>Ga0079221_10000373_pt1 | contig 12127 bp, 7 predicted proteins | sample GAAS200_FD_75069 | JGI IMG/M metagenome (GOLD analysis project Ga0079221, IMG submission 75069) | Agricultural soil microbial communities from Georgia to study Nitrogen management - GA AS200 | ecosystem: Environmental > Terrestrial > Soil > Agricultural land | place: USA: Georgia | collected... | reverse complement strand
TGACGATATGATAGGCTGAGGGAATTGCCATGACGACGGAGCGGATCGAGATTAACCCGGCGTTTATGATGGGGAAACCTGTCATTCGGGGGATGCGAATCACGGTCGAGCTCGTTCTTCGCAAACTTGCCGAAGGCGCTTCTGAGGCTGACCTCCTGGAAGATTATCCGCACCTCACAACCGAAGATATTCGGGCGGCGGTGGCCTACGGCGCGGCCAGCGTTGCCCACGAGCAAGTGGTGCTGCTCCCAGGCGCGCCCGTGGCGGACAAATCCTGAAGCTGAACTTCGTGGCCGACGAAAGCTGCGCCAAGCCTGTCATCCGGGCGCTGCGGGAAGCGGGTCTGCACAAGCGAATTGCGTTGGGGTGATTGATGACCGTGGAATCGAGAGCTTGAAGGTAGTGGAGCTTGGCTGAGGAGCGGCCACGGCTCGTTTACCGGATTCACGCCGTGCAACGAATGGCGGAGCGAGGAATTCGCGAGGAAGATGTCGCTCGCGTCATCGTCGAAGGCAAGGAGATTGAGAGCTACCCGGATGACCAACCGTACCCTAGCCGGCTGTTGCTTGGCCGGGTAGGAAACCGGCCCATCCACGTTGTGACCGCAACGGCAGAGCATGAAATAATCGTCATTACGGTTTACGAGCCCGATCCCGCGTTTTGGGAGCCTGGTTTCGGGAGGAGGCGGAAAGAATGAAATGCGCGGTTTGCAAGCACGGCGAGACTCGGCCAGGCCATACGACCGTAACGCTGGAACGCGACGGCGGGGCGCTCATAATCCGCAAAGTGCCCGCCGAGGTCTGCGAGAACTGCGGTGAGGCTTACGTGAGCGCGGAAGTCACGAGAAGCTTGCTCGAATCCGCGCGCACGACGCTCAGGCCCGGAGTCGAAATCGACATACGTGAGTATGTGGCGACAACTGCATGACTTTGGTCGTGGACTAAGCCGGAGAGCCAGGCGTCCGCCTGAGTACGCAAGCCCAAGCCGCTTCCGCAACGACAGATCCTGGCGACGCATTGCGGCTTAGCGTCCCCAACCGAAACCCTTTTCGGGAGGCTAAGGAGGTCAGCGGTTGCCGAAATTTTCGGGGTCGAAGTCGGGGCCGGGCGGGCCGCCGGATTGGGGCGCGCCGCTATCGGAAGTGAGCACGACGCTCTGGCCGGTGAGCTCGAAGCGCTTGCGGCAGCGGATATTCCGGCAGGCGACCATTTCGTCCACGCGCACCATATAGGAGCGCGCATTGGCGAAGCGCCTCTGATCTTCTTTGCCGGCGCCGCGCGGCAGCTCCTTCTTCTTGGTGCGCACCATCCAGCGAATGGGATAGGAGTTTTCCTGGCGGCAATGCGGGCACACCAGGGTGAGAGTCTTGGTCTCCTGGCGCTCGATATAAAACTGTCTTTCGTCCATAACTATCACCCCAACCCGCGCAAAACCGGCGCGTGTTGGGGACCCCGATTCCCTCGCCCGAACACTTGGCCGCGACTCCACCTAGAGCCGGCAAGATGCAGGCGCTACAAAAAAGCGCCACCCGCCGAAGGCGCTCAGGATGACAGCCCTCATACTACAAGACGGCAACCGAGCCTACACGAACGAGTTCATTGTAACAAACTGGAAGCCGGCGTCGCGCCAGCGCGGCAGCCAATATTCCAGAGCGGCGAGCACGTGCCCGCGGTCGGCGCCTAACTTGCGGGCGTCGCCATCGTGCAGCAGGACCACTTCGCCGCCGCGATGGCGACGGCGCGCGCCGCCCGGCAGAGATTTGTCTTCGTTTCCTCCGCGCGCGTCGAGCCCGCTCCTTTGCGCCACGAGGCCAAGGCGTTTGATCAGCCGCTGGGCCGGCTGGGGTCTCCAGTCACAGCATTTCAGCGACCACATGGCCACACCGCGCAAACCGGCGCGGGGAAGCGCGCTCCAGAGCTGCGGGCCGCGATACCCGAAGGGCGGGCGCATCAGGATCGGAGCCGCGTCGCGCTCCGAACCGAGCGCGCCAAGAATGCTCTCCTGGCAGGCCTGCAGTTCCTCGGCGATCCGCCCGGCCGGCAGCCAGGCGAGGTTTGCGTGCGTCTCGGTATGATTGCCGATGCCGTGCCCGCGGTCGGCGATCTCGCGCACCAGTTCGGGACAAGCCCGGGCGGAGCGGCCGACGAGGAAGAACGTGGCGGACGCGCGGTGGCGCTCCAGCAGCTTCAGGAGCTGCGGCGTGCAGGCCGGATTCGGCCCATCGTCGAAGGTAAGCGCGATGAGAGACGCATCGGGAGTATGGTGCAAAGCGGGGCCGAAAAGTTCCGACGTGGAAGAGACGGCGCCCCAGGCGGCCACCCCAGCGCAAGCGCCCGCCGCCGGCCATACGATAAGGGGCCAGGCATTCATGCGGGCGCATTTTCGCACGCGAATGCAGTGAGAGCCAGGGTAACGTTTCGCGGCACCATAGCGTCTAAGATGCGGTAGAAGGCGATGGATACGCGTTTTTTCTAGCCTGCCTTTCTGCGAATTTCCACCCAGCGCACGCGCCGTTGCTTGCCGCGCGAGGATAGGCGCCTCAAGAAGGGCGTGCCGGGAAGGGTTCGGGGCTCTCGGGGATTCGTAACTGTAACTGCCGGTTTCGGCACGGAAAATTGCGGCTTTGGTTTGTTGTATATAATCGAGGGCGCGCCTACGCGTTCCCATCGCCGGGTCAAAGAGTTCGGGGTCGCTTGCGGAAACAAACCACTTTTCGTCTGGCTTTGGCGTCTTTAGCCTTTTTCCTCCTGCCTATTTTTGCGCTGCATGCCCAGCAGGAACCCGCCGCGGCGCAGAGCGTGCCCGCAGCACGAGCCACTGGCTTACTGCGCACGCCAACCGGCGTGCCCATTCCGGGCGCGAGCCTTCGCCTGGTGGAAACCGGCAGCGGGCGTGCCTGGGTCAGTTGGACGGACGAAAACGGGCGTTTCGATCTGCCGGGACTGCCGCCCGGGCATTACCGAATCGAAGCCGGCCAATTGGGCTTCGATGACACCACCCAGGAATTCGATCTGGGCCAAACTCCCGGAGCGATCAATCTGACGCTGAAGGTCGCGTCGCTCGAAAATATCGAAGCTGCCGCAGCTTCGGCGCGAACGCCCAATCAAGGCTCCGCAGGCGCCGCCGCTCAGCAGAATCCCGCCGCGAGCGGGAACGGCGCCGGCACACAGGGTAGAGACCAAACGCGCGGCGGGCTTCGCCGCAGGCAATTTCCTGGCGCTCCCGGTGTGGGAGGCGCGGGAGGCGCAGCGCCGGGACAGAATGGCGGCGCAGGAGGCCAGGATGCAGCTTCCGCGGCGGCTGCATTGAGCGGCATTTTGCAGGGCTTGGCCGGGCGGCGCGGCGGATTTCAGCAGGTAATCCCCAACAACCAAAACGGCGCGCAGGGCGAAGAGGGAGAACCGGGACCGGAAGTGGGCGGAACTCCCGGCGAGCAAGGCGCCGCGGCGGGGCCGCTTGGTCAAGCTGCGTCGTCCGATGCATTTCTGATGAATGGCACGGTCGGCCAGGGCGATCAGAACGCAGGTTTTGCCGCGGGTGGATTTCCGGCGGGGGGCCTAATTCTGCAAGGGCCGGGCGATGCGGGACAGAGCGGCTTCGGAAGCACGGGCGGAGGTTTTCGCGGCGGAGCTCCGGCGGCCAATCCGGGCGGCGCAGGAGGACCGGGCTTCGGCGGCGGACCGCCCCGCGGCGGCTTTGGCGGAGCGGGCGGGCCGGTGATTGCCTTTCGGCCCCCGGCCGGCGGACGAGCTGCGCCCCGGGGCCGTGGCGCACCGCCGCAGGGCATCACCGCGCTTTATGGTTTGCAGCGCATTCTGAGGCAAAGAATCAATCGTGTGCGGGCCAGCTTCTACAACGAGTACAGCAATTCCGCCTTCAATGCGCGGCCGTATTCGCTGACGCAGCCTGATGCGTTGAAGATTCCCACCTGGAGCGAGCGAATCGGCGGAAATCTCGGCGGCCCCTTGTTGATTCCGCACCTTTACAACGGGCAGGACAAGACATTTTTCTTCGTCAATTTTGACGGCGCCTGGGCGCGCAATGCCGTGGACCAATTCTCCACCGTGCCGACCTTGAGCGAACGCGACCAGCCCGGCAATTTCTGCGATCGCGGCGCGCAGCTCTACGTTCCGAATCCCGCCGACCCAACGGCGCCGCGCAGCTCCGTGGGCTGCCAGATTCCTTCTTCGCTGCTGAATCCCGCCGCGCTGGGTCTTTTGCAATACATTCCCGAGCCGAATCTTCCCGGCCTGGTGGATAACTATCACCTGCAAACACGCGTGCCCACGCAGCAGGATCGCCTGAATGTGCGGGTGCTGCACACGCTCTCGCCGAAGCTGAATGCGCGTTTCATGTACGGATTCAGCCAGTCCAGCAATCACGCTTTCCAATCGTTTCCCGATTTCGAGAGCGAGGTAGCCACGCGCGGCCAATCGGTGACCCTCGGACTGACGCAGAACCTATCGCGGACCTGGATCAACGATTCGCAACTGATTTTTTCGCGCAATCGCGTGCAAACCCTGGACAATTTCGCATTTACCACCGACGTGGCCGGCGCACTGGGGATCACCGGAGTCTCCACGGCGCCCATGGATTGGGGCGTGCCGCAGCTTCACTTCAATAACTTCACCAAAGCTGCGCCCGCGGTGCCGTCCTTGGTTCGGAACCAGACTTACCGCTTCGTGGATGCCGTCACGTACATGCTTTCGAAGCACACGCTGACCTTCGGCGCGGAAATCCGGCGCATCGAGAACAACACGGCTTCCGATCCGACGCCCGAGGGCCTGTTTACCTTCAGCGGGCAGACTACTTCCCTGCTCGGACCCACTGGCCTGCCGGTGCTGGGTACGGGCTTCGATTTCGCCGATTTTCTTCTGGGTTATGCGGACAGCACAAACGTGCGCTTCGGAACGCCCAGCAACTATTTTCGAAGCTGGAGCACCGCCGGTTACGTCAGCGACGACTGGCGCATTCGCCCCGATTTCACGCTGCAATTCGGCGTGCGCTACGAATTTTTCGCGCCGCCGACGGAACTCTACGGCCATCTTTCCAATCTGGACTTCGATCCCACTCTCTCCGAAGTGGCCGTGGTGATTCCCGGGCAAGCCGGGCCCTTCAGCGGCACGCTGCCCAGTGCGCTCATCCGCCCGGACTATAGCCATCTCTCGCCGCGCATCGGCATCGCCTGGAGGCCTCCGATCAAATCGTTGCAAGGACGCCACAGCACGGTCGTACGCGCGGGCTACGGCATGTTTTATAACGAATCGATTTATACGCAGTTGCTTTCCGAACTGGCGAACCAGCCGCCGTGGTCGAATTCGCAATTGCGCATCGCCGGTCCCACTGAAGTGCTGACGCTACAAAATGGATTCCCGGCAACGGTGGCGGCGCAAAACACGATACAAAATACCTATGCCGTGAATCCGGATTACAGAGTCGGATACGCGCAGATCTGGAATTTCTCGGCGGAAACGACTGTCGCCAATAACACCGCGCTGGTGTTCACCTACACCGGCACGAAGGGAACCAATCTCGATCTGCTGTACGCGCCGAATCGCGCTGCGCTGGGAAGCCTTTCGACCCGCGCACCGGTAGCGAACGCGGGCAATTTTATCTACGACACTTCGGGCGCGAATTCGATCTACAACTCATTGCAAGTTCGGCTCCAGAAGCGGCTGTCTCACGGAATCATGATCAACGGCACCTACACCTTTGCGAAGTCCATTGACGATGCGAGTTCGATCGGCGGCGGCACGCCGATTGTGGTGCAGAATTCCAATAACCTGGCCGCCGAATACGGACTCTCGTCCTTCGATATTCGGCATCAGGCGCGGATCAATTATCTCTACGAATTGCCGTTCGGCGACGGCCACCGTTTCGCGCAAAAGGGAGTGAGGGCGGCCCTTTTGGGGAATTGGCGTTTCAGCGGCAATTTCGGCGCGCAGGCCGGCGCGCCGTACACGGCGCAAGTGATGGGCACGTCGGCGGCAAACGTGGGCAGCGGAGGCATTTTCGCCACGCGCGCGGACCAGATTTGCGATCCGACTCTGCCCGCGGGCCAGCGCGCCCCGCTCAATTTCTTTAATACGGCGTGTTTCGTCGTGCCCGCGGCGGGGCAATTGGGCAACGCTGCGAGAAACACGATCATCGGGCCGGGCATGTTCACCTGGAACGCGCAATTCGGAAAAACGATCCCGTTTGGGAAAGATCACGAACACCGGGTGGATTTGCGCTGGGAGATCACCAACGTAACCAACACGCCGAATCTCACCGGATTATCTACGCTGGTGAATTCCACCACGTTCGGGCAGGTGGCGGGAGCTTCGGCCATGCGCGCCATGAATATCGTCACGCGGTTTACCTTCTGAGGGATTGATGGCTGCTTTGGCGTCAGCATTTCGCAAGGTCGAAGAGGGATTCTTCGCTACGTCGCCGCGAGGCCCAAGAAACGGGCCGGCCGAGAGGCGCAGCGGCTTCGCTCAGAAGCAAACATTTGGAATTCGCCGCACGGTCGCGTTTCTTGCGATCGCCGCCTTGGTGTCCCCGGGAGGATTAGCTCAAAATCCACAGCAACCCGCACCGCCGCCTCCGCCGCCCCAGGTTTCTGCAAACCAGAAAGGCGCCATCAGGTCCGCAGTCAATCTGGTCGAAGTGGATGTGGCTATCACCGATCGCGACGGCAAGCTTTTGAAGGGGCTGCGGCAGGATCAATTCAGCATCGCGGAAGACGGTAAAGACCAGAAAATCTCCACCTTCGACTATTACGACGTAGAAAAAATGGAAAAGGCCGACGCCACGGAGACCGCGCCTATCACGATTCCCATCGGGTCCGTGGCCGGGGCGGAGGAACTCCGGCAGCAAGTGCGGGATCGGCGCATGATCGTGCTTTTCTTCGATCTTTCTTCTTTGCAGCCGACCGATCTGACGCGCTCTACAGTTGCGGCGAAGCAGTTCCTGAGCAAACAAATGACTCCCGCGGATCTGGTGGGAGTGGTGGTGTTTGGCAATCAGTTGCGCGTGATCGCGGATTTCACCAACGATCGCGATCTGCTCGACAGCGCCGTGGACGCGCTTCTTCCCGGTAACGAGGCCCAGCTCGCAGCTTTGGCCGCAGCCACTTCCACAGGTCTTGATTCAGCGGTAACCGAAGACACCAACGCCGCGTTCACGGCCGACGACACCGAGTTCAACGCCTTCAACACGGACCGCAAACTGGCTTCGCTGGAATCGCTGGCCGATTTGCTGCGGGATATCCCCGGCAAGAAATCCGTGCTGCAGTTCACCAGCGGCATCACGCAAACCGGCGAGGACAATCGTTCGCAGCTCCGCGCCACCACCGACGCCGCCAATCGCGCGAATATGTCTGTTTACACCGTAGACTCGCGCGGGCTGTTGGCGGAAATTCCCGGCGGCGACGCCAGCGTCGGGGCATCGTCCGGAAACGCGATGTTCAGCGGCGCTGCCGTCTTCCAGCAAAGCGGCGCGCGGCAAGATTCGCGCGAGACCCTGGCGACGCTCGCTGCGGATACCGGCGGGCGCACCTTTTTCGATCTGGGAGACCTCGGCCAGGCCTTTCGCTCCGTGCAGGCCGACACGGACGGATATTATTTGCTGGGCTACTACAGCACGAACGCGGCCCATGACGGCCGCTGGCGCACCCTCCGGGTGAAACTCAATGGCGTGCCCGGCGCGCGGATTCGCTATCGCCAGGGCTATTACGCCCCGAAAGATTTTGGCGTCTACACGACCGAAGACCGGGAACGCCAGTTGGAAGACGCCATGCGCTCGGATACGCCGCTGGTCGAACTGCCGATCGCCGTGGAGACGGCTTACTTCCGGCTGGACAACAAGCAGATCTACGTTCCGATTTCCGCCAAGCTGGCCTCCAGCGCGCTGCAATGGGCGCAGAAGAGCGGACGACGCCAGGTGGAGTTTGACTTCGCAGCCGAGGTTCACGATAGCCAGTCCGGCCGCATCGCCGGCGCTTTGCGCGACACCATTACCGTGCGCCTCGATACCGAGCGCTACGAGGAACTGCAGCAGAACGCTCTGGTTTATCAGGGCGGCATCCTTTTGCCGCCGGGCAATTACAAGCTGAAGTTTCTGGTGCGGGAGAATGAATCCGGGCGCATCGGCACGTTCGAGGACGATCTGAAGCTGCCGGCCGTGCAGGCCGACCGCATGCAGTTGAGCTCCGTGGTGCTCTCGAGCCAGCTTGTGCAGGTGCAGAAGAGTTCGGAAGTGCAGACCAAAGCCTTCGCGCCAAACGCGAAAATCAAAGAACTGCCGCTGGACGTCGGCGGAGAACGCATCATCCCCAGCGTGACGCGCGTCTTCACCAATCAGCAGATGCTCTATATTTTCTTTCAGGCTTATGTGCCGGACAAGGTGGACCCCAATCAACTGCGCGCCGGGCTGGAATTTTTCCGCAATGGCGCGCGCATCAGCCAGACGCCGATCGTCATGCCCGCCCAAGTAGATGATAAGACGCGCACCGCTTCCTTCCGGATCAGCCTGCCGCTGAGCACGGTGGCGATCGGCCGCTACACTCTACAGGCCGTAGTGGTGGAGGCAGGCGGCACGCAAGCCGCTTTTGGACGCAATTACTTCGCGCTCCGCCCGCCCGCTGCGCCGTCTGCGGCGGCGCCTGCCGGTTCCGGTTCCAGCGGGAACTAGCTTCAGCGCCGCCGAGACAAGATTTAATCGAGTTCGTTCGTCGCCACCCCTTGCACCAACCCGTTGGGAGGCGCTTGCGTCGCGCCGCTCAAGGTTGCGGGGATGAATTGAACGCGATTGTTGCCCACGGTGACGATACCGATATTCGACCCATCTCTGAGGTTGAAGTAGTGATCGCTCTTGCCGTTGGTAATCGCGATGTTGATATTGACAAAGTGCACGTTCCCCAACGGTATCGTTCCGCCGCCACCGCGTACGATCTCCACGGCACCACTATCGCCATATGACGGATCGGGTCCATTCACGTGCGGATTCGTTACCGTGAGGTTCTGGAAGGTGAGGCTCGCCCCGTTTGCTGAAAAGAACCGTCCCGCGGCGCCGTAGCTGCCGCTTTGATCGCTGAAGGAGTCTTGAATCAAGATTGCCCCTGGGGCGTTGGACGGGTCATTGTTGATGCCCACATAGCCGTAGCGCTGATTGCCTGTGGAGTGATGACGCAGGACGGTGACGCTGATCGGCTGCGAAGTCGAGTCCATCAGCCAGGTGCTGACCATCAGGCCGTCACCCGCGTTCCCGTCGGTGTAAGAATCCTGAATATTGACGTCGAGCAAAAAGTCGCTGGGTGCGTTCGGCTCGATGTCGATGCCGGATTCCGGCGCGGTGCCGCTGGTATTGTTAAAGTGGTCGCGTACGTAGTAGATGTGGTTCACCTGCCCGGTGATGCTGGAGCCTTGGCGGCGGTTGTTGTTGAAAATGCAGTCTTGCACCGTGATATTGGTGGCCTGGCGTAGATAAAGCCCATCGCCCCCGGAATCATTGCAGGAAATGCCGCTGATGGTGACATTGCTGGCATTCTCGATATCCAGGCAATGCCGCCACTCGCCGCTGGTGTATTCCGCCTTGCGCATATGGAATACGGAAAGGGCGGCTGCGGCGCCCGTGATGGTAACGTTGGAAGAGCGGATATTGAGCATGGTCTCAGCCTGGCTGTAGCCCGACTTCGCCGTGACGGTGACGCCGGCGTCCACAAACACGTTGGCGTTGTTGGGGAATGACAGAGGATTGATATTGTAGTTCCCGGCGGGTATCTCGAGCGTTTGACCATTCGCCGCCGTGTAGTTCAATGCAGTCTGCAGCACATTCGTGTCGTCGCCGCCAAACCCGGCGTTTCCGAAGTGCAGCAAACTAACCGCATTGGGCGGCGCAACCGCGGGCTGCGGCGCCGGCGTTGCGGTTTGCGAAGTCGCGCCCGAATTCGACGACGTGCCCGTGCTTCCGCTTGTGTCGGCGGGAGTTGCACCGCCGATTGGGTCGGCAGAGAAGGCCGTGTTTGCCGATCGTATGACTCTGGGGTCCGAACCGATCCCGCTACCACATCCCCAAACGCAAAACGCGAGGCCGATGATCACAAAGAACAGGAACGAGTGCGATTTGTGAGGCTTGAAGTGAGCGGGATCGGATGCTCGGTAAACTCTTGCAACAGCGAAGCTAAGACGCCGATGTTCATCCAATCTCGATCTCCAATAGGGAAAATTCTGGGCGCGGAAGGCTACCAGCGCCGGAGAGGGGAAAAGAACCGGTGAGTAGGGTAAATGCCGTACAGGGCCTTACATTACCCTCAAGCATTCCCTGTAGTACATGTGGCCCGCGTAGATGCCTTCACGGAGTCCGCCGCACATCGGCGAGGATGCGAAGGCACTGTCCCTGTGGGCAACGCCTCGGACCCCGGCCGCCGAGATCGTGCGACGCACAGCGCGCGGGGGAAAAAGAGCAGTTCAGCCGCGAACGTTCCTTTTTGAACCAACTTTTTTGGCGCGATTTGATAGGTCGTTCGTTGCAACTTTGGCGAGCCGCAGTATGATGGCTAGACCCAGTTTCGCGGGGTTCTACGTTGAGCAAGTTCAGCCTCGTTCTCCTGATCCACGGTCACCAGCCCATCGGCAATTTTGACGTTGTTTTTGAGCAGACTTACCAGCGCTCTTATTTGCCGTTCCTTCAATGTTTGCTCCGCCATCCGGGAGTCCGCCTGGGCCTGCACTATAGCGGGCCGCTCCTTGAATGGTGCGAGCAGCATCATCCCGAATTTTTCCGTCAGCTTCAGGAGCTGACCTCTCGCGGCCAAGTCGAACTAGTGGGTGGCGGCTTCTATGAACCGATCCTGATTTCCATCCCGCCTGAAGATCAAACGCGGCAAATTCTCATGATGCGAGATTACTTGCGCGAGAAGTTCGGGCGGGAGCCGGACGGGGCCTGGTTGGCCGAACGCGTTTGGGAGCCGCAGGTGCCTTGCGCTTTGGCCTCGGCAGGCGTTCGCTACACGCTGGTGGACGACGTGCACTTCGTCGCCGCTGGTTTCGAACTCGACCAATTGCACGGCGACTACGTGGCCGAAGATCGCGGGCAGACGGTGCGCGTTTTCCCCGGCTTGAAGGCGCTGCGCTACCTGCTGCCCTTCCGCCCGTGCGAAGAGGCCATCGGTTTTCTTCGTGAGAGCGCGCAGCGCCATCCCGGAGGCATGGCCGCCATGGGCGATGATTGCGAGAAGTTCGGCGCCTGGCCGGGAACCTATGACCATTGCTACCGCGATGGCTGGCTCGACCGTTTCTTCGGCGCCCTGGAAGAATCCGCGGAATGGCTCGACGTCAAGCCTCCGGGCGAATACATCCGCGAACACCAGCCGCGCGGACGGGCCGATCTGCCCACGGCTTCCTATTCGGAAATGATGGAATGGACTCTGCCGACCAAGGCGCGCGCCGAATTCCACGCCATCAGCCAGGAATTTGCAGGCCGTCCGGACGTGCAGAGGTTTCTGAGAGGCGGGCCGTGGAGAGCTTTCTTCACCAAGTACGCGGAGTCGAATTTGCTGCACAAAAAAATGCTCCGCGTATCGCAGAAATATCGGGCCCTGGCTTCCAGACGAATGAGCGAAGAACGAAGGACCCGGCTGGCGCAGGCCCAGAAGCATCTTCTGCGCGCGCAATGCAACGACGCTTACTGGCACGGCGTTTTCGGCGGCATTTACGCGCCGCATTTGCGCACCGAACTATGGCGCGAACTGATTCGCGCCGAAACTTTGCTCGATGATCTGAGCCGCGCGCGCGCCGACGGAGTGCATATCGAGCAAACCGATTTCGATGGGGACGGCCGCGAAGAGATCTACGTCAGTTCGAAAAGCCTGGCCGCCCTGCTGCGGCCGTCCGACGGAGGGACTCTGCTGTCGCTCGATTTCCGCCCCAGCGCGGTTACGCTGGTCAACTCCATGCAGCGACGCCCAGAGGCCTATCATCGCAGGCTCCGAGAAGCCTCTTCGGGCGCGAGCAGCCAAGTTGCGTCGATCCACGATCAGGTGCGCTCCAAAGAGGACGGCCTGGAACGGTTTTTGCGTTACGACCGCTGGCCGCGAAACGCGTTTCGTCTCCTGCTCTTCCCGGCGAACAAGACGTTCCAAGAT
>Ga0079221_10000372_pt1 | contig 12128 bp, 6 predicted proteins | sample GAAS200_FD_75069 | JGI IMG/M metagenome (GOLD analysis project Ga0079221, IMG submission 75069) | Agricultural soil microbial communities from Georgia to study Nitrogen management - GA AS200 | ecosystem: Environmental > Terrestrial > Soil > Agricultural land | place: USA: Georgia | collected... | reverse complement strand
TGATTCAGGCACACAGCAATTCAAAGTAAAAAAGGGAACGGTGTATGTTATCCGAAAAAATCCAAAAGAGTTTGTCATGGAACCAGGCGGCGGCAGCGATTTTGTAAGCACTGTTAAGAAAGCTTATGAAAATGATGCACACGCCGGTAAATTAATTTTTAAAAATTCTTTTTATTTGGAAAGAGGCCCTTACGATATTATTTCTGTAATGGATGAAAGCGTGAGCGATAAACCATTTGTAGTGAACAGACCTGTGATAGACCTCTTTGATCCAGAATTACCGGTACTTTCAAAGAAAACAGTAGAGCCGGGACGCCAGGCGTTTTTGTATGACCTGATGCGGACCAAAAATAAAAAACAACCGCAGGTATTGGCTTCTGCTTCCAGGATTTATGAGGAGAAAGTAACACAAAATGAGTATTCATTTGTTTCTAAAAGCCCATTGAATACTACCAATAGTATGCGCATTTTATTGCCAAATGAACCCCGTAAAATTTCTTTGAGTGATGCAAAAGGGCAAGAGGTGAAGGCGATAAAAACATCATGGGATGCTTTATCACATACTACCTATCTTAGTTTTGAAAACGATCCTGATGGTACCACCGTTAAATTAGAATGGTAGGGAAATAAAAAGATATTATTCCTTGCTTTACTGATGGTTCAGCTTTTCCAGCTCAGCTACTACGGTGCTTATGGGCAAGCCCATCACGTTGTAAAAATCGCCTTTAATAGATTTTATCCCAACGACGCCAATCCATTCCTGTATGGCATAGGCCCCTGCCTTATCATAGGGTTTGTAATTGTCAACGTAATATTCAATTTTATCTTTTGTCAACAAAAAAAATTCAACTTCAGTTTTTACTTCAAATACATTTTTATGTGAACCAGATAAAATGCAAACCCCGGTGATTACCTGGTGAACCTTACCCGATAGTTTTGAAAGAATGTGAATCGCATCGTGGCGGTCAACCGGCTTGCCTAAAAATTCATGATTCAAAACAACTACTGTATCTGCTGCAATTATCGTGTAAGCATCACCGTTAGTTAATTGCTTTTGCACCGACAGCGCTTTTTTTTCGGCGATGTATTGTGCTACGAGTAAAGCGTCCATATCAGAGGGGAAACTTTCATCAATGTTAGAAACTACCACTTCAAAAGGAATTCCGGCAAGTTCTAAAAGTTGTTTTCTACGCGGAGAGCCAGACGCTAAAATAATTTTTTCCATCAATCAATTAAAAAAATTTAAAAAATATCATCGAAAGAATGCCGAAAAGCATAATGAGTATTATGACAGAGCTCAGCCTGTGAAAATCCGCAGGGGTATTGGCTTTGTATAATTTCTTTAATACCCAAAGGCTGGGCATGGTTACCAGCAAAAAAGTATATAATGCAGATAGCCACCACCCCAATTGAATTACATACAATTGTATGGCCACCAACGTTCCAACAAGAACAACAATCCAAACACCGGCAAATACTTTACTCACGGGCAGACCCCAAACTATGGGCATCGTTTTACAGCCATAGCGCAAATCACCTTCAATATCTTCCATATCTTTAATCACTTCTCTTATCAATGAAATAATAAAAGCAAAGCCCGCATAGATAAAAGAAACTTTTAAAAGCCGCTGCCACACCACATCATGAGGAGAAATGCGGAAGCGGTATTCTGCAAGAGTAAGAACCAAAATGGTCCACGCCGTCAGCAATGAGATGATGATATTTCCTATAAGAATTTTCTTTTTGAAAGTGGTTGAATAAAAAACCAGAAGCATAACGGCTACAAAATTGAAAAACGGAATGAAAGGGTTTCGCAACTTGTACCCGATATACATGCTCAATAGCAAGCCAATTACAGAAAGAACCGCATGAAGCAAAATGGCAGATCGCCGCTTAATGAATTTGCCAATAATCACTTTTGGCAACTTATTTACCTGGTCGATATTCTCGTCAAAATAATCATTGATAATGTATCCCGCAGCTGCTATACAAACAGAAGCAAAAACAAGCAGATAAAATAATAGTTCCGAAAGCCTAACCGCTTCATAACCCGGATGAGCCTGCAAATAAACAAAAGGCAAAATAAAGTACCTGAACATCACCTGGGTGAGGATAATAAAAATAAGATTGGGCCACCTTATCAGTCGGAAAAATGCGCCAATCATTTTCATGGTAAAACTTAAAAGGTAAAATAAATTAGGTGGAAGGAATATTATTTTCAAGCTGCCAATGGCCGTTCAACTTCAGCACTTTTTCAACTACGTCCCTCGCACAGCCATCACCGCCCCTGCAATTTGAAATATAGGAAGCCGCGTCCCTGATTTCTAAGGCGGCATCTGACGGGCAAGCGGAAATACCAGCCATCTTCATACAAAAATAATCGGGGATATCATCTCCCATAAAAAGAACCTCTTCAGAGTGAAGGTTATTGATTTTCATATATTCTTTTAGAAAATCAGCTTTGCTTGTCACATTCATGAACACCTCTTTAATACCGAGGCGCTTTAATCTTTCGGTTACAGGCCCGGAATTACTTCCCGAAATCACCACTACCCTATATCCGCTTTTTACAGCCAATTGAAGTGCATATCCATCTCGAACATTCATGCTTCTTAGCCAGTTATTATCTTTATCAATCAGAATATTCCCATCTGTCAACACTCCGTCCATATCAAAAATAAAAGTGGTGATGAGTTTAAATCGTTTAAGAATTTGCATTTCAAACAAATAATGAATTAGAAAATAAAAAATTTGAGCAGTTATCTATTTCCGGATTATTTTTTTTCAAATATAGATATAGGTACGGCAAAAATAAGTTAATGAGATTTTAATGTGGCCATTATGCATTTAAAATATTTATCTTTTGCCATGATGCTTGATAATACTTTCCGTAAGCTTGAGATAGATATACTTCAGATTTGGGGCAGAAGTCAATGCCTGCAAGTGCCGGTTTAAAGTAAAGATATCATCTCTCATTGCCGGGCCGGTTTGTGTAAGAAATGGCGAGTTGTGCTGTACTCTCTTAGCCGTTTCTTCAATCAAGGGATACAAAAAAGAGAAATCGATATTCTCATTTTTGCAAAAAAGTTCGGCGAGTGCATAAAGATGATTGGTGAAATTATTTACAAAAATTGCGGCTACATGATAATTCAATCTTTCCAGATCATTGGCCTCTGTTACCTTATCAGAAAGCGTTGCCGCAAATTTTGAAATGATGTTTAAAGTGTCTTTACTGTTGCCATCCACCAAAAAAGGAATTTGGGGAATGTCATCGGTAAATTTTGTCAGCGACTGCAAAGGATACATTACCCCATAAGTAGAGGTCAACTCCTTAAGCACATTCATCGGCGTTGCTCCGGCAGTGTGAACTACCAGTTTTCCCCTAAGGCCCGGAATGTTTTCAGGTTGCTCCAAAGCCGCATCGTTCAGAGCAAAAATATAAATATCTGCGGCTGCAAACTGCGGAGCATAAAGCGGGACTGTGGAGGCATTGTACGCAGAGGCAAGGGCTTTCGCATTTTCTTCATTGCGGCTTACTACCTGTACTACCTGGTGGCCGTTTTTAGTGATAAGTTTCAGCAACACCGTAGCCGTGTTTCCCGAACCCAACATTACAACCTGCATTGGCAAATTTTTTTTTGTAAACGATCTTTATCCAAATCCATGGAATCAAATAATAATTATATTACAAATAAAAATATAATAAATAATAAACTTCAAAAGTCCTGGTTTTACTTCCGTGCAAAAATCAAAAGGAGATAAAGCGGTTAGTATCTGGACGGGACGAAGTTAACGAACCGTTTTCATATGCCAATTAAAGCTTAAAAATTTGATTTTTAATTTTTACGCTAATATTGCAACGATCTGTACAATTACAATTCGTTAAATTATATAATTGCAACAGGCATTTGGAAAAGGAAAATTCTGAAGATTATGGCAAAAAATTTATTGATAGTTGAGTCACCGGCGAAAGCGAAAACAATTGAAAAAATATTAGGTAAAGATTTCGAGGTAAAGAGTTGTTATGGCCACATCCGCGATCTTGAAAAAGACGATATGGGAATAGACATCCACAACAATTTTAAACCGCGATATAAAGTACCCGCCGATAAAGCGAAGGTGGTAAAAGAACTGAAGGATTATGCAAAAAAGGCCGATACAGTATGGCTCGCGTCGGATGAGGATCGGGAAGGGGAAAGTATTAGCTGGCATTTAGCCGAAGTGTTAGGCCTTGATGTCAATACCACGAAGCGAATTGTATTTCACGAAATCACCAAGCCTGCCATCAATTCAGCCGTCGAAAATCCGCGGTTGATAGATATGAACCTGGTAAACAGCCAGCAGGCAAGACGGGTTCTGGACAGGCTGGTAGGTTTTGAGCTCTCGCCCGTTTTATGGAGAAAAATAGGCATGAAAGGCGGCCTTAGCGCCGGAAGGGTTCAGAGCGTGGCGGTAAAATTAATAGCAGAACGGGAAAGAGAAATCAACCAGTTTACGGTAACCAGCAGCTTCAAAATTGAAGCAAAACTAGCTGCCACAGATAATAACGGTAAAACCATTTTTTTTAAAGCGGAAGATGGCGGCGCAAGAACCATTGAAGATGCAGAAAGCTTTTTGAACCGTTGCAAAAATGCCCAATACACTGTAAAAGATATTATAGTAAAGCCTGCCAAACGCACGTCAGCAGCGCCCTTCACTACCTCAACGCTGCAGCAGGAGGCCAGCAGAAAGTTAGGATATAGTGTAAGCAAAACGATGTTGATAGCCCAAAGGTTATATGAAAGCGGCAAAATCACTTACATGAGAACCGACAGCGTGAACCTGAGCAGTACCGCGAAAGATCAAATCAAAAACCAGAAACTGAAAAATTATGGAGAAAAGTATCTGCAGGTGCGGAATTACAAAACGAAAAACCAAAGCGCCCAGGAAGCGCACGAAGCCATCCGGCCCACAGATATGAGCGAGATGAGAATTAATGATCCTGAATTGAGCCGTCTGTATGAATTAATCTGGAAACGAACCATAGCCTGCCAGATGAGTGATGCTCTTTTGGAAAAGACAACCGCAAAAATCAAAATCAGTACTACAGAAGATGAGTTGACGGCCACAGGAGAAGTGCTAAAATTTGATGGCTTTTTGAAAGTGTATCATGAAGACAGTGACGATGACGAAACCGAAAACTCAATCTATGGTAGTGAAAGCAGGCTGCCTCCATTGCAAATAGATCAGCAAGTGCAGTTTGAAGAAATGACTGCGACAGAAAAATTCACCAGGCATGCTCCAAGATATACTGAGGCGTCACTGGTGAAGAAGCTGGAGGAATTGGGCATTGGCCGCCCAAGCACCTACGCTCCCACTATCAGCACCATTATCAAAAGAAGCTACGTGGAAAAAAGAGATAAAGAAGGAACAAAGCGCGAATTAAGAATCGTAAAGCTTTCAAAAGAAAATGTGATAGAAAAAATCAAAACCTCAGAAATAACAGGCGCGGAAAAAGGTAAACTTTTTCCTACTGATCTTGGTTTGGTGGTTACAGATTTTTTAGACCGGTATTTTGAAAACGTGATGAATTATTCATTTACTGCAAATATTGAAGAAGAATTCGACAAAATAGCCGAAGGTGAGTTACAATGGAATAAAATGGTAGGCGAATTTTACAAGCCTTTCCATGATTCGGTGGAGCACACACTCGAAAACGCAGAACGGGCCAAAGGTGAGAGGGAATTAGGCACTGACCCTGTGACCGGGAAACCGGTGATAGCGCGAATGGGAAGATACGGCCCGATGGTCCAAATAGGCAATGCAGAAGACGAAGAAAAACCAAGATTCGCCAGGCTGAAGGCTACTCAAAGCATAGAGACAATTTCATTGGATGAGGCACTGGAATTATTTAAGCTGCCGCTTAACCTGGGTGAATATGAAGAAAAAGAAGTGTCGGTAAATGTAGGCAGGTTCGGTCCTTATGTAAAATGGGGTGAGCAGTTTATCTCCATCCCGAAAGGCGAAGAGCCCACCGCGATAGATTTGCAACGCGCCATCGAAATCATTAAAATCCGCAAGATTGAAGAGGCTCCCATCGGCTATTACCAGGATAAGCCGATCACCAAAGGGAAAGGTAGATTTGGCCCGTTTATAAAATGGAATGACATGTTCATCAACGTTCCGCGCGCCTATAATTTTGATTCACTTTCGCAGGATGATTGCAATGAACTGATTGAAAAGAAAATTCAGAAAGAGGCCAATCGTTACATTCAGCAATGGCCTGAAGAAAAAATCGCACTTGAAAACGGCCGCTGGGGCCCGTTTATACGATTCGGGAAAAAGATGATGAAGATAACTGCCAAACCTCACGGTGGAAAATATACCCCGGAAGAAGTAGTATCGCTTTCACTGGACGAAGTGAAGAAAATGATTCTTCAGCAAGACCCAAAGGCCTTTGATAAAAAGGCCGCAAAGAAGAAAGCTGCACCAAAAAAAGCAGCGCCTAAAAAAGCAGCGAAAAAGAAAAAATAATGTTTACCTACTTTTCATCTTATATAGTGCAGTAAAATAAAAAAACTACTTATTTTTCCACTTACTGTTTACTTTAGAAAATTCAGATTAACAAATTAGCAACGCAATCGGCATTTCATAAGTTTGGGGTACCATAGCGTTTCTTTATTTTTGCTGATAATCTGATCTGGTCTGAAAAAAGTTGCAAAAATATTTCTAAAAATCCTGTTGAGCCTGCTGGTGCTCATTCTTGTTCTTTGGATTTTAGTCCAGACTACATTTTTCCAGACATTTATTATCCATCGCGTTGCTCAAAGGCTTTCAAAAAATTTACAGACTACTGTTTCTATAAAAAAAATCAATCTTGAACTTTTCGACAAGATGGATATGCAGGATCTGCTGATTCTTGATCATCAAAAAGATACACTGGTATTTGCAGGCAATGCAAAAGTGAACATTACTGACTGGTTCTTTTTCAAAAAAAATATTACGCTTCAATATATCGGGCTGAGCGATGCGTTGATTAATTTATATCGCTCGGATTCCGTATGGAATTACCAGTTCATGGTAGATTATTTTTCAGGATCGGGAAATAAAAAAAAGGATACAGCCTCTTCGTCCATAGACCTCGATCTTAAAGTGGTGAATTTAAAAAATGTACGCATTTGGCAAAAAGACGGCTGGCGTGGCGAAAATATTCTTGTTTCTGCGGGCAGACTACGGGTCAGGGCTGATAAATTTGATCTGAAACAAAAAAAGATTTTAATTAATGAAGTACAGTTGGATAAACCTTCATTCACCTTATATGATTATACGGGCAACCGACCACCACGAACAGGACCTTCTCCTGCAACAGATGTTACCGACATACAGGGTTTTCGCTGGAATCCTGATCAATGGCAATTGTCGGCAAAGCAGTTGAATATATCAGGCGGCCTTGTGGCTGTAGAAAGAGAAGGCGGATCTGCGCCGGTTTACGATATATTTGACGAAAGGCACATCATCATATCTTCTATAAATGGAAATTTTAAAAACATCAAATTGATTAACGATACTTTGCAATCGGCTTTTTCACTTTCAGCAAAAGATCGCGGCGGTTTTGTGATAAAAAATATTTCTGCTCAATTCAAATTTACTCCCGAATTGATGGAGTTTAAAGACCTCGACATCTTAACCGGCAAAAGTCATCTACGGAATTATTATGCCATGCATTATCGCAACTTCAATGACGATATGCAGGATTTTATTCACAGCGTCACCGTGGAAGGACACTTCAAAAACAGTAAAGTAAGCAGCGACGACCTGGCCTATTTCGCTCCGGAAACGCGATCATGGAAAACAGAATTTATTTTATCGGGCAGCGCCTCGGGAAAAATTGATAACCTGACAGCACACGATATGGATATTAAAGCAGGCAACGAAAACACGCTTAAAGGAGATATGAGCCTGAGAGGATTGCCTGATTTGGATAAAACGTTTATCGACCTTCGGGCCAGGGAATTCACAAGTAGCTATACGGAACTCGCCAAACTTATTCCTTCATTAAAAAACGTTACAAATCCTAATCTGAGCGCTTTTGGAAAAATTAATTTCAGCGGAAGTTTTACGGGGTATTTAAATGATTTTGTAACGTACGGAACTTTGCAAACAGATATCGGAACATTACAAACCGATTTGCATCTCACGCTTCCGGGTAAAGGACGACCCGTTTATAATGGCAAAGTTTCCACTGATAATTTTCAGTTAGGAAAATTTATTGAGAACAGCAGCATTGGAAACATCGTTTTCGACGGAAAAGTTAAAGGATTGGGATTCGACCCGGATAATGTGGACATTGCCGTGGATGGCAGCATAAAAAAAGTTGAATATAACAGTTATGCTTATTCGAATATTATTGTGCATGGAGAATTTCATAACAAACTGTTCAGTGGCAATGCAAGCATTAATGATCCGCATATTATTATTGACACGCTCGTAGGTTCAATTAATTTCAGCAAGACAAATCCTCAATTTGACCTGGAAGCCAATGTAAAAAGATTACATCTCAAAAATTTAAAATTCACCAATGATAGCATTTCGCTCACGGGTAAATTCAATTTAAACTTCACGGGCAATTCAATTGATAATTTCTTAGGCTCTGCCAAATTGTACAGCGCGGTTCTTTCTGATGAAGGCAAGCAGCTCTCATTTGATTCTTTGTATATCAGTTCAACCTTTGTGAATGATAAAAAATTTCTGACGCTTGAGACGAACGAGCTGGAAGCCGGCATCAACGGGGATTTTAAATTAATGGAAATACCTGACGCCTTCCAGCTATTTCTTAATAAATATTATCCTGCATACATTAATAAGCCAAAAAAGGTTTTGGAAAACCAGGAGTTTAATTTTTATCTGAAAACGAGAAACGTTAGCGACTACCTCAATTTATTTGATAAAAGGATGACGGGCCTGAACAATTCTGTGTTGCAGGGAAACATTAATATTGGTAACAACACGCTAAACCTGCAGGCCGATGTCCCCCAATTCAATTATAGCAATATCCGGTTTAATGTAATTGATTTTACGGCCACCGGAACACGCGATACACTTGCGCTACAGGGAAATGTAGATGATGTGGTGATTAACGATAGCCTTCATTCGCCTGACACCAGGTTCAGCATAGTGTCTGCAAATGATATTTCGGATATATCTATCAATGCCACGGGCAACAAAACCTTTAATAATGCCGATCTTTCTGCTCAGATTCAAACCAACAAGCATGGCTTTAAATTAATTTTTAACCCGTCAACCTTCACTATAAATCAAAAGCAATGGGAAATTGCAAAAGAAGGCGTACTTGAATTAAACGATAGTTTGCTTACCGCTAATAATGTTCGCTTTTCACAAAACGGACAGGAAATATATATTTCGACACAGCCTTCGGAAAATGGCGGTGGCAACGATATATTGTTGGCTGTACAAAATCTGATCGTTGGCGACTTTGCACCCATCTTCTTAAAATATCCCCAGATTGGTGGATTGCTTAACGGAAACCTGCGCGTGAGGGATCCTTTTGGCAATATGGGTATTGAATTTGACACAAAAATCGATGAATTCAAATTTGAGGCAGATTCAGTTGGAATTTTACTTGCTAATGGTGAATACCATGCGCATCCCGGCGAGTTGAAGATAAATTTTATTTCAAATAATAATCTTTACAACTTCAGGGGAAATTTTGGATACAATTTTAATGATACCAGCATCAATCAACTCAGTGGCTCAGTTGCATTTAACAATTCAGGCATCCATGTGCTTGAAACATACCTCAATTCCGTATTCAGCAGTCTTCAAGGCAGAGCAACAGGGAAACTGGCAATTTCCGGAAAAGCATCGGCCCCAAAATTGACCGGCAGTTTAGTGTTGGATAGCACTGCGCTGACCATTGACTACACCAAATGCCATTACCGGCTGGCAGATAGTTCCGTGATAACCTTTAAACCCGATGAAATTGATTTCGGTTCCATTAAGGTGCTTGATACGCTTAATAATACCGGCACTTTAACCGGCAAGATCTATCATACTTTTTTTGATAATTTTTTCTTCAATGAGCTTCACTTTAAAACTGACCCGGGCAAAAATGGACCGGCAAAATTCAACCTGCTGAATACTACATCCAGCGATAACACTGAATTCTACGGGCATGTTGTGGGCCGTGCAGAATTATCGCTCAATGGATTTTTAACTGACATGCAGATGGATATTTCCGGCGAGCCAACCGACAGCAGCCATATTTATTTACCCACCGGTGAAACTGCCGAATCGGGATCGATGGATTATCTTACGTTTATAAAATTTGGCCGTGAAATGAAAGCCGACCTTGTGTCGCGACATAATACAAATATCAAAGTGGACATGGAACTTACGGCAAATCCTTTAGCCAAAATCGATGTAATACTTGATGAAACAACCGGTGATGTGATAAAAGCGCAGGGAAGCGGAAAGCTGAATATTACCGCCGGCACAACAGATCCGCTCACCATCAGGGGAAGATACAATATAGAGCAAGGGGAATATACTTTTAATTTCCAGACATTTTTAAAAACACCTTTCAATCTTCAACAGGGATACATTGAATGGCAGGGCGATCCTTATCTCGCCACACTAAATATTGATGCCATTTACCGGGCGCAAAACGTGAGCATGAATAATATTCCCACTACCACCGGCTATCGGAATATAAACGGCGATGTGGATATTATTTTTAAGCTAAGAGGAACCTTGAAAGATCCGCGGCCTGAATTTGAATTCCAGTTTCCTTTTGATAATCCGTTAAAGTCAGACCCCATAGCTACAGAGTATTTAAAGACCAGGTTCCAGGAAGATAAAACAGCCCTGATGAACCAGGTGGCTTCACTTCTTTTGTTCAACCAGTTTATGAGCAGCGACCAGCCGTTAATCACCGGGAACAATACCGGAAATTTTGTTACAAGAAGCGTAGGACAGTTATTATCTGCAACACTTTCTACATCGCTGAATTCATGGCTGCAAAAAGTGTTGAATACAAAATCGGTAAACCTGATTACCAATATCAACACAGGAGATTTAAATTTTCAGAAAGGGGCATCTCAAAAAGAGTTGACTAATGTGGGAAATTTTGGGGTAAGAACTGCCTTCCTGAATAACAAGTTACTCGTAACCGTAGCGGGAAACGTCGATTACCGGCTCGGCCAGACCGTTACCACATCTAATTCAAATTTCCTGTTTACGCCAGACGTTTCTTTCGAATATCTGATTACACCAAATGGTCAATTGCGGGTGATTGGCTTCAACAGAAGCGATGCAGACATTGGCGATATTGCGGGCGTTACGCGCAGAAACCGCACCGGTATTCAACTTTCTTACCGCAGAGATTTTGACACCTTTACAGAATTTTTCATCAATGAGAATAAGCGACGGAGGGAAAAAAGGGACGCCAGGCGTTAGGCTTCCAGCCTTTAGCTTTTAGCATTTAGCTTTCGTCATTCACCAAAAATTTTCTCATCAGGTTTAACGCCATCACGGAAGTTACTTCGATATTTTTATCACGGGAAAAGCGCTGTTTGAATTTTTGCACCACTTGATTTTCTTTATTTCCAACGGCAACATACACAGTGCCTACAGGTTTCTCCTCTGAGCCGCCACCGGGTCCCATGATGCCTGTAACTGCAATACCAAAATCCGTTTTCATTTGCTCCAAAATACCGGAAAGCATTTCACGGGCCGTTTGTTCGCTTACTGCTCCATAGGCATCAAGCGTTTCCTTTTGAACTCCAAGCAATTCCTGCTTAACCTGATTTGAATAGCTTACGACGCTTCCCTTAAAATAAGCTGAAGAGCCCGCAACAGAGGTAATAAGGCTTGCAATTGAGCCGCCAGTACAGCTTTCAGCGGTAGAAATCGTTTTTTTATTTTCCAGTAAAATTTTTCCTATTACCTGCTGCATGGTTAAGTCTTCATCTGCTACCATAAACTCTTTCACCAGTTCTTTCAATACAGTAAACTGATTTTTAATCGCATTTTCTGTTTTGCTTTTATCAAATCCTGAAGTGGACAAACGCAATCGAACCATACCATAATTCGGTAAATAAGCCAGCCGGATTTCTTTTGGCAGTTTATCT
>Ga0079221_10000371_pt1 | contig 12143 bp, 10 predicted proteins | sample GAAS200_FD_75069 | JGI IMG/M metagenome (GOLD analysis project Ga0079221, IMG submission 75069) | Agricultural soil microbial communities from Georgia to study Nitrogen management - GA AS200 | ecosystem: Environmental > Terrestrial > Soil > Agricultural land | place: USA: Georgia | collected... | reverse complement strand
TGTGGGCGAGGGGGGAGTTGAACCCCCACGTCCTTACGGACACACGGACCTGAACCGTGCGCGTCTGCCATTCCGCCACTCGCCCAGTGGCCGAGCGAGGATAGCACGCAAGCCCGGCCGGCCCGCGGGCGATAAGCCCCGCTCAGCAGCCCGTCAGGACGGCCAGCTCAGGCCAGCACGGTCTCGTCGTAGCGGGCGCCGGCGGGGTCGGTGAGGTCGAGCAGGCCCCATTCGCGCATCCAGCCCTGGGTGCGCTCGAACATCTCCCGGGTGTAGGGCTGCGGCACCACCCGCTCACCTGGCCCGAACCGGCGGACGTCGACGAGCTCGAGCAGGTCGGCCGGCATCTCCCTGGCCCAGTGCCGGGTGTAGCGGTGCAGCTCGAGGTCGATCTCCTGCTGGGCCCGCAGCAGCGCCCGGAAGTAGCGCTCGACGTCCTCGGGGTCGGCCGCCGGCGCGAGCAGGAAGCTCATCACGAAGGTGGTGTCGACCAGCTTGCGGAAGCCGCGCTGCTCCAGCAGGTAGGCCGGTGCGCCCCAGACGTTGACGGCCCGCGCCTGCCCGTCGAGCAGGAGCCGCGCCCGGTCGAACGGGCGGCCGACGAAGCTGAGCGTGACCTGGTCGCGGTCGAGGAAGCGTTCCAGCGCCTGCAGGGCCGAGTAATGGCTGCCGGAGTGGTAGCCGACGCCGACCTCGACGCCGGCGAGGTCGGCCGGGTCGGTCAGGCCGGAGTCGTCGGCGACGTAGATCCCGGACGGGCAGACCGAGTATGCCCGTCCGTACATCTTGCCGTGCTGGGCGCTGGCGGCGGCGTTCACGGCCCAGTGGCAGGCGCAGGAGACGTCCGAGCTGCGGCCGGCGGCCATGTCTTCGAACGCGCCGCTGCGGACGGTCAGGGGCGCCGAGTCGGCGGAGCTGACCGTGCCGGACGTGCCGGCGGCGAAGCCGTCGGCCTTGAACTCGTAGTCGAGGCCTTCCGCGGCGAAGAAGCCGCGCTCCTCCGCAACCCATTCCTGCAGCCGCACGTGCGGCTCGACCGTGAACACCATTCTTCGACGCTAGGAGCAGACGAAGGCTGTGACAACGGTCCTTGGCGATACAGATGGGCGGGTAGGCCAACTCGGACCGGGTGGACCTGCATCAGCCGGCCGTTCCCGAGCGTGAGACATGGGTAGGCCGAGCGCGGATACCATCGGCGGACAGTCGTGGCGAGGAGGGAAGTTCGGTGGGTGTGCTGCAGCGCTTCGAGCGGCGCCTCGAAGGTGCGGTCGGCACTGCCTTCGCGCGCCTGTTCAAGGGTCAGGTGGAGCCGGTCGAGGTGGCCAAGGCGCTGCAGCGGGAGGCCGAGGCCCGGCGGGCCATCGTCGGCCAGGACCGGGTGCTGGTGCCGAATCGCTACGTGGTGGAGTTGGGTCCGACCGACCACGACCGCCTCGCGCCGTGGGAGACGCAACTGACCAACACCCTGGCGGAGATGGTTCAGGAGCACGTGGACGACGAGGGCTGGTCGACGTTCGGGGACATCGAGGTGTCGCTGTCGCGCAACGAGGAGCTGGGGACCGGGATGTTCAACGTGACCAGCAGCGTGGATCCGAACGCGGGCCCGCGCCGCCGTCCGTACAACTCGCTGTCGATGCCGGCGGTGCCGGCCGGGCCGGGTCCGGCGGGGGCGGCCGGCGCCGGTGGCCCGGTGCCGGGCTTCGCGGCCAGCCACGGCGGATACGGCGGCGGATACGGCGGTGACCAGGGCTACGGCCAGCCGGACCAGGGCTACGGCGACCGCGACCCGGGTTACGGTCCGCCCGACCAGGGCTACGGCCAGCCGGACCAGGGCTACGGCGACGGCTACGGCCAGCCGGGCTACGGCCAGCAGCAGCCGCCGTACAACGACCCGTACGAGCAGCAGGGCTACCCGGGGAACGGCTACCAGCAGGCCAACGGTTACGCCGCGCCGGCGACGGTGCCGCCGCCGTACCACCAGCAGCAGCAGCGGCTTCGGCACCTGCTGACCGTCGACGGCAGCCAGCAGTGGCTGGAGCTGCACGTCGGCAGCAACGTGGTCGGCCGCGGGCAGGACGCCGACCTGCGCCTGCCGGACACGGGGGTGTCCCGCCGGCACATCGACATCCGCTTCGACGGCCAGGGCGCCGTTCTGCACGATCTGGGCTCGACCAACGGCACGACGGTGAACGGGCACCGCGCGCAGAGCTGGCAACTGCAGCACGGCGACGTCGTTCGGCTGGGTCACACCGTGCTCGTCTACCGGCAAGAGCCGGCCTGACCTGAAAGGGTCGGAGCCTGTGAACGCCCCGATCGTCGTCCAGATCCTCCGGTTCGGGTTCCTGGCGCTGCTCTGGATCTTCATCTTCGCTACGCTGCGCGTCGTCCGAGCGGACCTGGCGGGGGCCGGTGCGGCCCGTTCGACGATGCCCACCCGTCCGGCCGCCTCCCCGCGGCCACGGCCGAAGCGAAGGGGGAAGGCGCTCACCCATCTGGTCGTCACCGAGGGTGGCCTTGCCGGCACCCGTATCGCACTGGGCGACCAACCCATCATGATCGGCCGGGCCAACGACTCGACCCTGGTGCTCACCGACGACTACGCGAGCACCAGGCACGCGAGACTCGTCAGCCGGGACGGTGACTGGTACGTCGAGGACCTCGGCTCGACCAACGGCACATACCTCGACCGTACGAAGGTGACCAGCCCGACGCTGATCCCGCCCGGAGTCCCCATCCGGATCGGCAAGACGGTTCTCGAGTTGAGGTCATGAACGTTCCCCCCGGCCCAGGTCGCGCCCGGTGACCGTGGCCCTCCGGTACGCGGTGCGGTCCGACCGCGGGCTGATGCGTGCCAACAACGAGGACTCGGTGTACGCCGGGCCCCGGCTGCTGGCGCTGGCCGACGGCATGGGCGGGCACGCGGCGGGCGAGGTGGCCAGCAACGTGGTCATCTCCACGTTCGCGCACCTGGACGAGGACCGGCCGATCGACGACCTCATCTCCACGCTGCGGGACACGACCGCGGCGGCGAACAACAACCTGCGCGCGATGATCGAGCAGGACCCGAACCTCGATGGGATGGGCACGACCCTCACCGCGCTGCTGTTCGCCGGCTCCCGGGTCGGGCTGGTGCACGTCGGCGACTCCCGGGCCTACCTGGTCCGCGGCGGCACGCTGAGCCAGATCACCCACGACGACACCTTCGTCCAGGCGCTGGTCGACGAGGGCCGGCTGACCATGGAGGAGGCCAGCTCGCACCCGCAGCGGTCGCTGATCCTGCACGCGCTCAACGGCGCCGAGGTGGAGCCGGACCTGTCCATCCGGGAGGCCAGGGTCGGCGACCGCTACCTGGTCTGCAGCGACGGGCTGTCCGACGTGGTCTCGCCGGACACGCTGCTGGAGGCGCTGCAGCTGCCCGACCCGCACCAGTCCGCGGACCGGCTCGTGGAGCTGGCCCTCCGGGCCGGCGGCCCGGACAACGTGACGTGCATCGTCGCCGACGTCATCGACGTGCCGTACGGCGACGACGCCCCGGTGATGGACGGCGCGGTCGGCGGCAACCGCCAGCACCGGGAGCCGGACCACACCACTCCGGCGTCCCGGGCGGCCACGCTCAACCCCCGCCCGGAACCGGAGGACACCGCGCCGCAGCCGCCGGACCGGCCGCACCGCCGCCGGGTGCGCCTGGCGCTCGGCCTGGTCGGGGTGCTCATCCTGGTCGCCGGTGCCGGCTACGGCCTGTGGCGCTGGACCCAGGCGCAATACTTCGTCGGCGCCGACGGCGACCAGGTCGCGGTCTACCGCGGGATCAACGCCTCGGTCGGCCCGCTGCACCTCTACTCGGTGGTCGACACCAACCCGATGCGGCTCGAGGACCTCCTGCAGGTGCCGCGCCGCCAGGTGCAGGACGGCATCCCGGCGAACAACCGCACCGAGGCGGAGCAGATCATCGCCCGGCTGCTGCGCCAGCAGAAGCCGCTGTGCCCGACCCCGACGCCGACGCCGACCCCGCACCCGACCCGGTCGGGGGCGAGACCGACGCCCGCCCGCACCAGCACCGCGCCGACCCCGTCGACCCCGACGTCTCCGGCCAACCCGTCCGGCACCGAGGCGCCTGGTGACGAGGGGTGCCGGGCACCTTGATCTCACTCTCCCCGAGCGCCGCCGGCGAGGCCAGGACGGTGCCCCGCCGCCGGGGCGTCGAGCTGGCCATGCTGGCGTTCGCGGTGGTGCTGGTGATCACCGCGGACGTGGTGGTCGACGCCACGTTCAACGACACGGTGAGCTCGGCCGTCTGGACCTACGGCGCCGGCTTCGCGCTGATCTACGGGGTCGCGCACGTCGCGGTGCGCTGGCTCGCGCCGTACGCGGACCCGCTCATCCTGCCGGCGGTCGCCCTGCTCAACGGGCTGGGCCTGGTGCTGATCCGCCGGCTCGACCTGGCCGAGGCGGCCGACGCCCGCCAGGACGGCCAGCCGGTCCCGGCCGGCGACGCCGAGGTGCAGGTGCTGTGGACCTGCATCGGGCTGGCGCTGTTCGTCGCCGTTCTGCTGGTCGTGCGCGACCACCGGGCGCTGGCCCGGTACGCGTACACGCTCGCCGCGGCCGGTCTCGCGTTCCTCGCCCTGCCGGCGATCCTGCCGGGACGGTTCAGCGAGGTGAACGGCGCGAAGATCTGGATCCGGCTGGCCGGCTTCTCCATCCAGCCGGGCGAGTTCGCGAAGCTGGCGCTGATGGTCTTCTTCGCCGCCTACCTGGTGCAGAAACGGGACGTGCTGTCGCTGGCCAGCCGCCGGTTCCTGACCGTCGACCTGCCCCGCGGTCGCGACCTCGGCCCGGTGCTGGTGGCCTGGGGTGCCTCGCTGCTCGTCCTGGTCGGCGAGAAGGACCTCGGCACCTCGCTGCTGTTCTTCGGAATCTTCATCGTGATGATCTACATCGCGACCGAGCGGACGTCGTGGCTGCTCATCGGCCTCGGGCTGTTCCTCGTGGGCGCCTACGCGGCCTACTTCGCGTTCGGGCACGTGCAGGAGCGGGTGCAGGTCTGGCTGCGGCCGTTCGACTACCGGGACGACCAGGGCTACCAGATCGTCCAGTCGCTGTTCGGCCTCGGCACCGGCGGGCTGTTCGGCACCGGGCTCGGCGGCGGCCGGCCGGAGACCGTGCCGTTCGCGAAGACCGACTTCATCATCGCCACCGTCGGCGAGGAGCTCGGCCTGGTCGGCTTGGTCGCCCTGCTGGTGATCTACGCGATCGTGGTGACCCGCGGCTTCCGCACCGCGCTGACCGTCCGGGACTCCTTCGGCAAGCTGCTCGCCTCCGGCCTCGCGTTCACCCTCGCGTTCCAGGTCTTCATCGTCGTCGGCGGCGTCACCAAGCTGATCCCGCTGACCGGCCTGACCACGCCGTTCCTGTCGTACGGCGGGTCCTCGCTGGTGGCCAACTTCGCGCTGGTCGCGCTGCTGCTGCGGATCTCGGACGCGGCCCGCCGCCCGCCGGTGACCCCACCGCCGAAGCCGCCGCTGGCCGAGGCGATGACGGAGGTGGTCCGGTGAACCGGCCCATCCGTCGGGTGGCCCTGGCGATGCTGGTGCTGTTCGGGCTGCTCATCGCCAATGCGAACTACGTGCAGGTCTTCCAGGGCGACAAGCTGCGCACCGACCCGGGCAACACCCGGGTGCTGCTGGACGAGTACGAGCGGCAGCGCGGCACGATCGTGGTCGACGGGCGGCCGGTGGCCGAGTCGGTGCCGACCGACGACAAGCTGAAATACCTGCGGCGCTACCCGGGCGGCAAGACGTACGCGCCGGTCACCGGCTTCTACTCGCTGATCTACGGCGCGACCGGCATCGAGCAGGCGGAGAACGACTTCCTGTCCGGCAACGACAACCGGCTGTTCACCCGCCGGCTGTCGGCGCTGCTGACCGGGCGCGACCCCCGCGGCGGCAACGTCGTGCTCACGCTCAACCAGCAGGCGCAGGCGACGGCGGTGCGGGGGCTCGGCGACCGGGCCGGCGCGGTCGTCGCCATGGACCCGTCCACCGGCAAGATCCTCGCGATGGCGAGCACCCCGTCGTACGACCCGAACCCGATCTCGTCGCACGACCCGAGCTCGATCCGGGCCGCCTACAACAAGCTGGCCAACGACCCGGACGACCCCCTGCTCAACCGGGCGATCAACGCCCGTTACCCGCCGGGGTCGGCCTTCAAGGTAATCGTGGCGGCGGCCGCGCTGCAGAACGGGCGGAACCCGGACACGCTGCTGGACTGCCCGCAGGCGTACACGCCTCCCGGCACCCGGACCGCCCTGCACAACTTCGGCAACGAGTCGTGCGGCGCGTCCAAGGTCACCATGCAGGCCGCGCTGACCAACTCGTACAACACCGCGTTCGCGAAGCTCGGCGTCGACCTCGGGCAGTCGGCGATCCGGTCCGCCGCGGCCGGGTTCGGCATCGGCACCGGTGACGCGCTGCAGACCCCGCTGCGGGTCTCGCCCAGCTCGCTCGGCGACATCCCGGACACGCCGGCGTTGGCCCAGTCCTCGATCGGGCAGCGGGACGTGGCGCTGACCCCGCTGCAGGCGGCGATGATCGCGGCCGCGGTGTCCAACAACGGCGTGCTGATGACGCCGTACCTGGTGGATCGGGTGGAGGCGCCGGACCTGACCGTGCTCGACACCACCCAGCCGAAGGAGCTCTCGACCGCAGTCAGTCCGGAGGTGGCCGGCCAGCTGACCCAGATGATGCGCAGCGTCGTGCAGCGCGGCACCGGCCGGAAGGCGCAGATCCCGGGCGTGGACGTGGCCGGCAAGACCGGCACGGCGGAGAACGCGCCGGACCAGGCACCGCACGCGTGGTTCATCGGGTTCGCGCACCAGAACGGCAAGCAGGTCGCGGTGGCGGTGATCATCGAGCACGGCGGCAACTCCGGCAGCGAGACGACCGGTGGCGAGGCCGCGGCGCCGATCGCCAGGGACGTCATGCAGGCCGTGCTCACGTCGGGGGGCGGGTGAGGTGGACTCGCTCGCCCAGGACACCCTGCTCGGCGACCGCTACCGGCTGGACCGGCGGATCGCCATCGGCGGCATGGGTGAGGTCTGGCGCGCCGAGGACATCGTGCTGTCCCGGACGGTCGCGGTGAAGGTGCTCAAGAGCGAGCTGACCCAGGAGCGGACGTTCCTGGAGCGGTTCCGCACCGAGGCCCGCACCACCGCGTCGCTGCAGGCCAACGGCATCGCGAACGTCTTCGACTACGGCGAGGTGGCCAGCGGCGACGACATCCCCGTCGCGTACCTGGTGATGGAGTACGTCGACGGCGAGCCGCTGTCGGCCCAGCTGGCCCGGGACGGACGGCTGCCGGCGGCGCGGGTGCTGGAGATCATCCGGCAGGCGGCGCTGGCGCTGGCCGAAGCGCACCGGGTCGGGATGGTGCACCGCGACGTGAAGCCAGGCAACCTGCTCGTACGGCGGTCCGACGGGGCGGTGAAGATCACCGACTTCGGGATCGCCCGGGCCGCGGACGCGGTGCCGCTGACGCAGAACGGCATGGTGGTCGGCACCGCGCAGTACTTCTCGCCGGAGCAGGCCGAGGGCCGGGTGGTCGGGCCGCCGTCGGACGTCTACTCCCTCGGCGTGGTCGCGTACGAGTGCCTGGCCGGGCGGCTGCCGTTCCTCGCCGACTCGCCGGTCACGGTCGCGATGATGCAGATCAGGGACGTCCCGCCGGCGCTGCCGCCGGACGTGCCGGGGCCGGTGCAGGCGCTGGTGATGCGGATCCTGGCCAAGGACCCCCGCCAGCGGTTCGCCGACGGCGCCGAACTGGCGGAGGCGGTCCGGGCGGTCCAGGAAGGTCGCCCGATCCCGCCCCCACGGCCGTTCCCCACGCCTCCCCCGCCTCCCCAACCAGGGCCGGCCCAGCCAGTCCCGGCCCAGCCCGGTCTCGCGCAGCCCGGTCTCGCCCATTCCCGTCCTTCGCAGCCCGGTCTTGCCCAGCCCGGTCCTTCGCAGCCCGGTCTCGCCCAGCCCGGTCTCGCCCAGCCCGGTCTTGCGCAGCCGGGTCCTTCGCAGCCCGGTCCTTCGCAGCCCGGTACGGCGCCCTCGGGTCGGGCGCACTCCGGGCCGTACGGCGGGAGCCAGTTCGCCGCGCAGAGCGGGGCCGCCGGTCTGGGCGGACCCGGAAGCCAGCCCCACCCGAACCCGGACGGCGTGGGCGGCACCAATCCGGCGCTCGCCTACCCGCAGTGGACGCCGACGCCCCCCGCCGGCTGGACCGCCCCACCGGGCGAGGTCCCGCCGCGGCGCGCCACCCGCCGTCCGCTCTGGATCGCGCTCGGCCTGCTGCTGGCGCTGATCCTGGCCGGCATCGCCACCGTACTGATGTCCGAGAGCGGCGGGGACCAGGCCTTCTCGGCCGTCCATCCGGTCGCCGCCGCGGCGGACAGCCGCGACTGGAACACTGGGGTTTCGATGGGTTCGATGACGACGAGGGTTCGATGACGACGCCACGCCTGTTGGGATCCAGGTATGAGATCGGCGAGACGCTCGGCTACGGCGGCATGGCCGAGGTGCACCGCGGTCGCGACGTCCGGCTCGGCCGGGAGGTCGCGGTCAAGGTGCTGCGCGCCGATCTCGCCCGCGACCCCTCGTTCCAGGCCCGGTTCCGGCGCGAGGCGCAGGCCGCCGCGTCGCTGAACCACCCGGCGATCGTCGCCGTCTACGACACCGGCGAGGAGGACGTGTACGGCAACCAGCCGTACATCGTCATGGAGTACGTCGAGGGCCGGACCCTGCGCGACGTGCTGAAGATCGAGGGCCGGCTGATGCCGCGGCGGGCGATGGAGATCGTCGCCGACGTGTGCGCCGCGCTCGACTTCTCGCACCGCAACGGGATCATCCACCGGGACATCAAGCCCGGGAACGTGATGATCACCCGCACCGGCGCGGTCAAGGTGATGGATTTCGGCATCGCCCGCGCGGTCGCCGACAACGCGGCGACCGTGACGCAGACCGCGGCCGTGATCGGCACCGCGCAATACCTGTCGCCCGAGCAGGCCCGGGGCGAGACCGTCGACGCCCGCTCGGACGTCTACTCCACCGGCGTGCTGCTGTTCGAGCTGATCACCGGTTCGCCGCCGTTCACCGGTGACTCCCCGGTCGCGGTCGCCTACCAGCACGTGCGGGAGAACCCGCCGCCGCCGTCCACGATCAACCCGGACGTGCCGCCGGAGCTGGACGCGATCGTGCTCAAGGCGATGGCGAAGAACCCGGCCAACCGCTACCAGTCCGCCGGCGAGATGCGGGCGGACCTGATCCGGGCGATCAACGGCCGGCCGGTCGAGGCCGAGCCGGTGATGACCGCGGACGAGGTCACGACCGTGCTCGGCGGCGCGCGCACGGGTCAATACCCGGCCGCCGGCTACGGCACCAGGGTCGCCGGTCGCCCACCGACCGGACCGGCCAAGAAGGACCGCAGCCCGTGGTTCTGGGTCGGCATCATCGCCGCTGCCCTGCTGGTGATCGCCGCCGGTGCCTTCGGGGTCGTCCAGCTCCTCGGCGGCGGCGGTGACGACGTCACCGTGCCCAATGTGGTGGGCCAGACCCAGTCGCAGGCGAAGCAGACCCTGGAGGGCGTCGGCCTGGTGCCGGAGTTCACCACCGGCGTGTCCGTCCCGCAGCAGAAGGGCCAGGTCATCAGCACCGACCCGGCAGCGGGGATCGGACGGAAGAAGGGCGCCACCGTCTCCGTGGTGATCGGCGCGGGCCCCGCCCAGATCACGCTCGACGACTACAAGGGCGTGCCGTTCGAGGACGCGGCCGCGTCGCTGCGGTCCAAGGGGCTGATCCCGGTCCGGAACGACGTGAACAACAGCGCCCGCGCCGGTCAGGTGCTCAGCTCCAACCCGCCGGCCAACTCCCGGGTGAGCGAGGGCGCCCGGATCACGCTGAACGTGAGCACCGGCAAGACCGCGCTGCCGGACGTGGTCGGCAAGAGCGAGCAGGACGCGACGGCGATCCTCAACAAGGCCGGGTTCACCGACATCGAGCGCCAGGTGGTGCCACCGCCGGACGACCAGGAAGCCGGCACGGTGTTCCGCACCGACCCGACCGCCAACACCGCGGTGTCGACGGACCAGCGGGTCACGCTGTTCATCGCCAAGGAGAAGCCGACCCCGACGCCGACGACACCGTCGCCCACGCCGTCCCCGACCGGCAGTCCCACCGGCACTCCGAGCGGTTCCCCCACCTCGAGTCCCGGCCAGCCTTAGCCGGAGCGGCACCGGACCTCGCCGATGGGGCCGCAGTCCGGTGCCGCGGCCCGCAGTCCGGTGCCGCGGCCCGCAGTCCGGTGCCGCGGCCGCAGTCCGGTGCCGCAGCCGCAGTCCGGTGCCCCGCGCCCGGGGCCGGGTCGCCGTGGCCTCCCGGGCCCGCGCCGCCCCGTGGGACCGGGGCCGGCCGGTTCAGGCCGTGCTGAAGGCGGTGTGCCGGAGCGCGTCCATCTCGGCGGCCAGGGCCGGCGCTTTGGCCCGGGCGCCGGGGTCTCCGCAGCCGGCCAGCCAGTTGGCCAGCATCACGTGCCCGGACTCGGTGAGCACCGACTCAGGATGGAACTGCACGCCCTCGATCGGCAGCGACGTGTGCCGCATCGCCATCACCACACCGGACGCCGTCCACGCCGTCACCTCGAGCTCGGCCGGTAGCGTCTGCTCGACCACCGCGAGCGAGTGGTAGCGGGTCGCCGTGAACGGGTCCGGCAGCCCAGCGAGCGCGCCCTCGCCCTTGTGGTGCACCTCGCTGGTCTTTCCGTGCAGCAGCTCGCCGGCCCGGGTCACGGTCGCCCCGAACGCCACCGCGATCGCCTGGTGACCGAGGCAGACGCCGAACAGCGGCAGCCGCCGCCGCGCGCACTCGGCCACCACCGGCACGCTGACCCCGGCCGACTCCGGCGTGCTCGGCCCGGGGCTGGTCAACACCCCGTCGAACCCGTCGAGGTCGGTCGGCGCCATCTCGTCGTTGCGCCGCACGGTCGGCTCCGCCCCGAGCTGGGCCAGGTAGTGCACGAGGTTGTAGACGAAGCTGTCGTAGTTGTCGATGACGAGGATGCGCATCGCCTCGACCCTCCCCGCGCGCTACTGGTTCACGGTCACGTCGCTGAACGGCAGCCGCGGATCCACGTACGGGAACACGACGAGGAACAGCAGCGCGACCACCGCCAGGATCAGTATGGCCGAGCCGATGACCTTGGCCGGCACCCCGCCGGGCAGCTTGCGCCAGATCCAGCCGTACACGTCGATCCCTCCCTCAGCCGCTGGTCATCGACGGCGGGGTGCCCTTGCCGACCGGGAACGGCGTCCCGTCCAGTTCGGCGTGGATGACCATCCGCTGCCGGGCGGTGAACTTGGGATGGCAGGTCGTCAGCGTGAGCAGCCGCCGGGTCGGGGTCGCGGCCGGCTTGTCCGGCACCGGCGCGATCACCGCGACGTCGGACGGGTCGACGATCTCGCGGCCGGGGAAGCCCAGCGCCGAGACGGCGTCGGCGTTGCCGCGGTCACCGACGACCCGGTAGGTGTACCAGTACGACCTGGTGCGGATGACGATCGCGGAGCCGGCCTTGAGCTTGTCCAGGTTGAGGAACGGCGACCCCTTGCCGACCCGGTGCCCGGCGATGGCGACGTTGCCGACCGCGCCCGGCAGCGGAGTGTCGACGTAGTGGCCGGGGCCCTTGTTCAGCTCGTCGAGGTCGGTGCCCTCGACGACGGTGAAGACGTAGTCGGTGCCGAAGTCCGGGATGTAGATCAGCGCGAAGCCGTCGCCGAGCGGGATGCTGCGGACCTTCTCGCCGGGCCTGGTCGGGACGGTGCCGACCGTCGGGTCGTCGCCGTTGTCCCACTGCGTCTGCAGCGACGTGGTCAGGTCCTTCTGGGTGCGGTGGTTGACCAGGTCGGTGAACCACACCTCGTACACGGCCAGCAGCAGCAGGACCAGGCCGAGCGTGATGAACGTCTGCCCGATACCGCGGAGGAAGGTACGGATCCGGTCGCCGAACGTGCGGCGCGGTCGCCGCGGGCCGCCGCTGCCACCACCACCTCGGCTGGGCGGCTGCTCGCCGCCGCCCCCGCCCTTCCTTGCCGGGTCGTCCCGCTGCTC
>Ga0079221_10000366_pt1 | contig 12179 bp, 9 predicted proteins | sample GAAS200_FD_75069 | JGI IMG/M metagenome (GOLD analysis project Ga0079221, IMG submission 75069) | Agricultural soil microbial communities from Georgia to study Nitrogen management - GA AS200 | ecosystem: Environmental > Terrestrial > Soil > Agricultural land | place: USA: Georgia | collected... | reverse complement strand
TCCTGAAGCCGCGAAAATCACGACGATGGCCTACTACATGGGGTTTAGGGAAGCTGCATTTCTCTTTGATGAGATGGGGGATTCCCAATCGGCAGCGGATTGCGGCGCAACCGCGGCTGAGATTAGAGAGGTAGCGTCCAGCGCTTATTTCGATCTATCTACGGGCGCGTTCGGAGATCGGTTGCAAACGAACGCGATGGCGGTGTTTTCAGGGATTGCGGATCCTTCCCGGTATGACGGCATTTACACAAAGGTTTTAAGCCAGCCGCCGTCTTTGGAGGTGACGCCCTATTTCTACTACTTTGTGCTGGAAGCCATGGAAATGACGGGGCACCGTGCGGAAGCGGTGGAAGCGCTACGAAAAATTTGGGGCGGCATGCTGAATGCGGGCGCGACCGCTTTTTGGGAGATTGATCCGCCGGGGTGCGGCACGGTGCCGGACGTTGGGCAGTGCCTGATAGAAGATTTCGACAAATTGTCGAGCCAGGGGAACCGTTACATCATTTCAATGGCGCACGGCTGGGCGTCCGGACCAGCTGCTTTTTTGATGGAGGACCAGCCATAAGAATGGAGTTGACGTGCTGGTTTTTTGATACTGTTAACATGCATATCTTCGACAAAAGTCTGGCGCTGATTTTCAGCCTCATGATTCTCGGCCAGGCTTATTTGGTACGTCGATACGTGGGCACGTGGCTATTTCCGGCGTGTCTCTTTGGACTCTTCTGGTTTGGGCTGACTTTCGTTCCGTTGCTTTTGCTGTTGCCTGTTCCAATCAATCCCATGGGCAGTGGGTTCATCCTGCTATGCCTTGTCGCATTTTCGCTCAGTGCCGTCCTTTTTCCGTGGCGTAGTTCATTGAAGGCGAAGACTTTGAGCGGAGAGACGTCCGCTCAACAGTTTGAAAGCAGTTTTCTCAAAAACGCATTTTATGTGCTGAGTTGTTTTGCAACCGCGCTTATTCTGATGGATTACCTTGCCCAGGGGTTTTCGCTGCACGACTTGCTGTACGACTTAATTGCGACGGCCGCGGCGTATCGCAACCTGGTTTCGTTTGACCAGCTCAGTAGTACAATTTACGGGCGCCTCGGGGAAATTCTAATTTATGACGTGGCTATTCTCGGAGGACTAATAATTTCTTCGACGCACAGCTGGTGGAAGCGGCTCGCCATTGTTTCTTTCTCATTTGCGCCAGGCACGCTGATGGCAGTCGCGCAGTCGACAAAGTGGGCGCTGTTCTCCTGCCTCGCGTTCTTCTATGCCGGGCTCTTGGCTTATAGAGTTGCGAAAGGTGATTTTCGCTTGTTTCATCGCGGTGTTATCAAAAAGGCTGTTCCAGCCATCGCGATTCTGGCTTTAATTACAACGGTGTCCTTCATGTCGCGAGGGCTGCAGGGCTCAGAGGATAGCGACCTTATTCGCGACAGGCTGAGACTGATGTTCGCTTCGTATACTTGCGGTCACTTGTACGGTTTCTCAGATTGGTACGGCGCTTACATGGCTGCGAACTGGGACACTGGATATCAGTCAGAGATCCGGTATCAACAAGAGGATGCATTGCACGGTAAGACATATGGCTTGTACACGTTTACGCCACTTTTTAGATTTTTTGGCAGCACAAAGGTAATTCCACCTGACACATTCAACGACTACTACGAGTATGGAAACATAATGGCCGGAAACATTTACACCATGTTCCGTGGATTGATTGAAGACTTTGGGCTTGTCGGCTGTCTGCTCTTTATGTTCTCGATGGGCCTCTTAAGCCATTGGTGCTTTCATGCCATGCTTCGGAACCGGATACAGGCATTCGGAGTTGTGGCCTTCACATTCTTTGTTGGTTTCTTTTACGCGTCATTTGGTAGGAGCCTCTTCAGTTGGAGCGGGATATACTTCACCTTCTTTTTGCTCGCGGCTGTGCTTACCGTGAACCGGTACGTCAGCGTTCCTTGGAAATTGTCGACTTCCTTATCTGAGGCAGGGACCTGACCCTGATGCGACCTACGGAAGCCCATTTGAAAACGCAATATAGCGATTTATCCGGCCATGTTCCCGCCGTGGTCCTCAACTGGAACGGGTGGGAGGACACGCTCGATTGTTTGAGGTCGATCAAGGGGAGCGAGCATGCGGGATTTGTGCCGGTGGTGGTGGACAACGGATCGGACGCCGAGTCCCTGGAGTGCTTGAAGGAGGGATGCAAGCAGATTTTCAGCAAGACCCTTTTTCTAAAGAAAGGGGACTTAGAGAAGCGCAAAGCTGTGCTTCGCGATGAGGTTGGGAACTATCCGGGTGGCGATCTGCTGGTATTTATCGAAAACGGAGAGAACCTGGGGTTTGCGAGGGGAAACAACGTAGGGCTGCGGTTCGCTGAGTTGATTGGCGCGGAATGGGTGATGGTGCTGAACAACGACACGGTGGTGGCGCCGGAGATGTTTCGAGAGCTAAGGGCGTTCCGGGAGGCCCATCGGGAATTTGTGGCGATCACGCCGCAGATTAGGTACTACGAGCCGAACACGCGGATTCAGAACTGCGGCGGAGATTTGACGTACTTCGGGAGCCGAAAGTACAGATTTGCGGGGAAGGATGCATCTGGGCTGCCAAAGTTGGATAGCTTGCCTGTAACATTCGTTACGGGCTGCGCGCTGCTGTTCAAGTATACGGTTACGGGGGCACTCTCCGAGGACTTCTTTTTCGGGGAAGAGGATTACGAATTTTCGTTGAGGATGAAGAAGCGCGGGCTGAAGATGGCTTGCGCGTATGGTGCAGTTGTGCACCACAGAATGGGTTCGTCGGCAGGCCGGCACTCGAGGCCGGTCGGGTCGATTCTGGCCCATTACGCAAACCGGTTGGTAAACACGCGGGCTTACTATTCGAATCTCCGGTGGCAGGTTACGAAACTGCTGGCGTACCTTCGTTTGCCGGTGCTTCTGCGACAGAACGGGGTAGGCGTGGGAAAGTCAATTTTCATCGTAAGGCGCACGGAGGCTTACCTTCAGGCGCATGAGCGTGTAAGCCGCGCGGATTACGAGTCGCTGATCAATGGGGATCCGCAGACAGGCTCGCAGCCTGACGGAGATGGAGAGAATTCTGGTGAGACCGCTTTCTTGGGAGCGAAAAGGGAGCATGGCGCCGCTGACTGAGGCCGGATTGTTGTGACTTCCTGGCTCCAGCTCCCTCGTTTGGCATATCGCAAGGTATTCCGAAGGGATATCTACAACGTTGGAGTGGTGGACGCTCCGATCCATCGTTTCCTGGAGCCTGGATGGCGACCGGAGATCCAGTGGCTGCCTGAGCAGCAGCGCCCGGGGACGTTCATTGCGGATCCCTTTGGGGTGGTGTATGGGGGCCGCGAGTACGTCTTCTGCGAGTACTTCGATTACCGTGAACCCGGGGGACGAATCGTGGGCGGCGAGGTTGAAGGTTGTGAGGTCGGCCCCCTGAAGGATGCAATCGTTGCATCCGGCCACGTATCGTATCCTTTTGTGTTTACTCACGGCGGGCAGGTACTTTGCATCCCGGAGACGAGCCGCGCGAACGAGTTGGCACTGTTCAGGATGGAGGCTTTCCCAGGGAGATGGAAGAAGGAGCGCGTTTTGCTTCAAGCCGATGCCGTGGATGCATCGATTGTCGAGTATGAAGGGCGTTGGTGGCTCTTCTACAGTCTGCGAAGGAGCAGAGGCACTGAATTGTTCGTTTCGTACGCTGATTCGCCGTGCGGGCCGTGGTTTGCTCATCGTAAAGGGCCTGTAAAGAAGGACCCGGGGTCCTCCCGACCGGGAGGAACGCCTTTCGTTTATATGGGCAAACTCTACCGGCCCGCTCAGGACTGTTCGGAAGTGTACGGGCGACGGGTCGCGATTAATGAGGTGTGTGCGCTTTCTTCCAGCGAGTTCGAAGAGAGGGTGGTTCGGGTCGTCGAACCAGATAAGAACGGTCCCTATCCGGACGGTTTGCACACGCTGAGCGCATTCGGAGAAAAAACCTTGGTGGACGGGAAGAAGGAGCAATTCATCCGGGCGGCGTTGGTGAGGTCGGCGCAAAATCTTCTGCGAGGCGGTTCCGAGTAGGAGGTCCCGCCAGCCTTGTTGCGGGCGGGCTGTAATTTGGGAGAGCCGGACCGATGAAGGGAGCAGTGATACTGGTCGGAGGATTCCCGGAGCCGGTCGGAGGAGTGACGACATTTGTGCGGCGCCTGGCAGCATCGGACGACAGGGTCGAAGAGGTGGTGGACCTATTTTTTGGGAGAGAAAAGAGGATTCCGACAAGTTATTTGGGCAGATATCGCGCGCGGGACAACAAGTGGCGCGGGTTCGCGTACTTGTTCGTGAAGATGATGGTATGGCACGACAAGTACGTGCATTTCAATTTCTCAAGCCTTAAGTCGCTGATGTTTTTTTTGTTCCTGCCGAAGAACAGGAACAAGTGGATCCTGATGCTGCACCACGGCGTGTTAGAGGGGCACTTTCCTGGTTTCCTTACAGAGAGGCTGCTTCGGCGGTTCGACTATATTATTTGCATGAATGAGCTTCAGTATCAGAGCTACCGTTCAAGAGGGGTGGCCAAAGAGAGGATCGTTAGGGCAAGTTCCTACGTTCGCTCGCCGCAATTGATGCCGGACAGACACTTTCGGGAAGAGGTGGATGCATACTTCTCGAGGAAGCCAACTTTCGTGGCTTCGGGGTATCCGACAGCGGCGTATAACTTCGACTGGTGCGTCCGTTTTGTCAGGACGCGGCAGGAATATCAACTAGCAATGTTTCTTTACGGCGATGGAGCGGAGAAGGCCAAGCTGCGGGAACTAGAAGGAAAATTCCAGAACGTGAAGATCTATTGGGGCGAGAATGAAGAGAACTTCAGTTACGCGCTTTCAAGAGCGAAGTGCTATCTCCGGCCCAACAGCAAAGACAGTTTTGGGATAGCTGTTGCCGACGCGGTGAACTACGGTGTTCCTGTTGTGGCTTCCGATGTTTGTCCGCGATATCAGGGTGCCGTTACGTTTGGGGGCACGACGTACGAGTCTTTCGAGATTGCGCTGACTCGGGTGCTGCGGAACGAAGCCAACGTGGAATGGACGGCGTCGGAACCGATTGTCCCATTTTCTTACGATTTGATCGCATGATGGCTTTTCGCAGGAGAGCCGGAGTTCTGGAAATCGTACACAAGTATTATAGCGACGGAATCGATTTCGGGGACATGTTCAGATTGGCCGTTTACTACCAGGCTCGAGTCGGCAAGAAACCGCCTGGTTTTGTTTCAAAGGCGTTCTACACCATCGTGAATCCGCTCGACATTTCTGAGGAAGAAATATTCAAACGCTTTACGAGGACGGTAAGGAATGAGGTTCGCAGGTGTGAGAAGGAGAATGTGCAATGCGGCTTGATCGAGAACGCTGACGAATTTCGGCGTTTTCATAATGATTTCGCAGCAGCGAAAGGAACCTACCTTGCAGACAAAGGTCTGATTGACGGCTACAAGGAGAATCTGGTGATCACCTGCGCCAAGCGCGACGGAAAAGTGCTGGCGGCGCATGCTTATCTTTGCGATCGCGGGGCGGGGACTGTGCGGCTGCTTTTTTCATCGAACGCCAGGCTGACAGAGCGGTTCGATGTGAACCTGGTCGGGAGAGCCAATAAATTCCTTCACTTCAGGGACATGCTTTATTTCAAGGAGCACGGGTACGCGGTCTACGACTTCGGAGGTTTTGCATACAATACGAGCGACAAGGAGAGGCAGGGCATTAACTCCTTTAAGCGGTCGTTTGGCGGAGAATTAGTTCAGCATACCGACTATCAGTCCTGGTTGTATTGGCTGTCCGCCAAGGTCTTCTACCGCATTGCGGCCGCAAAGAGGGTCCTCTTTCGAGGACCGGGTCATCTAATTTTACATAAATAGTAGAGCCAACAATCCTCGACGTCGGCAAGTTCGTGTGAATCGAGTTGAGCGCCGGTGTTTAGCGAGAAGACTCGCACGTCCGTGAAATCTTGGCAAAGTTGCGATAATTGCTCCAGTGGTCTGATGTAATAAGTGCGAAGGTGACGGCCGTGCGAGCCATCGTTGATGATGGCGAACCGGGAGCGCATGACCTCTGCTGTACGCACGCGCCAGTTGTAGAGGAAGCGCACCAGCAGGCGCTTAGCAGTACGTTTTGGATTGAGAGTGATCATTCGCGACAATTTGAACAGCTGGACAGAATGATTGAGATTGTGGGTCGAAAAGCAGAACCAGCCACCGGGTTTTCCGACGCGACGTATTTCCTTGAAGATCTTTGCGCGGTCTGCGTGGGGCACATAATCGATTCCGTTGAAGCTAAACATAATAAATTCGAAGGAACCATCGGCGAACAGGCGCATCGATCGGGCATCGCATACGGCAAAGGAAATATGTTCGGGATAGCCAGAAAACCGTCGGCGACACTCGTCGATCATGCTTTCCGAATAGTCTGCCCCGACGTATTCGTGTGCCCACTTGGCGAAATGCAGGGTGGTGCGACCACCGCCTACGCCCAAGTCCAACATTCGGAATTCGGGTAAATGCGGGAGCATCAGACGAAGAATTGTTTCCTCAGGCAGCTGGAGATCGGATTGTCGGCCGTATCCGGCGGCAACCTTGGGAAGAGAATAGATGTCCTCATTGCGGATCATGAAGTCGTGATCAGTTTTTGTTTTTAGTGCAAAGGCAAGTGTATCGATTCCGAGGAGCGATGCAACAGGTGCTGCTGAATACGATGACGGGGAAGACGGGGGTGGTGGAGGCGCCGGCGCCGGCGTTACAGAAGGGGCATGTACTGATCCGGACGAAGTGCACGCTGATTTCGGCGGGGACGGAGCGGATGCTGGTGGAGTTTGGGCGGGCATCGTTGTTGGAGAAGGCGCGGCAGCAGCCGGAGAGGGTGCGGCTGGTGTTGGACAAAGTGCGGACGGACGGAGTGCTGGCGGCGATCGACGCGGTGCGGAGCAAGCTGGATCAGCCGTTGGCGCTGGGTTATTGCAACGTGGGGACGGTGATCGAGGCGGGGGAGGGGGTTACGGAGTTTCGGGCGGGAGAGCGGGTGGTGTCGAATGGAGGTCATGCGGAAGTGGTGAGCGTGCCGAAGAACTTGTGCGCGCGAGTGCCGGAGGAAGTGGAGGATGAGTCGGCGGTTTTCACGGTGCTGGGGGCGATTGGTCTACAGGGGTTGCGGTTGGCGGAACCGACGCTGGGCGAAACGGTGGTGGTTATCGGGCTGGGGCTGATTGGGTTGATGACAGTGCAGATGCTGCGGGCTCAGGGCTGCCGAGTGATGGGCGTCGATTATGATCCGGAGCGCGTGGCGATGGCGCGGGGATTTGGAGTGCACGCGGCGGAGGCCTCCGCGGGCGGGGACGTTGTGCAGGATGCTATGAATTTCTCGCGAGGCCGAGGCGTGGATGCGGTGATCGTTACGGCGTCAACGCAAAGTTCGAGTCCGATCTCGCAAGCGGCGAGGATGTGCCGAAAGCGCGGACGGATTGTGCTGGTTGGGGTGACAGGGCTGGATCTCTCTAGGCAGGACTTTTACGAGAAGGAACTGAATTTTCGGGTGTCGTGTTCCTACGGTCCCGGCCGCTACGACGCGGATTATGAGCAGAAGGGCCATGACTATCCAATCGGCTTTGTACGCTGGACGGAACAGCGAAATTTCGAGGCTGTTCTCGAGATGATGGCTTCGAGCGCTCTGAACGCGGCGACGCTAATCACACATCGCTATTCGATTGAGCAGGCCGAAGAGGCCTATTCGGTCCTGGCGGGGGACGAGTCGTCGCTGGGCATAGTGTTGCAGTATCCGCAAGTTGTCGACGAGCGTGCCGGGAGGCGAACGGTAGCGTTTGAATCCGCGCGGAAATCATTCACCACAGCCACAAGAGCTGTCGTGGGCTGTATCGGAGCCGGAAACTATGGAGGACGTGTTCTTCTCCCTATCGTGGCGAAACTTGGGGCGGAACTCCATACCATAGCCAGCGCTAACGGCTTGAGCGCCGTTCACTACGGCAAGAAGTTCGGTTTTGCGAATGCCTCTTCGAGCGTTGAGGAACTGTTAGCGGCGAAGGGCATCAATACTTTGTTTATCGCCACGCGACACGACAGTCATGCCCGACTTGCATCCGATGGGCTGAGAAGCGGCCGGCATATTTACGTTGAAAAGCCCCTCGCGCTGAGCAGGGAACAGCTCGAAGAAGTTGAACAAGCTCACCGACAGGCGGCGGAACGCGGGCTGGAACGGATCATGATGGTCGGTTTCAATCGGAGATTTTCGCCGCATTCACAGCGCATGCGCGAGATCCTGCGGCGAATCGAAGGTCCGAAATCCATCGCTATGCTGGTAAACGCAGGCGCCGTTCCGGCGGCACACTGGACGCAGGACGATATGTTTGGCGGAGGGCGAATTTTGGGTGAGGCGTGTCACTTCATCGATCTGGCCCGCTATCTTGCCGGCTCGAAAATTGCGCGGGTAAGCGCCAGTGCAATGGCAAGCGCCAGCACGGGAGTCCTCCGGGACACGGCGGCAATCTCGCTGGATTTTGCAGACGGATCGGTCGCATCGATTCAGTATTATGCCAACGGGCACCGCTCTTTTCCGAAAGAGAGAGTAGAGGCCTTCGCGTCCGGCCGGATTCTGCAGCTGGAGAATTTTCGTGTTCTGCGCGCTTATGGAGTTCCGGGGTTCAAGAAATTCCACACTTGGCGGCAGGACAAAGGACACGCAGGTTGTGTCGGCGCCTTTCTGAAAGCAGTGACCTCGGGCGGGCCTTCGCCTATTCCGGCTGAGGAGATTTTCGAAGTATCGCGCGCGGCGATCGAAGCAGCAGAGTGTGTCAAGAGTGGCCATCAGCACCGTGCTTCCTATTCAAGCTAAAGAGATTCCTGAAGCTGTCTTGCCAGAGCACGGTCGTGCCGCTGCTTCGTCGAATTCAGCGATGCGCGAAGCAAATTCGCGAGCTGAGATCGATTCTCAGTTCGCGAAGGAGGACATCTCGAATTGGCGGCGCCTTTCGTCGCTCGCGTCCACGGTGGGACGTTTAGGTGCGGGGAACGTCGCCCGAGTCGCCATCCACCGCTGCTTTAAGCACGCGGGAATTTACCGGGTCTTATCGCCACGTTCAGCGCGCCTGCCAGCCTTTGCTCTTGATGTTGCGGGACATCGAGCAGCGGCAGTCACGTTCCATTTCGATCGATCGGTGCTTTTGGAAGCTGATGAGCTATTGGAGGGCACAGCTAGCTATTTTTCTGCGCATCGGTTCCAGGTCGGAAACCCGCCGGATTGGTTTCTGAACCCGTTTCAGAACACAAGGGATCAACGCTCTGACAGGCACTGGAGCGAGGTTGATGATTTTAACGCGGAAGGTGGCGACATCAAGGCGATGTGGGAGATGTCCCGGTTCAGTTGGGCGCTCGTTTTGGCGCGCGCCTGGAGGATCAGCGGAGATACGAGATATCTCTCCACACTACAGTTATGGATTGGGGATTGGTGGAAGCACAATCCTCCCAATACAGGGCCTAACTGGGTGTGCGGACAGGAAAGCGCGATCCGGCTGATTAACACGCTTTTGGCCCTGCGTTTGGCCGGCTGCGAAGAGAGCGGCGGAGTGGCATTGGCGGACTTTATTGAGGCGCATTGCCGGCGCATTGCCCTTACGGCGCTTTACGCCGTGGCTCAGGATAACAATCACGCGACAAGCGAGGCTGCGGGACTCTTCATAGGCGGCACAGCATTGGCTAGATGTTCGGTCGAGGCCAAACGGCGGGGCCAAAGGTGGGCGCAAAAAGGCCGCAGACTGCTTGAACGGAGTGTCTCACGACTGATTCTGACGGACGGGAGTTTCTCGCAAGGTTCGCTGACTTATCATCGCTTGGCCCTGGATACGCTAAGCCTTGTCGAGACCTGGCGCCGTTCGTTAGGCGAGCGGCCCTTTACTGCGACGTTTTACGCGCGCGCAGAAGCGGCGACGGAGTGGCTCAGAGCTTTCATCGACCCGCAGAGAGGCGACGGCCCCAATCTTGAGGCAAACGACGGAACACAACCGTACCGTTTGCACGGAGGGGAGTATCGCGATTTTCGGCCGTGCCTCCAACTCGCCTCTCAGGTATTCGACTGCGAACGGAATCTGGATCCAGGACCCTGGGACGAGCCCGGGGGTTGGCTTGGCATTACGCCGCGGCAAACCAAGCGGCGCGGTCAGGACGAATTGACGAGCAAAGTCTACCCAGACGGCGGTTACGTGATCTTGCGCGACAACAGCGGCGCAGTTGTTCTACTGCGAGTCCCCACGGCGCGGTTTCGTCCTTCCCATGCCGACGCCTTGCACTTGGATCTGTGGTGGAAAGGGGAGAACTTGCTGAGGGACGGTGGCAGCTATTCCTACGGGGATAAAGAGTCCCTGGGAAGCTCGCTCGCGAGCGTAGTAGGTCACAACGTACCGCAGTTTGACGGACACGATCAAATGCCGAAGCTCGGCCGCTTTCTGTACGGGAGCTGGATCCGCGTAAAGGGGAATAGCGCAATTGCTACAGGCGCCGACGGAGAGCAAGGATGGTCCGGTATGTATACCGATGCGCGTGGGGCGGTGCACAAGCGCAGCGTCAGTTTGAAGGGAAGCGTTTTGCGCGTCATTGATGAACTTCGCGGATTCAAGGACAGGGCCATCCTGCGGTGGCGGCTCTCGAATGGAGAATGGTTCCTTCATAAGACCGGATGCTCTTCAGCAAAGGCGCGCATTGAGATCGAGAGCACAGTGCCTGTTGCACGTGTCAGCATGCAGGGCGGGTGGGAGTCGCGTCACTATTTCGAGAAGTCGTCAATTCCTGTTCTCGAAAAGGAGATACACAAGTCGCCCGCTGTACTGACGACGACTATTCAGCTGTTCTGAATTTATGCGCGTTCTGTATTTTCATCAGCATTTCACAACCCCGGAGGGCTCGACCGGGACGCGTTCCTTCGAGGTTTCCAAACGACTGCTCGCCGCAGGCCACCAGGTGACGATGATCTGTGGCGCAGGCGCCCTCGCCAAAACGGGACTTTCCGGCCCATTCAAAAAAGGGCGTCGCGAGGGCATGGTTGACGGGATTCGCGTCATTGAGTTCGAGCTACCTTATTCGAATCACGACGACTTTCTGCGCCGCTCATGGACGTTTGTCCGATTTGCCGTTCGGAGCGTGATCCTCGCCATGCGGCGAGATTACGACGTGGTATTCGCGACCTCGACGCCCTTGACGGCTGCGCTGCCAGGAATTGCGGCGCGTTGGCTTCGCGGGAAGCCTTTCGTTTTCGAGGTACGAGACCTGTGGCCCGAACTGCCGCGAGCGATGGGAGTTATTCGCAACCCGTTGGTTTTGTGGGCTATGAGCGTGCTGGAATATGTAGCGTACCATTCCGCCGCTGCTTGCATTGCGCTTTCACCGGGTATAGCGGAAGGCATCATCAGGCGCGGCATCTCTGAACGATTGGTGAGCATAATCCCCAACGGATGCGATCTGGACCTTTTTAAGCCCGATATAACGGAAGCAGTTCCGGAGATTCCGGGTGTCGATCCGAAGGCATTTGTTGCGGCCTTTGCCGGCGCGCATGGTATCGCCAACGGACTGGGGGCAGTGCTGAATGCCGCTTCGGTTCTGCGATCCCGAGGCCGGCGCGACATCGCGTTTGTATTTATCGGCGATGGGAAAGAAAAGCCAGGCCTCGTTGAACGAGCGCGAAGCGAGAACCTGGAAAATTGTTTCTTTGCAGGGCCGATGCCAAAGAAGGCCTTGGCACGGTTCCTGAGCCGCCGAGCGAATCTTGGGTTGATGATCCTTTCGAATATTCCCGCGTTTTACTATGGCACCTCTCCGAACAAATTTTTCGACTACCTTGCCAGCGGATTGCCGGTCCTGGTGAATTATCCCGGCTGGATTGCGGAAATGGTGAGCTCCGCGGGAATCGGCGCCGCAGTTCCGGTGAATGATCCTACAGCGTTTGCGGATGCGATCGAAGAAATGGCGGATTCGGGCGGAGCTTTGATGGAGAAAAAGATCCGTGCCCGCCAGCTGGCCGAACGTGAATTCGTGCGGGAGATGTTGGCGAGACAGTGTGTGTCTGTTCTGGAGGGCGTCTGCCTGGAAGAGGCCTCGCAAGCACGCAGCCAACAGGTTAGCGAACAAGGTCATGCCGCAGAACCTTCAAACTAAGG
>Ga0079221_10000365_pt1 | contig 12195 bp, 10 predicted proteins | sample GAAS200_FD_75069 | JGI IMG/M metagenome (GOLD analysis project Ga0079221, IMG submission 75069) | Agricultural soil microbial communities from Georgia to study Nitrogen management - GA AS200 | ecosystem: Environmental > Terrestrial > Soil > Agricultural land | place: USA: Georgia | collected... | reverse complement strand
ACGCGGAACTCGCTCTGCGAAGCTCCTCTCAGGTTCGGTGCCTTGTGGCGGCGTATCTGTAGTACCCGGTAGTGCGAATTACTTCGACTCGCGCACCTGCCGTTCTAATTCATTGCGCTGTTCCAGCGACACGCCTTCGCCCGACACCAGCGTCTTTCCGTTGGGCAGTGCGACCGAGACCACACGACCGAGCGGCATCCCGTTCTTGACCGGAAGCATGACCACGGTCACTTCGTCGCCGGTCTTGATGGCCGCTTTACTCCAACCGCGGTCGGTCATGCTCACTGGATTTTGAGTCTCGCCGACCCAACGCACCACTTTGCCGTCATCGCCTTTTACGTCGAACTGCAACAGACAATGGGGATTAGACCAAAGCCATTCCGTGACAGTTCCCTTCAGGGTGACTCTTTTCTCGTTTTCGAATGCGGCCGTTCCGTGATGTGCCATCAGCGGAACGCAAAGGGTCACAACGGCGATGGCCAGAACCATTGCCGCAATTGCCGTCTTTCTCATTGGCCTTGCCTCCGCCTCAGATCTAAGCTTCCTCGAATTCGCAGAACGAGCCCTGGTTGCACTGAGCGAATTATCGCACGGTTGTCTCTGATTCTAACAGCGCATCGGGTTCCCGCCGCTGGCGGGCTATTTGCCGCAGCCCTGGCGGGCCTGTTCAAACTGTTTGAAAAGGCGCGCGGCGCCGGGACCCTCGAGCGTGCGCATAACGTGGCCCTGGCCTTTTTCTTCGCTGAATTGGACGCTGTAACCCTCAGCCTTGAATTTAGCGGCTTCCTGCTGTTCGCTGCGGAGCCAGCCGGGATCGTTCTCTCCGGCGTACATGTAGATACAAAGCTTGGAGAGCGCGTGCATGTGCTGCGGGTTGGGGTCATCGAGAAAGCCGGGAAGGCCGGTGACCGACCAGAAATATTGCGGGTAGAGAGACGCGATATGGAAAGCGCTCAGGCCGCCGTTGGAGACGCCGGCGATGTGAAATTTGTTCTGCTGAATCTTGTAATCGGCGAGCAGCTTGACGATAAAAGCAGGAAAAACGCGGTCGCCCTGTTCGAAGAAGAGATCGCCATCGGGCGCGGCCGGAACGATCACGATATATCCGAGATTTTCGGCCTGCTCGCGCCAATTGCGCATCACCGTGCCCATCACCATTTCCATGGCCTGCGATCCGCCAGGAAAGGCCAGAATCGCGGGATAGGCCTTGGCCGCGTCGTAGCCAGTCGGAAGTATCACCTTGTATTGGAGCATCGTTCCGGAAATGTCGGTGACTTTATCGAGTATTTCAGCGGCCAGGGGCTGGCCGGAGATCAGGATCGCGGCAATCGCGGCCACAGCGGGAACAACCAATTTCGGCCAAAGAGAACGGTTGGGCATCGGCGGCGCACTCCTTGCATGATGACGGTCTCACGCTTTGGCCGCAGATTATACGTCCGGGCGGACCCTGGCAAGCAGCACAAAAATGGCGATACAATCTGCCCCACCCCGGCGGTAAGCACATCCGATTCTGGGAGGATGGTGATGCCAAGAGAAGTCGCGGCAGGAGCTCTCGCCACGTTCTTGTTGGCGGTGGCAGCCGCCGGAGCTCCGACCGGCAAGTGGGTGGAGGTGCGCAGCCCGAATTTTGTCGTCGTGAGCAATGCCAGTGAAGGACAGGCGCGTAAGACGGCGGTGCAGTTCGAGCAGATTCGCGCGCTTTATCGCGACTCTCTCTCCTACGTGAAGAACAGCCCCTCGCCCGTCATCACCATCTTCGCCGTCAAGGACGAGAATTCGCTGCGCGAGCTGCTTCCGGATTTTTGGGCGGAAAAAGGACACACGCATCCGGCCGGAATTTTTCAGCAAGGGCCTTACGACCAGTCACAAGTGGCGGTGAACCTGAGCGCGCCGGGCGAGAACCCCTTTGAAACCGTTTACCACGAATACTACCATTCGGTTACCGTTCCCTATTTCCCCAGTTTGCCGACCTGGGTGGCCGAAGGCATGGCGGATTTCTTCGGTAATTCGGAGATCGCCGATAAGAATGCCACTGTCGGAATTCCCAATCGGGCCCTGCTCGAGGAGCTTCGCAGCCAGCCGTTGATCCCTCTGCCGGTGTTGTTCAAGGTCGACCACAACTCGCCTTATTACAACGAGCAGAAGAAAGTCTCGATTTTTTATGCCGAGTCCTGGGCGTTGATGCACTACCTGCTCATCGGCGATAAGCAGGCTCACAGCGCGTCGTTTGCCGCTTATCTGACGGCTTTGAACCAGGGAGCCACCCAGGAAGAAGCCGCCGCAAAGGCTTTCGGGGACATCCGCAAGCTCCAGGAGAGGCTCGTTGCCTACATTCAAAATTCTTCCTTTCTCGTCTTTCCCTACCCCGCTCCGGCAAAAGTAGCGGAGAGCAGCCTTGTGACGCGCACGCTCACGCCAGCGGAAGTGGACGCATATTCGGGAGGATTCCTGGCACTGCATCGTCAGTTTGAGCCTGCCCAATCTTTGCTGAAGGAGGCTGCGCAACTGGATCCCAAGCTGGCGCTGGCGCAGCGAAACCTCGGATTCCTGCATTATTTTCGCAACGAACGCGCCGACGCGCTGGCTGCTTTCTCCGCGGCGGTTGCGCTCGATCCGCAGGACCCGCTGACGCGGTATCTGCGCGCGCAGCTGACGTTTGATGATGTATCTCAGTCCGATCCGCAAATCGAACCGGATTTGCGGCAGGCGGTGGCAGTGAAGCCGGGTTTTGCCGACGCGAACGCCCTGCTGGCGGTGTGCCTGGCAAGGGAGAACGATAAGTCCGCGGAGGCGCTTGCTTTTGGACGGAAGGCAATCGAACTGCAACCGGGGAACCTGAATTTCCAGCTCGCCTACACGGAAGTGCTGGCCCACTTGCACCGGTACAACGACGCGGAGGCGCTCGGACGCCGGCTACTGGCAACGGCGACGGATGATGGTATCCGCAACGCGGCAGACCAGATGTTGATCTACATCACCAAGGCTCGCGATTACGACGCTCACCAGCGGGAGATGCAGGAGGAGGCTGCCGCGCGGACGAACGCGTTGGCCGCCGCCCAAGTCGAACAGGCTACGGAGCGAGCGGAAACGAACGCCGCGGAATCCAATAAGTCGGCTTCGGACAAGCTCCCAGAGGCGGGGCCCGCTGTCGATCCTAATGCGCCGGTGCTCAAGCGGCGCGTTGGAGCAAACGAAATCATCGGCATCGTTATCCAGGTGACCTGCAATGGGCCGGAAATGGAAGTCACGACCAAAGTGAGCGATCGGCCCGCGCCGCTGGTTTTTCACGCCAACGACCGAACTCGAATCGGGTACGCCACCACCCTCGCGGGCATGCAAGGCAAGATCGAACCGTGCAGCCAACTGAAGGGGCACACCGCGAAAATCGACTTCATCGCTTCCGAAGCCAAATGGCTGGACGGCGAACTGGCGCGCATCGAGATTGAGAAATAAGCGGCAACGCGCCTCGCCGGGATGAGAAACGGCGGCGTCTGTTAGACGGGTCTGGGTCAGACGGCTTGGCTAAGTTCTAGAGCTAGGACGGGGGCTTGAACCCCGAGACCCAGGACACGGGCGCTTCCGTTACGGCTTTGGCGCGGGCAGGTCGTATCGCCGGTTGCTCACGCTCACCGGGTGGGTGTCACCGCGGTGGCACGTATAGCAGGTTACCTCCTGGTTCCCCACCGGGAAGACGCCGGTACCGGGAAAATTGGCGTTGATCTGCCGCACCAGCATGATCATCTTCCGCGCGATGTCCTTCCGCGGATTGACGTCTACCTCTTGCGTCCTTCCGCCGCCGTGACAGTAGTTGCAGTCCACGCTGAGGGCGTCGCGGAACTCGCCCATCAGCGAGTCTGCGCCGTGTACGTGCGTGTCCGGAGGCAGCAGCTTTAAACTGACCCCGGGTCTTTGAGGTGGGGGTGGGTCGCCCAACGAATTACCCCGGTTGTAAAACTTCCTCGGCGCCACTGTCTCCGGCTTTACGCTTCCCCGATGGCACGTGAGGCAATCCACCTCGTGATATCCGTCGGGAAAAACTCCGGCGCTGCTGGGGAAGCTCGTATCGATCAGCCGGACCATCCCGATCATCTTGCGGGCCATTTCTTTTTTCGGATTAGTATCGGCCGCGAAATCGCCTTCCACATGACAATAGGTGCACTTCACGCCCAAGGCCTCGTTGAAGTTCTGCATGATGAAGGCCATATCGGACTTCGGGTCGAGGAGTTTCAGGTTCTTGGGGGCGGGTAACGGAACCGCGCCGCGGCCACCGGGTTGCTGAGCCAACAGCGGCACGGACACAAAAAGCAAGAGTTGCACCAACGCGTTGGGGAGCAACCGCAGCCGTGTAGCTGGGTTCACGATGACCTCCTGATTTGCTCAAGCTGGTGAGCGATTGGCGGGATGCTAGTCGCTAACTTCAGGAATGTCAAATGGGCGTCATCTCCCTCACAAAGAAACACTGTCGAACATCTCGCGTTCCCGAGGCCTTACCTGCGAGCTAAACCTTCGAGTGTTGACGCGCTCTAACCGACAGCGTATGGTTAGCGCAATGTTATTGGGGGTGTTCTGTGACCATCGCTGAGAGGGATACGCGCAAGCGCTTATTGATCAACCGCCACATCGCAAAAATGACGCCGGAGGAGATCGAGCGTCGATTTACGGTCTACGTTCTGCTCAGAGCCACGGCAGTGCCAAAGAGCCGCGGAAAAGACGACAACAAGAGCGCCAATTAGATTGGCGCTCGCATGTTCGTCCGCGTTTCTGCGTGGACGCTGATTCCTAAAGCATCAAACACTTGCCCGTAGCGGCCTCGGCGTGCAATCAGGACCAGCAGCACCTAGACGTCGAAAGATTGGAGCCGGGGCGGGGGCTTGAACCCCGGACCTGCGGTTTACGAAACCGCCGCTCTACCAACTGAGCTACCCCGGCTTTGCGTTGTGGCTTATTGATTTTATATGAGGTTAGCAGATTCGCGTAATGCTCTTTTCATTGCGAAAACCGCTGCTGCAGTAAGTTTGTAATACTTTCAGTGCGGATTTAAGGGCCAAATCGCTAGCCTGATCAACCAGACGCGAAGCTGCGATTCGTATTCGAGGTCCCTCACATTGAGCGTGATCTACTCAACCAGCTGCAAGTTAAGAGCGATCCTCACTCCGTTCACGAGCACCACGGCCTGATCAATGAGTTGCTGGCCAGTCATTTCGGCATTCGCGAACTGACCAAGACCTTTTCGCGGGAAGATATATTCGACAGCTTCGGACGAGGCCTGAGCGTCGCCTCCCAACTGATTCAATACCGTAATGTCATAGGCCTCGAATGCGGCATCAGAGGGGATCTTCTCGAGAATGCTCTTCAATTCGCGAGCAAGAAAAAGGTCGAAACTCTGCGCAGCGCGTTTGTAGAGGGAACCGGAATCCTGGTAAAACTGCGAAGGATTCCTCAAGGTGAACTGCAAGACGATCTCATTCTGGTAAAGGCCAAAGCAAGGGGGAGCGTAATCGACGAAATGCCAATTGGCCTTTCCGACGCTTGCCAGAGTATCGAGCTGCGCCTGAAACTGCGATTGCAATCGGTCTACCTCTTCGGCGGAAGGAGCGGACTGATTATCCGTGCCAGCAAGGGAGGATGCTGGAGTGGCGGGAATGGCCTCTGTCGCGCCGAGGCGAGTTACACCGGGCGGCGTGTTCACTCGCTTTTTCGCAATGTCAGTCTTTAATACGACAGCATTCGAGGGGGGAGTGCCGGCAGACACCGAACTGTGCGCAGCGCGTTCCGCTGGGGCCGAAGTCCCTTTTCCAAGCTCTTCAAGGTCCAAAGGATTTCGCTGGTTCAGTGCTAACCCAAATTCCTTGCCGCTCACATAGATCTCAGACCGATTCAGGATCTCCTGGCGAACGGAATCATCGCTTGCAGCAGCGAATGCGTATGCGTCCGCGCGATCAAGAACGACCACCAGAATTTCCTTTCCTTCGTAATCAAAATTTCGATGAACGCGAACGTGATAGGCAATTTCAAATCCTATGCCGTCGCAATCCATGTCCGGCGGAAATTCTTTTGCTGCAATACCAAGAATTGGGCTGATGACCTCGGAGAAGGCGTGCGCAGCACGCTCGTTTTGCGTGAGAATGTCGGGATTATAGGCGGCATTGTAATTTCCAGATATCTTTAGCAGCACGCGATTGTGAAAACTCACAAATTCGATACCGCGCGAATCGGTTCCCGCTTGGTCTTTTGGATCGACCCCTACGTATCGGCTGAGCTCAAACGGCTGAGGCGTGTGGATTGTCGCGACCGCACGATAAAGCGAGAGAATTTGCTGGAAATAAGCGGCCTGTGCCGTTTTAAGCCGAGGGTTCTTTATTTCGTCCGGGCTAACCTGGGCACTGAGGCTTACGCCACTCGACAGCAGCAAACTCACGAATGACAGCACGAAGCACAGCGAAGCTCGTCTGATTTTCATTTCAGATCACCTGGCGGTATATTTCGGCCCCGGACTAGCCGGGGGTTGATAGCGTGGTTGGGCGATGGCGCGTGCGTATGCGATCACTTGCTGGATTTCGTGCTGCGTCAGAACCTGCCCATAAGGCGGCATCATCGCTGAACGCGATAAGGCACTGCCGCCCAAGGTGATGATGTTCTGCAGGTATTCGTCGCTTTCCTTGTTCATTACCGTCCCATCGTTCATAAGGGCGGGCATAGGATTCAAGTTCGAGCGGTTTGAAGGGCCCGCAGGAGTCGCGTCCGCATGGCACCAGACGCACTGTGTATAGAAGATACGTTTACCCTGAGCTTGATCGTAGCTCAGGGAAACGATCCGCTGAGGATCGCTCCAATCGGCTTCTGAGTCATAGGCCTGGCGAAGGGGATCGGCGGGAAACTCTGACTTCCTTGCTTTACAGCCAAACGCAAATCCAGCTAACAGCGAAACGAGAACGAGGAAGGCGCTCTTTTTCATCGCCGACCTTCCGATTCTGGGGAAGCATTTTCCGCGCGAGCGACTTGGGTGGCGCCCCCCTGTTTGCCTGATACACGCAAGGTCAGCAGATAAGCCGTCAGGGCTTGGATCTCATCTTCAGTGAATGCCCGCCGTGGTTCGATGGTATCCGGCACCAATGCTTGCGGATTTCGCAGCCATGCTTCAATCCACGCTGGAGTGAGCCAGTTGCCTGCGTTGTTCAGGTTCGGCCCCACGTATCCGCCAGTCGCGCCAATTGTATGGCAGGACTGGCAGGCATATTTCCCTTCGTATAGCTGCTTGCCCATAGCCGCTCTGTCCGGAGTAAACTGTTTGCCATCGGTGGCGCCGGTACCCACATCCGGGCTATTCAGTGCCGCGCCGATGTAGTTTGCCAAGGTCGCGGCTTCCTGATCAGTCATATTGAATTGCGGCATGCGAAGCACCAGCATGGGCCGCACGGTCTTGGGATCTTTGAGGAAACCAATCAGCCATTGCCGCTGTGCCCGGCTGCCCTCATAAGAAAGATCGGGCGCGAGCGTTCCGCCAAAGCCCTTAAATTGATGACACACATAGCATTTATACCGTTCATAGACGCGCCCAAATTCGCCGGCCGGATGAAACTCCGATGGACTTTGCGACACGACGAGCTTTTGTAGCCCGGCGGTCGCAGGAGCGCCGGTCATACTCAGAAGAGCCGCCGTGAGCGCATCGAGATCCTCCGGCGCGAGACGGTAAACCGGCATTCGTGCTGCCGTATTCACAGACAGCGGGTCGGTAATCTTGGCCTGGAGATAAGCGATCAGATTGCGCGGAATTTTCGATTCACCGAAAGAGAGCTGGGAAACGTCTCTTGCTCCAATTGCGGATAGGTCAGGGCCCAAGTCTCGTTGCACAGGAATACCCTGTATGGCATGGCAGCTTGCGCAGCCCTTGTCGATAAAAAGACGACGCCCCCGTTCAACTTCGTCGCCCGTGGGAGCTGCCAACGACGGAACGCCGTTCAGCAGATCGGAATCCGTCAGCCGTTTGGTGATGTATTGGGTGACGCTATACAGATCCGCATCCGACCACTGATAACGCGGCATTTTGCTGTGGGGCAGGTAGTCCTGAGGATCACGCAACCACGCGGCCAGCCAGTCCGGATTTACTTTGCTGCCGATCTTGGTCAACTCGGGCCCGATATCGCCTCCGATCAAGCTCGTCGTACCGGCACGCGTGACCGACAACGCATGGCAGGTCGAGCAAAACATCTGCCGAAAGCGAAGCTCACCCTGATCGGCGGGATCGCCTTTGCCGCCGGCGAGCGCGCGCGGATCGAAATGGTAGGGTTTGACTGGCTTACTTTGCAGTGTGCTCAGGTAACCAGAGAGGTCGCGCAACTCCTGCTCAGTCAGCCGAAATTGCGGCATTCGGGGAAGGCCGCCGGTCATGTAACCATTGACCGTGACGTTGCCGTTCAAATCGGTGACACTCCGCGGCTCTTTCAACCATTTGTAGATCCACTGGCGGCTTACTTTAGTGCCGATGCTGGTCAAATCAGGGCCGAGCATCTGAGGCCGCTCCACGTCGCGCAAGCGGTGGCAACCGACGCAATTCAGCTGCACCAACAGAGCACGACCGCGATCCAGTTGTGGCGTTTCGGGCAGATTGGCTCTATGACACGTCCCGCAGGATGCCTGGATGAAGTGGACCGGCAGCAGAGGCTGCTCCCACGCAAGAGTCGTCTCGTGGGCTTCCGTCGCTTCCGTCGCGGCCCCCTGGCCGCGATGGCAGGCCGTGCAGCCCCATTGCGAAACCGGATGAGGAATGGACGGATGAGCGCGAAAGGGCTGAGGCACCGAGGCGTCAAGTAAAGTGGGCTGTGTAATGCCCAGGTGACAGGTGGTACAACGATCGACAACGGCGAGGTCGGGCAGCCAAATCTGATTGATCTGTGGACGGTAATCCGCAAGCAGGCGTTTGGTATCGGGCCGGGTCTGCACAAACCGCAGGTAGGCCCGTTTATAACGTTTCCATTCTTTTCGAAAATCCCTGATTGGCGAGATGGCCAAAGCAAGAAGAAACAGGACTGAGGTCACCACAAAGATCAGGCGCAGACGCGGTGAAATCTGCCCCATCTGCTCAGCCGGCATGAGAGCTCCATGGCCAGACCCAAGACCATCCGGGCCCCCGGAAAAACGTGCCGACAACGGTCAGTACGACGGCGACGGAGATGAACCACGTCATCACCCACCACGGCAGCGTGCGTTCTCGCCGCCAGAAGGCATTGGCGCCGGCTCTGCGCTCCGCGGAGCCGTGATAGGACGCGAGCATCAGCAAAGCGACAAGATCGGTCGGCGCAAGTACCGTCCATGCGCGAAACGCCGCCAGCAGCATCGTGAGCGCGATTACGACCGCGAGAAACATCAATAATGTTCGCTTTGCATTTCCGGACCAGAGCGGCGCGCCCTCGATATTGATATTGAAATAGGGGATGACGATGAGCGCGATCACCACAAGAGTAGGAATGATGATGCCTGCCACCAGCGGCGGGAAATAATGCAGCAGCTCCTGCAGACCCAGGAAATACCAGGGAGCCTTGGCCGGATTCGGCGTCAAAAGCGGATTGGCAAGCTGCTCGAGCGGCGCATCCCAGAATAGCGCGACCGTAACCAACGAGATCACAAGAATCATGAAGACGATGGCTTCCCGGATCAGCAGATGCGGATACGTCATCAGCCGGGGACCAATATCTCCCACGACTTTGGCCGAGGTCTTCCTGGTGACGAAGACGACGCGCACCGGCTCTTTCTTTGCATTGGAGCCGAACCCGGCCTCGTACCTGCTTTCTTTACTTTCCTTTTCCGCCATCTTCCTCTCGCACGGTCAAGCCACCATCTTTCTGCACACGCCAAAAATGCACAGCGACTAAAAAGACGGCGATCAATGGCAACACCACGCAATGCAGTACGTAGAATCGAAGCAGGGCGTTCTCACCGACCAGATTCCCCCCCAGAGAAACAAATCGCACCCGGCGGCCGATGAGCGGCATCGCCGAGACGATATTCGTCCCCACCGTTATGGCCCAGAACGCAAGCTGATCCCATGGGAGCAGGTATCCCGTGTAACTTAAAAACAGGGTCACCAGCAGAAGGACGACACCTACTACCCAGTTGAACTCATGCGGGGGGCGGTAACCGCCCCGATAGAAAACGTGAAACATGTGCCAGAACACCGCCAGCACCATCAGCTGTGCCGCCAACCGATGGAGGTTACGCAGAAACACACCATTCGACACTACAAAGCGCAGGTCCTTCATATCGCGGTAGGCCTGCGGAACCGCCGGGTGGTAATAAAACATCAAGAGGACGCCTGTCACCGAGAGCACAATGAAGAGCAGAAACGAGATCGACCCAACATAATAGGAAGCCCGCACACGCAAAGATTTCTCCCGCACTTTCACGGGCAAAAAGTGCAGAAACAAATTGCCAAACACCGCCAGACTGCGCGTGCGGTTGGTGAGAGCCGGCCCGCGGCGGAAAACTGACTTCCACACGCGGGTTGCGCGCAATCGCTCGAGCGCCGGCGCTATAGTGAAAGAATTCGCCATGGATCATTCACGCTTTCAGAGCCTGCCCCGGGCTGATGACTTCCAGTTTGTCCACTTGCAACTCGCCGTCCGCGGTAAGGGAAATAGCGAAATGGGGCAGTGGTCGAGGTGCCGGGCCTTCGATCTTTGTTCCATCGGATTTGAACTTGCTGCCGTGACATGGGCAGGCGATCTGCCCGAGATCCGGCTTCCATTGGGTTACGCAGCCGAGATGAGTGCAAACGGCGGAAACAGCGTAAAAGCCATTTTCGGTGCGTACGACATACACCTGCTGGTCTTCGAGAAACGTCACCGAATTGGACGGGTACAAGTCCGGGTTGCCGGCGCGAAATGTCGTCGGCGGTTCGAAGAGTACGTTAGGTGAGAGATAGCCGTACGTCACGACTAGAGAACCGATCCCGGCGATACCTAAAGCTAGGCCGGCAGCGTCGTTCAGGAATTCACGGCGCGTGATGATCAGTCGGGTGGGCAAATCCGACGGCGCCTGGACGGGCGGTACTTGGTTTGCGTCAGTCACGGATCATCGCCGAGGTTTCGATCTGGACTAAATCCGGATCGCGATCGAATACCTCGTAAGCCTCCATGGTTATGGTGCGCACGGGGCAACGCTCTGCGCACAGCCCGCAGCGAATGCAGATGGTTTCGTCCTTGACCATGACCGAGCCTGCGGTTTGGGAAAGTTCGCCTGCCTCAAGATGTTGTAAATCGACCAGCCGCATCGGGCGTTCGGCCTCGAGGCGCTCCACGGTGGACTCGGAAAATGTGAATTGCCGCAAGGGCACGAGTTGCAAGCAGTTTTCGGGACAAACATCCACACATCCGCCGCACAGGATGCATTCGGTGCCGTGCTCTTCGTCCCCTTCGAAGATGGTGTTGATCCAGCACTGCAGGCAACGTGAAGCTTCGCGGCGCGCCTGGTCTTCGGTAAATCCCGTTTCCACCTCGGCAATTCCGGTGCGGCGATCGATGGGCAGGATGGGGACAGCGAGCCGCGAGTACTCGTCATAATGTTCGGCCATCTGGTGATGGTCTAGAACCGTGATCTGTACGTATTGGGGTTTCGGTGACCACTCCGCGCCGCGCAGGTAACGATCCATCTGCTCGGCGGCCTTCTTTCCGTCAGCGACGGCATTGATGATCAGCCGGGGGCCGAAAGCAATGTCTCCTGCCGCGAAGATTCCAGGCGCGGTGGTCATCAAAGTTGCGGGATCGATTTTGACGGTTCCTTGACGCGTGGTTTCAATACCGTCAGCTGGAGTGAGGAACGAAAGATCGGACGCCTGACCGATAGCCAGGATGACGGTGTCGCACGGGATGACAGCCTCCGTTCCGGGGTCGAACACCGGATTAAACCGGCGCTGGTCGTCGAATACCGAGCGACAATGGATCGTCTCCAACCCGGTCACGCGGCCGTCTTTGCCAAGAAATTGCTTGGGTCCAAGCGAAGTGTGCAGGTTCAGCCCTTCCTCCAGACCCTCTTCGATCTCCTCGGCAAAGGCGGGCATCTCCTCGCGCCTTTCCAGGCAAACCAGATGGACTTCGCGCGCCCCCATGCGCAACGCGGCGCGGGAAACGTCCATCAGCTCCTTCATAGCGACGTCCATCTCGCTCGCCGACAATGCGTTTGGCAGATTCGCGCCCGCAGATT
>Ga0079221_10000363_pt1 | contig 12203 bp, 10 predicted proteins | sample GAAS200_FD_75069 | JGI IMG/M metagenome (GOLD analysis project Ga0079221, IMG submission 75069) | Agricultural soil microbial communities from Georgia to study Nitrogen management - GA AS200 | ecosystem: Environmental > Terrestrial > Soil > Agricultural land | place: USA: Georgia | collected... | reverse complement strand
TGCTGCTGCTGGCGATTTCCGGTGCGCCGCAGGCACGGCTCGCGGATTTGTCGCGCGGGCTCGACGATGCGCTCGCGCACGATTCGGCTTTTGCACACGTGGCGAATGGTGGCAACGATCTTGCGGAAGTCGCTTCTGACCTGCTGCCGTATCGCTATCTGTTGTCGCCCACGCTGGACACGCAGCGCTTCGATGCGGCGTACCTGCACGCGCAACTCCAGCAGCGCGTCGAGGATTTGAGTTCGCCCGCCGCGTCGATGCTGGAGCCGTGGCTGCGTCGCGATCCGACACTGGAAACGCTGAAGCTCGCGCAGCGCTGGGCGCCATCGCATCAACCGAAGCTGGTCGACGGCGTGTGGTTTTCCGGCCAAGGCGAAGCGTTGCTGGTGGCAGAGACGAAAGCCGCCGGATTCGATCCGGGTGCGCAGGCCGCGGCAATTGCATCGCTGCAAAAACATTTCGCGGCGCTGCCGGGGGCGGCGCAAGCGAAGCTCGTGATCAGCGGACCGGGCTGGTTCGGCGTGCAAGCCAGCCGCCACACGCGCGCGGAAGCCGATCGGTTCGGCGCGATCACCACCGTCGGTTTCGTGTTGATGCTGTTGCTGGCGTATCGCAGCGCGGTGCCCATCGTGGTGACGGCGCTGCCGCTGCTTTCGGGCGCGGTGGTCGGCTTCGCGTTGTTGGCGCTGATCTTCGGGCATGCGCATGGCATCACCGTGGCGTTCGGCTTCACGCTGCTGGGCGTGGCGCAGGAATATCCGTTGCGTGTATTCAGCCATCGCCGCATCGGCGTCGAAACCTCGCAATGCGTGCGCGAGTTGTGGCCGCTGCTGGCGACCGCGATCGTATCGGTGTGCATCGCGTACCTCGCGTTCTTCGCGTCGGGCGTCGCGGGCTTGCAGCAACTCGCGGTGTTCACGATCGGTGGATTGGTGGTGGCCGGCGTGTGCACGCGCTGGCTGGTGCCGCTGGTGGTGCCGCCGGCGAAGCGCGACATGGCCGCGACGCCGGGGTTGGCGCGCGCGTGGCACTTCCTCGCGCACCTGCCGCGCCCGCGCTGGCTGCCGCGGCTGGTCGCTGCGGCGGGCATCGCCGTGGTGGTGTTCGCGCCGGGCAAGGTCTGGCAGAACGATTTGTCGGCGCTGACGCCGATCCCGCAAGCCGAATTGCAGCGCGACGCGCGCCTGCGCGCCGAACTCGGCGCGCCCGACGTGCGCTATTTGCTGGTGCTGCGCGCGCCGACCGCAGAAGGCGTGCTCGCCTCGTCCGAACGTATCGCGCCACAGATGGAGCGACTCGTCGACAAGCACGCCGTGGACAGCTTCGAATTGCCGTCGCGGTTCCTGCCCAGCATCACGACGCAACGCGCGCGCCAGGCGAAGCTGCCGGATGCCGCGGATTTGCAGTCGGCGTTGCAGCAGGCGATGCAGGGATTGCCATTCCGCGCCGGCGTGTTCGCGCCGTTCGTGGCCGACGTGGAAGCCGCGCGCAACTTGCCGCCGTTGACGCCCGAAAAATTCGAGCAATCACCATTGGGTGCGCGACTGGAATCGATGCTGGTGCAGCAGGGTGATGGCTGGGCGGGTTTGGGCACGCTGAGCGGCGTCAGCGATCCGGCGGCGTTCGCCATGCTTGCGAAGGAAACGAATGGCGCGGTGCACTTGCTCGATCTCAAGGCCTCCACCGAATCGCTGATCGTCGCGTACCGCCATCGCATCCTCGTCGCGCTCGGCATCGCTGCGTTGCTGTTGTGCATCGCGGTGACGCTGGCGCTGCGCAGCGTGCGCCGTGCGCTGCACGTTCTGGGGCCGATGACGCTGGCCACGCTGCTGGTGCTGGTGGTGCTGCGCGCCTGCGGGATTCCGTTGTCGCTGTTCCATCTGGTGTCGCTGACGTTGGCGGCGGGCCTGGGCCTGCACTACGCGCTGTTCTTCGAACGCCGCACCGGCGACGAGCGCGAGGATTTGCGCACGCTGCACGCGACGCTGGTGTGCGTGGCGTCTGCGTTGCTGGTGTTCGGCGTGCTGGCGCTGTCGAGCGTGCCGGTGCTGCGGGCGATCGGCCTGACCGTGGCACTGGGCGTGGCCTTCCACTTCACGCTGTCGGTGCTGATGGCGCCGGCCGAGCATTTGCGCCGGGAGCCTTGACGCGATGCTGCCCAAGTCCGACTGGCGACACCTGATTCCGCACGCGGGATCGATGTGCCTGCTGGACGAAGTGCTGGACTGGGATGCGACGCGCCTGCACGCGCGAAGTAATTCGCATCGAAGCGCCGACAACCCGTTGCGCGCCGACGGCGTGCTGCACGCGGTGAACCTGTGCGAATACGCGGCGCAGGCGATGGCGGTGCACGGTGCCTTGCGTGAACGCGAAGCGGGTGGGAAGGCGCGGCCGGGTTTCCTGGTCGCGCTGCGCGACGTGAGCTTGCACGTCGAACGCGTCGATGACCTGGAAGGCCGGCTGCAGATCCACGTCGAGTGCTTGATCGCGATGGCTGACAGCCTGCAATATGCGTTCCGCGTCGAGCATCGCGGCGCGCTGCTGGCAAGCGGCCGCGCGGCGGTGATGCTGCGCTCCGATCCGGTGGCGGAATGAAGGAACGACAGGCATGAACCCGAAGCGCGTGCTGGTCACGGGCGGCAGCGGCGACATCGGCGGCGCGATCTGCGCGGCGCTGGCGCGCGACGGCTGGCGGGTGATCGTGCACGCCAACGCGAATCGCGACCGCGCCGAAGCGGTCGCGGGGCAGGTTCGCGAGAGCGGGGGTGAAGCCGAGGTCGCGACGTTCGACGTCACCGACGCCGCCGCGACGCGCACTGCAATCGAAGGCTTGCTGCAAGGCGGCGCGATCCATGCGCTGGTGCACAACGCGGGCATCCACGACGACGCGCCGCTAGCGGGCATGAGCGAAGATCAATGGCGGCGCGTGATCGACGTATCGCTGCATGGTTTCTTCCATGCAACGCAGCCGCTGCTGCTGCCGATGGCGCGCGCGCGCTTCGGGCGCATCGTCGCGGTGTCGTCGGTGGCGGCGCAGATCGGCAACCGCGGGCAAGCCAATTACGCGGCGGCGAAATCGGCATTGCATGGCGCGGCGAAATCCCTGGCGCGCGAGATGGCCTCGCGCGGCATCACCGTCAACGTGGTTGCGCCCGGCATCATCGAAGGGCGCCTGACCGAAGCCCTGTTTTCGCCGGAGCAGGTGAAGGCGATGATCCCCGCCGCGCGCACCGGCACGCCTGCGGAAGTGGCGGGCGTGGTGGCGTTCCTGTGTTCCGACGTGGCTGGCTACGTCAACGGTCAGGTGATCGGCGTGAACGGCGGGATGGCCTGACGGTTCGGCATCTTTTCGCCTTCGGTCCATCGCTAGCGGCAAGTCGGCCTGCCAACCAAAAGCCCTGATTGACACCCGCACACCGCCGGCGTATACAGCGGCAGGGCCAACTGTGAAGTACATCACACATCGTGCGACCGCCCCGGCCTCGTCCGGGCGGTGCGGGATGGGGTCTTCGCCGTCGCCCGACCGCGTCTTTTCCGCAGCCAGTAGGGAGGATTGCGCATGAACGTCAATGTCTTCGGGACCAGGTTCTGGATCGGGTTGCTGGTGGTCGGCGGCGGCGTGCTCGTTGCGTCGGAGGGTTTCGCCAGTTCCAACGCGCAGCCGCAGATGCCGCGCTGCAACAGCAGGATCGGCACGCTGGCGGTGCAGGAACCGCAGAACGGCAACCAGTGGTGGACGTCGATGAACCTCGAATCGCCGGCCGCGCTGATCAAGGTGTATGTGTCGCAATCGGGTTGCTTCACGCTGGTCGATCGCGGCAAGGGATTGGAAGCCGCGCGCGCCGAACGTGACCTGGCCGGCGAGGGCGAGATGCGCGTCGGCTCGAACATCGGCAAGGGCCAGATGAAGGCAGCGGACTACGTGCTGGTGCCCGACATCGCCAACAGCAATGGCAATGCCCAGCACACCAACATCGGCGGCATCCTCGGCGGATTGATCGGACACGGCGCGGGCGCGGTGCTGGGTGGCGTCAGCCTTTCCAAGAAAACCGCCGACGTGGTGCTGACCCTCACCGACATCCGTTCGACCGAACAGGTTGCGCTCGAACAGGGCCACGCCGACAAGACCGACGTGGGCTGGTCGGGCGGCGGCGGTGCGGGATTCTGGGGCGGCTTCGCGGCCGGCGGCGCCAGCGGCTATGCCAACACCGAAATCGGCCAGGTCATCGCGATGGCGTACCTGGATGCGTACACCAAGATGGTTGCGGACCTGCAGCGCAACGCTCCCAACGCGCAGGCCGACAACGTGCAGCAGGCGGTGCGGCTGACCGAAGGCACCAAGCTCTATTCCGACGCGAACCTGCATTCATCGGTGGTGCGCAGCCTCAAGCCCGGCATGATGCTCTATCCCACCGGCGACAAGGTCGGAATCTGGTGGAAAGTGTCGGACGAACTGGGCAATATCGGCTGGGTGCTTTCGAGCAAGCTCGAACTGGCGCACTGATCGCTCTTGCAACGACACGCGGCGGCAAGCTCAGGCCGCCGCGTCGAAAAGCCTGGGCCGCGCGTACTGTCCCGCATCGATGCGGAGTGATCCGGTCGCGAGCCGGGGCGCGTCGCGCGCCGCGGCTTCCGCCAGCGCACCTGCCAGCGCATGCAGGAGCTGGATGTTTTCGCGCAGGCGTGCACGGATCGACGCATCGTCAAGAGTGTCGCGCAGCCGCGCGTTGAGGCGCGCGAACCACGCGAGTTGCTGCTGATCCATCCAGCCCGGTGCGGCGCACGCGCCGCCGCTCGCGTGCCAGTCGCGGAGCAACGCCTGCACCCGCAGGTTCAGGGATTCCGCCGCCACCATCTCCGCGGACAGGTCGGAAAACAGCGCGAGATCGGCGATGCGCCCGCCGATCACCAGCGGGCACAGCACGCCCCAGTAGTAGGCGTAATCCCACAGCACCTTCGCGCTCATCACGCGCGCGTTGCCGAACAGCGCGTACTGGCCGCGATAGAGTTCCAGCATGTTGCGGTAGAACGACAGGAACACCTGCTGGAAATGATGCGCGGTGCGTACGTCCATGCCGCCGGCGAAATCGCGCGCGATCAGTTCGGTGATGTAGGTATTGCCGATCGCGATGAAATCCGAACCGGGCGAATAGAACGGATCGAGGAACAACGCGGCTTCGCCGGTGAGCGCCCAGCGGTCGGCGCTGAACACCTGCGTGCAGCCGTACGAAACCTTGCGCAGGAAGGCGAAATCGAGCAGCGCGTCCCGGCGCGCCTCGAGTTCACGGGCCAGCGCGGGCTGGTGTTTGCCGAGCCATGCCAGTGCGCGTTCGAAGCTGTTGAACCTTTCCAGCGGGTGCATCGTCGAGTCCGCGACGATGCCGATCGAGTGCGCGCCCGACGCCAGCGGGATCAGCCACACCCAGTAGCCGGGGCCGCAAAGGTGGTTGGTGGAGCGCCAGCGTTCCTGCGGATCGCAGCGTTTGCGCCACGCCGGGTTGTCGCACCAGTGGTCGAGGTGCAGGCGTGCGTCGACGCGCATCCACGCCGCGCCGATATGGTGGCCGTTGTCTTCCTCGATGCCGAGCTGGCGGCGCAGCAGGCCGGCGCGGCCGGATGCGTCGATCAGCCAACGCGCGTGGTGCGTTTGCGTTGCGCCGTCGTGCTTCGCGCGCACCGCATGCGGCGCGCCGGTTTCGATCGTGCGCACGGTGACGCCCTGCATGAACTCGATGCCGCGTCGTTCCACTTCGCGACCCAGGAAATTCTCGAAGGCGCCGCGTTCGATCTGCCACGTCGGCGTGGGAAACACGCGGCTGATGCCGAGTTCGGGGCAGCGGTCCAGATCCGCGCGGCCATCGCTGAAGAAGAACCGGAATCCGAATTTGCGCACCTGCGCGCTGTCGAGGTGTTCGCGCAGGCCGAGCGTGTCAGCGAAGTAGTGCGCGCCGATTTCGACCGTCGATTCGCCCACCTTGTATGCGGTGGCGGGCACCGGATGGCAGCGCCGCTCCAGCACGCGGATCGCGAGCTGCGGGCAGCGGTCGTGCAATTGCAATGCGAGGGTGAGTCCGGCGAGCCCACCGCCGAGGATGAGGACGTCCGCTGGCGCGGGACCGGCCATCATTCTCCCGGTGGCGCGCCCGCGCCGGCCAGCCGCGCGGAAGGTGGCGCCGCGAGCAGGCCCTCGGGATCGTAAACCTGCGGCGGATCGCCGTGCGACGCGCGGTAGCTTTGCACCACGCGTCCGTAATGCGCGACGCGCCGGATGGTGTACCAGGTGATCCGCACCGTGTCGCGCACCGACCGGAAGTGGCTGTGGCGCGCATCGCTGTCATAACGGGAAACGATCGGAATCGACACCACGGGCATGTCGAGATCGCGCGAAGCGGCGATCAGGATCGCGGCTTCGAACACGAAATCCTGCGCGGGAAGATCGACCAGTTCGACCGCGGCATGCGGATACCAGCGCTGGCCGCTCTGGGTGTCGGCGACCGGGCGGCCGCAGCCCCAGCTGATGCCCCAGTCGGCGAAATCGTTGGCGCGCCGGCGTCCGGCCGGCTGGCGTTCGCGTTCCAGCATGCGCGCACCAATGATCATCGCGTCCGGAAATTGCCGCGCGGCGGCGAGGATGCGCGGGATGTCGGCGGGATCGTGCTGGCCGTCGCCATCCATCGTCAGCACGCCCGTCGCGCCGCGTTTCAATGCTTCACGGAAACCCGCACGCAGCGCTTCGCCCTTGCCGCGCCGTTGCGGGTGGCGGATCAGCGTCACCGGCATCTGCGCGACGATCGCCGCGGTGTCGTCGGTCGAGCCGTCGTCGACCACGATCACCTCATGGCAATGCGCCAGCACGCCTTCCAGCAGGCCGCGGATCGCCAGCGCCTCGTTGAGGCAGGGCACGATCACGAAGGGACGGGCGGTGGCGTCGTTCAAAACGTGATCTCCATGTCCAGTGACAATCCCGGTGACAGCGGCAGCCGCAGGCGCCGTTCCTTTTCCACGGCGAGCGCTTGCAGCAGGGCAAGCGCGTGTGCGTTGGCCGGATTGTCGCCCGCCACGCCCTGCAGTGCCAAGCCGTCGCCGGTGAACGGTTCATCTGCCGCACCACCCAGCGCGAGGCCGAGCCGTGTGCCCGTGGATTCGCGGGGCGCAAGCACCAGCGCCGCGCCGAAGGCCAGTGTGGTGCGGGTCATTTCTCCAAGTGGCCCCGTGGACGCAACATCGCTGGACGCGAACAGCACGGGCGCGTCCTCGGCGCACGCGAACACCGCCGCTTCCAGCAAGCCGGCCGCGAAGCTGCGGTGATGCGCGGTCACCGCGCTGGACGCCGCGGTGCAGCCTGTCGCGATCGTCCAGTAGCCGGCGGGTGCGTTCAACACCGAGTTGTGGAACTTCGTGGGCGACATGTCCAGCGGCGCGCGCGCCAGGGTGTCGCACACGTAATCGGTGATCGCGAGTTCGCCGTGGGTGGATGCAAAGATGCACGGCAGTGTTGCCGGATCGATGCCCGCCATCGCCGTGGCTTGCGCGGCGACATCCGCGGCGAGCCGCACGCCGTCGGGCGCGCGTCGGCGTTCGGCGGCCGGCAATATCGAACCGGCGGGGCGCGCCGGCACGTCATCGGCCGGCGTGGCTTCGCCGCGCAGGATGCCGCGCAGCCGTTGCCAATCCGGCGCGCCCGGCGCCCACGCGCCGATGCCGGTCACGTGCAATGAAAGCGGCGCGCTCACGCGGATTCTCCGCGCCCGAACACCATGCATGCGTTGTTGCCGCCGAAGCCGAACGAATTGCTGACCGCGATGTCGACGCGTCGTTCGACCGGTTGCAACGCCAGCCATGGTGCGGCTTCCGGCATCGGTTCGCTGCAGCCGAGGTTGGGTGGCACGATGCCATGTTCGATGGCAATCAACGCGACCACCGCTTCCAGCGCACCGGCTGCACCCAGCGTGTGGCCGGTGAAACCCTTGGTGGAACTTGCGCGCGTGCGTACGTCGAAACGCGGCAGGATCTTCGCTTCGACCTCGTCGTTCTTCGGCGTCGCGGTGCCATGCAGGTTGACGTAATCGACTGCACCTGCATCGATGCCGGCACGCGCCAGCGCATCATCCAGCGCCGCGTGCGCGCCGCGTCCTTCGGGATGCGGCGTCGACATGTGGTACGCATCCGACGATTCGCCGTGGCCGAGCAGGCGCAGTGCGCGCGGCGCCGCTTCGACGCGTTCCAGCAGCGCGAACCCGGCCGCTTCGCCGATCGAGATGCCGTCGCGGTGCATGTCGAACGGCCGGCAGGCTCGCGTCGACACCAGTTCCAGCGAGTGGAACCCGAACAGCACGCTGTCGCACAGCGTATCGACGCCGCCGACCAGCGCGGCGTCGGCGAGGCCGAGGCGGATCAGGCGTTCCGCCGACGCGAACACCTTGGCCGACGACGAACACGCGGTCGAAATCGTCAGCGAGGGACCTGCGATGCCCGTTGCGTCCGCGACGAACGCAGTGAGCGAATGCGGCGTGTGGATTTCCGGACGCCTGAGGTCGGCGGGGAAATGGCCGTGATCGAGCCGGCGATACGCGTCCTCGGTCGAACCGATGCTCGCCGTCGAAGTGCCGAGCACCAGCGCCACGCGCGTCGCGCCATGCCGCGCGATCGAAGCGGCGACGGCATCGAGCAATCCATCCTGCTGCAGGCCGATCCACGCGAGGCGGTTGTTGCGGCAATCCCAGTGCGCGAGTTCCGCGGGCAACGCCGAGTCTTCGATGCCTGGCACGCGGCCGATCCGGCACTCCAGAGGCGTCGGGGAGAAATCATTCGCGCGCAATCCGCCGAGGGTGTTGCGCAACGCGTCGAGGTGGGCCGCAAGGCCGCGGCCGAGCGCGGAAGTCGCGCTGCAGGCGGTGATGGCGAGCGGTGCGATGCGTTCCGGCACCCGGTGGTTCCATTCGTTGCTGGCTTGCCAGTATACGTTGCGGCCGACGCGCCGGGTGCGCGGTTACACTCGCGGGCGCGGCGCGTCCGCCGCGCACGGTTCACAGGGAGGAAACACCATGTTGCACACGCGTATGAGGAAATTCGGCTGGTCGTTGCTGCTGGTACCAGCCTTGGTGCTGTTGATGGGATCGCGGCAGGTGCCGCTGACCGATCCCGCGCCGATTCCGGTGCCGGCGAACGTCAGCCAGGACAAGGTCGAGCAGGTGATCGAGCAGGCGCTATCCGCCCGCAACTGGCGCATCGTCAAGCACGTGCCGGGCGAGGTCGATGCGGTGTACGACCCGCGCGATTTCAGCGTCACCATCGCGGTGCATTACAGCCCGCAGCAGATCCAGATCAACTACGTCACCAGCACCAAGCTCAAGTACGAGGAGCGCAACGGGGTGCGCTACATCCACAGGAACTACGAAAGCTGGATCAAGAACCTGGTCACCGACATCCAGAACGGATTGATGATGGCCAAGTGATCAACGCGGGCGGCGCAACGCCGCCCGCGGTTTCCCGGAGTGCTAATGCAAGCCAACGTGGAAAGAGTCGATGCCTTCCTGCGGGATTTGCAGGATCGCATTTGTGCGGCTTTGGAACGCGTGGATGGCGAGGAACGTTTCGCTGAAGATTCCTGGACGCGCCCGGCCGGAGGCGGAGGCCGGACGCGCGTCCTGAAAAACGGCGCGGTGTTCGAACAGGCCGGCGTCAATTATTCGCGCGTCACGGGCGACAAGCTGCCACCGTCGGCGACCGCGCATCGCCCGCAACTTGCCGGACGGCAGTGGACCGCGTGTGGCGTGTCGCTGGTGGTCCATCCAAACAATCCATACGTGCCGACCTCGCACGCCAACGTGCGTTATTTCGAGGCCGACAAGGCAGGCGAAGAACCGGTGTGGTGGTTCGGCGGCGGCTTCGACCTCACGCCGTTCTATCCGTTCGACGAGGACTGCGTGCACTGGCACACGGTTGCGCGCGACCTGTGCGCGCCGTTCGGCGGCGACGTTTATCCGGAATACAAGAAGTGGTGCGACGAGTATTTCTACCTGAAGCACCGCGGCGAAACCCGCGGCGTTGGCGGCCTGTTCTTCGACGACCTGGGCGAAGGCGGCTTCGAGCGCTGCTTCGAATTCATGCAAGCCGTCGGCAAGGGCTACATCGACGCCTACCTGCCGATCGTCGAACGCCGCAAGGACATGCCCTGGGGCGAACCCGAGCGCGAATTCCAGTTGTACCGCCGCGGCCGCTACGTCGAATTCAACTTGGTCTACGACCGCGGCACCCTGTTCGGCCTGCAATCCGGCGGCCGCACCGAGTCGATCCTGATGTCATTGCCGCCGCGCGTGCGCTACGAATACGGCTATGTACCGGAAGTTGGTAGCGCGGAAGCGCGGCTTGCGGAATATCTCAAGCCGCGCGAGTGGGTGTAGAGCATGCTTCGCGCTCGCCAAGCATTGGCATTGGTAACCATCGTCGTGAGCGCGTCCGGTACTGCGGCGAAAGGAAACTTGACCCGCGAGCAGATGATGCCGATCGTCCGAAAGGCCACTTGGTCGTTTTGCCATCAACCAAAGCGGTCGATCGTGGACTGCCATCTCTCCTTGATGTTCATCGACGGTCGTTGGAGCGTTATCGCTTCTCCAGTGTTCCAGAAGCCCGGTGGAAAACCGATTTGCTGCGCGGTTGACCAGGATGCGTTCTTTGATTTTTCTCCGTCCGGAAAATTGATCAGGACAATCCACGCCGACTGAAGTGGCTGTTCGCGAGTTGGATCCGCCGCTACGCTTTGCGTGAGTTGGTATTGCCGCGCCACTTGCTGCGGCGACGCTTGTTGCCCGCGGCGTGTTCTTCCTTGCCGTGTTGCGCGTGCGGACGGCGCACGTGCGATGGCTTTCCGGGCTTGGCGTTGTTGCGTGGCGCCTTGCCGTTGTTGCGTCCTTGCTTGCGCATGGCCGGCGCCGGGTTGTCCAGCCGCAGGTTCCACGACGGTTCGAAGCCTTCGATCGGTTCGACCGCGATGTCCTGTTTCAGCAGCCGGCGGATGTCGCGCAGCAGTCCTTCCTCTTCGCGGCTGACCAGGGACAGCGCCAGGCCTTCGGCGCCGGCGCGGCCGGTGCGGCCGATGCGGTGCACGTAATCCTGCGCGACCATCGGCAGGTCGTAGTTCACCACAGCCGGCAGTTGCGCGATGTCGAGGCCGCGCGCCGCGATGTCGGTGGCGACCAGCACCGTGGTCTTGCCGTTCTTGAAATCCGCAAGCGCGCGGGTGCGCTGGCCCTGGCTCTTGTTGCCGTGGATCGCCGCGACGCGGAAGCCGTGCTGGTCGAGGTATTTGCAGAGCTTGTCGGAGCCATGCTTGGTGCGCGCAAATACCAGTGTTTGCCTGCGGCTGTCGGCGGCCAGTACGTGCAGCAGCAGGTCGCGTTTCTTGTCCGCGTCGACCGGGTGCACGCGATGGCTGACACCCACCGCGACCGCATTCGGCTGCGCCATCTGCACTTCGCGTGGCGCGTGCATGAACTGCGCGGCCAACGCTTTCACCTCCGGTACGAAGGTCGCGGAGAACAGCAGCGTCTGCCGCTGCTGCTTCGGCAGCGCGCCGAGGATTTTCTTCAGCGCGGGCGCGAAGCCCATATCGAGCATGCGGTCGGCTTCGTCAAGTACCAGCGTGTCGATGCACGAGAGATCGACGTTGCGACGATCCATGTGGTCGATCAGGCGCCCCGGCGTCGCGACGATGATGTCGGGGCCGCGGCGCAGCGTCTGGATCTGCCCGCCCATACCGACGCCGCCGAACACCGCCGCCGTATGCACGCGCAGATGCTTGCCGTAGGCGCGCAGGCTGTCATTCACCTGCGCCGCGAGTTCGCGGGTGGGGGTGAGGATCAGCGCGCGCGGTTTGCGCGGCTGCTTGTTGTTGTGGATGACCTGGTCCACGCCCAGCTTCTGCAGCAGCGGCAGCGCGAACGCGGCGGTCTTGCCGGTGCCGGTCTGCGCGCCGGCCAAAAGATCATGGCCGTCCAGCACCAGCGGGATCGCCGCGGCCTGGATCGGGGTGGGGGTGGCGTAGCCTTGTTCGGACAAGGCGCGCAGCAGCGCGGGCGCAAGCCCGAGCGATTCGAACGTCATGGGGAAACTCCTGTTGGCCCCGGAGCGTTCCCTAAAACCGCGCTGCAGGTGGGTGAAACAATGTGCGGTCGCCGCGGATGCGGAACCGTGTGTGCGCGACG
>Ga0079221_10000362_pt1 | contig 12234 bp, 8 predicted proteins | sample GAAS200_FD_75069 | JGI IMG/M metagenome (GOLD analysis project Ga0079221, IMG submission 75069) | Agricultural soil microbial communities from Georgia to study Nitrogen management - GA AS200 | ecosystem: Environmental > Terrestrial > Soil > Agricultural land | place: USA: Georgia | collected... | reverse complement strand
CAGGTTCGACACGACGTCGACCATTGCGGCGCCGCCCAGGAAAACGACCGACATCAATGCCAGGTCGAGCGCGCCGGCGATGAACCGCCCCAGCAGGCCGGCGTAGGGCGACGGCGCTTCGGCCGTCGAGCCGGTCACGCTGATGCGATCGTCGATCCGCCGGGTGCGGTGCCTCACCTCGCCCGCCACCTCGGAACCGAACGATGCTGACTGCCGGGCGAGCGCCGTTCGCACGGCGTCGCTCGCGATCACCTCCTCGATCAGCCGCTGCAGCTCCGGGCTCGAAACCACGCGCTGCGCGATCTCCTCGGCGGCCTGGCTTCTGGCCGCCTCTCCAACGATCTGTTCGAGCCGCCCCTCGGCACGCTCGCGCTCGAGCGCGGCCGCGATCGCTGCCTGCATGTCGACGCTTGCGAGCACCTCGGCGACCATCCGCTGCACCACGCGCTGCTCGACCGCGGCGTTGGCCACGTGCTCGGGCAGCGGCCCGGCGAACGCACGCTCCACGGCCCGCTCGACGCCACGCGATCCCAGCACCTCGCCGGCCGCTTCCTCGAGCCGGGCCTCGCCGTAGGCGCGTGTGGCGCGGGCGCCACCGGCCACCCCGGCGCTTCCCCGCGACACCACCCATCCCATGCCGGGTGCCCTGCGCGCGACCCGCACCGGCAGCAGCAGGGTGACGCGGGTTGCGCTCGCGCCCGCCTGGCGGATCGCGATCGTCAGGCCCGGAGTGCGGCGGCGGCGCGCGCCGGGCGGTCGATCCTGGTCGGTCGGCTCGCTCATCGCGGCGATCGTATCGGGCGGGCGCGATCCGGGCTGACCGGTCAGCCGGCCGCGACCTGCGCGGCCTCGGTCACGCCCAGTCGCTCCAGCAGGTGGTCGCCCACGCGCAAGGCGTTGGCCATCGCCGTCAGCGCCGGGTTGACCGCACTGATGCTCGGGAAGCAGCTGGTGTCGACCACGTACAGGTTGTCCACCTCGTGCGCGCGGCAGTTGGAGTCGAGCGCCGAGCTGTCCGGGTCGTCGCCGAAGCGGCAGGTGCCGGCCTGGTGGGCGACTCCGGCGACCGGGATCGCCGTCTTCAGGTACGCGTGGCGTGGCACCAGATGGTGCGGATGCATGCCGAGGTCGCCCAGCATCGACTTCAGCTGGTGGTACAGCCGGTCGCGCGCCTCCTCGTTGGCAGGCGTGTATGCCAGGTGGATGCGGCCCTCCTCGTCGAGGGTGACCCGATTGTCGGCGGACGGCAGATCCTCCGTCGAGAGCCAGAAGTCGACGGCGTGCTCGGCGATGTTGCGCAGCGTGCGTTCCGGTGCCAGCGTCGTCTCAAGCGGCTTCTCGCCGCGGTACATCTCGGCGGTGGACTTGCCCACCATCTGGATGTTGCCCATCGGGAATTCGAAGCCGTCGGTGCCGAAGTAGAAGTCGTTCAGCCCCAGTGTCTTCTGGAACACCGTCGGGTTCGGCTCTTCGGAGAGCGCCAGCACGGCCTGGCTGTTGTGGAACATGTAGTTGCGGCCGACCTGGTCGGAGCTGTTGGCGAGACCGCGCGGGTGCTTGTCGCCGGCTGAGCCCAGCAGCAGGGCCGCCGTGTTGGCCGCACCGCACGACACGACCACGATGTCGGCCGAGTACTCCTCGCGCTGATCCCCGAGCATCACCACCACGCGAGTGACCTGGCGGCCGCCCTCGTCGGTCTCAAGCTTCACGGCGCGCGCGTTCGTCAGCAGCGTCAGGTTCGGATGCTCGAGCGCCGGTCGCACCGCCATCACCTCGGCGTCCGATTTCGCGTGCACCAGGCAGGGGAAGCCGTCGCAGGTTCCACAGCGCACGCAGCGGCTGTAGGGCATGTCGGTCTCGTTCAGCAGCACGCCGCAGGGGGCGTGGAACGGGTGCAGCCCGATCCGCTCGAGGTCGTCGGAGAGCTGCTGGATGCGCGGCTCGTGGCTGACCGCGGGGAACGGGTAGGGGGCGCTCGACGGCCCCTCGGTGGGATCCTCACCGCGCGCTCCGTGCACGCCGTAGAGCTGCTCGGCCTGGGTGTAGTACGGCTCCATCTGGTCGTAGGAGATCGGCCATGCCGGCGACGTGCCGCCGCGGTGCTGCAGCTCGCCGAAGTCCTCCGGCCGGAACCGGTAGAGGGCGGCCCCGTACAGCTTCGTCGCCCCGCCCACGAAGTAGTGCACCTGCGGCTGGAACGCCTTGCCGTCGCGGTCGATCCAGCTGTCTGGCGAGATGTAGCGGCTGTCCACGAACACGGACTGGTCCGACCAGTTCTGCGGCTCGCGTGCCAGCCAGTCGCCGCGCTCGAGCAGCAGGATGCGCTTGCCGGACGGGGCGAGGCGGTGCGCGAGCGTGCCTCCGCCGGCGCCGCTGCCGATGATGATGACGTCATAGGAATCCACGGCTACAGCTCCTTCAGCCGTTCCAGCACGATCATGCGCCCGGCCGCCTCGATCAGCGCCAGGTGTGAGAAGGCCTGCGGGAAGTTGCCCAGGTGCCCGCCCGTCGCGGCGTCGAACTCCTCGGCGTACAGGCCCAGCGGCGAGGCCACCCGCAGCAGCCGCTCCATCAGGTCGCGGGCCCGCTGCTCGTGACCGATGATGGCCAGCGCCGACACCAACCAGAACGAGCAGATCAGGAACGTGCCCTCCTTGCCGGACAGCCCGTCGTCGGTCTCGTCGGTGCGGTAGCGCAGCACGAAGCCGTCCTCGGTCAGCTCGTCGGCGATGGCGACCACGGTCTTGACCATCCGCTCATCGGTGCCCGGCAGGAACCCGAACCCGGCCGCCAGCAGGGTGGAGGCGTCCAGCGAGTCGGTCTCGTAGTGCTGGCGCAGCACGCCGCGGTCGCTGACTCCGTGTTCGAGGATGTCGGCCTTGATCTCCTCGGCGATTTCAGCCCACGCGGTTGCCCGATCGGGGGTGCCCCGGATCCCGGCCACCTGCGCGGCGCGGTCGAGCGCCACCCAGCACATGAGCTTCGACGACACGTAGTGCTGCGGCTCGCCGCGCGCCTCCCAGATGCCCTGATCGGGGTGCTTCCAGACCTCGATCGCGCACTGGGCCTGGGACTCAACGATCGGCCACAGCCGCGGCGGCAGCCGGTTGCTGCGCCGTGTGTGCAGCAGGATCGAGTCCAGCACCGCGCCGAACACGTCGTTCTGGCGCTGGTCGAAGGCGCCGTTTCCGATCCGCACCGGCTTTGCTCCGGCGTAGCCGGTCAGCTCGTCGCGGGTGCTCTCGGTCAGATCACGGCGGCCGTCGATGCCGTACATGATCTGGAGGCTGCCGTCCTCGGTGGGCTCGACATCGGCCACGAACTGCATGAACTCATCGGCCTCCCACTCCAGGTTCATGTAGTGCAGCGCCTGCAGCGTGAAGGTGGTGTCGCGCATCCAGGTGTAGCGGTAGTCCCAGTTGCGCTCGCCGCCGGGGGTCTCCGGGAGCGACGTGGTGGCTGCCGCCACGGTGGCGCCGGTGGGCATGTAGGTGAGGCCCTTGATGGCCAGCGCCGAGCGCTGTATCGGGTCGCGCCAACGGTGGTCGGGGAAGCGCCCCTGCGCCAGCCAGTTGCGCCAGAATCGCACGGTGGTGTCGATGCGGGCGACGGCGTCGTCGTCATCGGCCGGGGTTGCCAGCTGCTCCGACCACGACAGCGCGCACCAGCCCTTCTCGCCGGCGTGCAGCACGTGCCGCGCGCGCACGCCGTTGCCCTCGATGCCAAGGTTGAAGTCGCTGTCCAGCCGGATCGTGAGGCCCGCGCCGGTGGCGTCGGCGGCATGGCCCTCGTCGCCCGTCAGCGCCCACTGGGCGGGTACGCGGCCGTAGTCGAACAGCGGCTCGCAGATCAGCTCCACCTCGACCCGCCCGTCGATGCACTCGACCGTTCGCACGAGCATGTGCTCCGCGTCCTCGTCGGTGGGCGGGCGCGTGTGCGGCGTGACCAGGTCCTCGTGGCGGCGCGGCCCCATCGTCAGGGCGTCCCGCACGATCACCCAGCCGTTCGGTGTCTTCCAGGTGGTGACAAGCACGTTCGTGCCAGGCTCATAGGCACGGGCGGTGGGATGCTCGATGCCGAACGGGCCGAACCGGAAGGTGCCGGCGCCGCGGTCGATCAGGCTGCCGAACACGCTCTGGCTGTCGAAGCTGGGGACGCACAGCCAGTCGATCGCGCCGTCCGGCGCGACCAGCGCGGCGGTGTGGCAGTTGGACAGGAACGCATAGTCGGCGATCGGCGGGAACGGTGACAGCGCGGCCGCGCTCTGCTGGCCGCTGGTTTCCTTGGAAGGTGCGGTGCTCATGCCGACACCCACGGTGCGTGCCAGCGGCCGTGTCCGGCGATCAGGTCGTCGGCCGCCTTCGGGCCCCATGACCCCGGCGTGTAGGGATGCACCGGCGGCGGGTCATCCAGCAGCGGCTGCATCACCCGCCACGTCTCCTCGACGCAGTCCTGCCTGGTGAAGCGCGTGCTGTCGCCCTGCATGGCCGCGTGCAGCAGCACCTCGTAGGGTGTCGGGCCCTCGCCGCCCTCGGCGCCGAACTCCATGTCCAGCGTGATCGGCGCGACCCGCGTGGCGTCGGCGCGGTGCGCGTCCAGCACGATTCGCACGCCGGTGGACGGGTCGAGCTTCATCACCAGCTGGTTGGGCTCCGGGCCGGGATTGCCACGCTCCGCGTAGCCGAGCTTCGGCGGCCTGCGGAACACCAGCCGCATCTCGGTCTGGGTAACGGGCAGCAGCTTGCCGGCGCGGATGTAGAACGGCACGCCCGCCCACCGCCAGTTGTCGATGTCGAGGCGCAGCGCCGCGTAGGTCTCGGTCGAAGAGTCGTCGGCCACGCCGTCGATGGAGCGGTAGCCGTCGTGCTGCCCGCGCACGTAATGCGCGGGCGACGCCGGGGCGATCGCGCGGAACAGCGTCAGCTGGGCGTCCTTCAGCGTTTTTGCGTCGGTCCCGGCCAGCGGCTCCATGGCGGTCGCCGCCACCAGCTGCATCAGGTGGTTCACCACCACGTCCCGCAGCGCCCCCACCGGGTCGTAGAAGTGCCCGCGATCCGCGACGCCGAACGACTCCGCCATGGTGATCTGCACCGACGCGATCTGCTGCCGGTTCCACAGCGGCTCCAGCATCGAGTTGCGGAAGCGCAGGATCAGCAGCTCCTCGATGCCCATCTTGCCGAGGAAGTGGTCGATCCGGTAGAGCTGCGACTCGTCCAGGTACTGGTGCAGTTCGGCCGCGAGCGCGCGCGCCGACGCCAGGTCGTGGCCGAACGGCTTCTCGACGACCACCCGGGCGCCGTCAAGCAGCCCCGCCTGGGACAGGCCGCCCACCACCCGGCCGAACAGGAACGGCGGGATCTCGAGGTAGAAGACGGGCGTCTCGATGCCCGACAGGGCTTGCCCCACCTGCTCGTAGGTGGCCGCGTCGTTGAAGTCGCCCTGGTGATAGGAGAGCCGTGCGGCAAACCGGTCGAACACCGCCTCGTCGACGGTCTGTTCGATCGCCGCGATACATTCGTGGGCGTGCTTGCGGAGGCGGTCGATGCTCCAGTCGTCGGCCGCGACGCCGATGATCGGGCAGTCCAGCAGGCCTCGTGCCTCGAGACGGTAGAGCGAGTCCAGCGTCATCACCCGGGCCAGGTCGCCGGTGATGCCGAACACCACGAGTGCACCGGCCTGTGCCGTGCTGTCGTGGGCTGTACGTGTGGTGAGTGTCTGTGTAGTGGTCACGCGGGCACCGTGCCACCCGGTCGATCGGGCCGCGTCATCCAACCGGGATGAAGCGGTATGGCCCGACTCCGTTCACCATCACCCCATCGCCGCCAACGCACCACAACGTTCGCGAGTCGTCATCGTCGGAGCCGGCTTCGGCGGGCTGTTCGCGGCCCGCTTCCTGCGGCGGGCTCCGGTCGACGTGACGGTGGTCGACAAGACCAACCACCACCTGTTCCAGCCCCTGCTCTACCAGGTCGCAACCGGGATCCTGTCGGAGGGGGCGATCGCGCCCGCCACCCGTGACGTGCTGCGCCGCCACCGCAACGTCTCGGTGCTGATGGCCGAGGTGACAGGGTTCGACCTGGAGGCGCGGGAGGTTCACTGCCGGCAACCGGACGGACGCGCGCTGACGCTGCCGTACGACAGCCTGGTGGTCGCGGCCGGCGCCGGCGGCTCGTACTTCGGGCACGACGAGTTCGCGGAGTGGGCGCCCGGCATGAAGACGCTGGATGACGCGGTCCGGCACCGCACGCGGATCCTGGGCGCACTGGAGATGGCCGAGCTGGAGGAGGATGACGACGCCCGCGCCGCCTGGCTGACGTTCGTGATCGTCGGCGGCGGCCCCACCGGGGTCGAGATCGCTGGGCAGATCGCGGAGCTGGGCCGCCGGGCCATCGGCCACAGCTTCACCCGGTTCGGGCCGAACGACGTGCGTGTGATCCTGTGCGACGGCGGCAAGGAGATCCTGGCCACCTTCGGCGACCGCCTGTCGCAGCACGCGACCGAGGGTTTGGAGCGCACTGGCGTCGAGATCCGCACCGAGGCGATCGTCCAGAACGTCGACGCGACGGGCGTCGAGGTGCGTTCCGCCGACGGGTCGACCGCGAAGATCGCCTCAAGGACGGTGATCTGGGCGGCGGGCGTGGCGGCCTCGCCCCTGGCCCGGATGCTGGCCGACGCGTCCGGCGCCGAGTGCGACCGGGCGGGCCGCATCGCGGTGCAGCCGGACTGCTCGCTGCCCGGCCGCCCGGAGGTGTTCGCGGTCGGCGACATGATGTCGCTGAACGGCCTGCCGGGCGTGGCTGAGGTGGCCATGCAGTCGGGCATTCACGCCGCCCGCACCATCAGCGGCCGGCTCAAGGGCGAGCAGGCAAAGCCGTTCAAGTATCGTGACCTGGGCAGCATGGCGACCATCTCCCGCCGCCGGGCGATCGTCAGCTTCCGCGGCATACGGCTGCACGGCTACCTGGGCTGGCTGGCCTGGCTGATGGTGCACATCACGTTCATGACCGGATTCAAGAACCGGTTCGCCGCGCTCATGTCCTGGAGCTTCGCGTTCCTCGGTCACAGCCGACCGCAGCAGGTGATCGACGAGCAGCGGATGCCCGGCCGGGCCGAGCCCGCCGCGCCGGGTGAGGCCGCAGCGGTGGTGGACGCCCGCACCGCGCCTAGATAGCCGCTGCCGACGTCACCCGTCCGGTATCCAGCGCCACCACCTGGTCGACGGCGTCCAGGCCCTCGCTGCGATGGGTGATCAGCAGCACCGCGGCGTCCCCGGCGGCGGCGAACACGTCGGACATCAGCACCTCGGCGGTGGCGGTGTCGAGATGGGCCGTCGGCTCGTCCAGCACCAGCACGGGCGCGTCCCGGAGCAGCGCCCGCGCCAGCACCAGCCGCTGGCGCTGGCCGCCCGAGAGCCGGCGCCCCTCCTCGCCCACCAGGGTGTCGATACCGTCCGGGAGCCCGTCCACCCAGGCCGCCAGCCGTGCCCGTGCCAGCACGTCGCGCAGCTCGTTATCGGTGGCGTCCGGCCGGGCGAGCAACAGGTTCTGGCGGATCGTCGAGTTGAACAGGTGGGCTCCCTGGCCGGCCAGCGAGAACATCGCGCGCACGTCCGACTGGCGATGGTCGCGCGCGTCGTTGCCGTCGAACAGGAGCGCGCCCTGCTCCGGATCGAGGAACCGCAGCAGCACGTTGGTGACGGTCGTCTTCCCTGATCCGCTGGGGCCCACCAGCGCCACCCGGCGGCCTGGTTGCAGCCGCAGCTCGACCTGCTCCAGCACCGGCCGTGGCGATCCGGGGTAGCGGGCGGTGACGCCGGCCAGCTCGATCGTCGCGTCGCGCGATGGTGACGACAGCGGTGCGCCGGGATCGGTGATCAGGGGCCGCCGGGAGGTGAGGTCGAGCACACGTCGCCCGGCCGCGGTGATGATGGCCAGCTCGCGTGCGGAGCGGGGGATCGGCGTGACCGCCTCGAAGGCCGCCAGCGCGAGCAGCGTGACGGTCGCGACCAGCACCGGGTCGAGCGATCCGCTCGCCCGTGCCCCCACCGCCGCAGCCAGCACGGCCGCCGTGGTGAGGCCGGCGGCGAGCATCACCAGCGCGTCTGCCAGCCCGGCCCGGACGGCATCGCGCCGGGTCAGCGCCGCCAGCTCCCGGTCGAGCCCCGCAATCGCCTCGGCGCGTGACCCGGCCGCGCCGAAGGCGACGATCTCCGGCGCGGCGCGCAGCAGCTCGACCAGCTGGGACGACAGCTCTGCACGAGCGGCTGCCAATCGGGCGGACGGCTCGCGGCTCCAGCGTGCGGCCAGCGCGGGCACCGCCAGGCCGGCGATCGCCAGGCCCGCCGCCAGGATCGCGCCGGCCGCCGGCAGCATCACGGCCGCCGCGGCGACGCACACCACGGCCACCGCGAGGCCGCTCAGCGGCGGGCCCAGCCCGCGCACGTAGAGGCCGTCCAGCCGGTTGACATCGCCGACCATGCGAGCGACCAGGTCGCCCCGGCGAAAGCCGTCCAGCTGGCCGGGGGCGAGCGGCTCGATCCGCGCGAAGAAGCGCGACCGGATCGTGCCCAGCGATCGCAGCGCCAGATCGTGTGACACCAGCCGGTCGATGTAGCGCGCCAGCGGACGCGTCAGCCCCAGGAACCGCACGATCACGATGGTCACGGTCAGCGCCAGCACCGGCGGCCGTTGCGCCGCGCGCGAGATCAGGAAGCCGGAGGTAGCGATCAGCGCGACGCCGAGGGCGGTGGCAACCGCACCCAGGGCGACCATCACGGCCAGACGTGGCCGCGACACGCCCGACAGGTCGACCATCCGACCGATCATGAAGCCGCCGTCCCCAGCCGCACGATCCGGTCGGCGCGCGAGGCGAGCTCGCCGTCGTGTGCGATCACGAGCACCGTCCGGCCGTGCCGGCAGCGGTCGACAGCCGCGCGCACGAGCTCGGCGCTGGCCTGATCGAGGTTCGCGGTCGGCTCGTCCAGGATCAGCAGCGGCGCGTTGCGCAGCAGGGCCCGGGCGAGGGCGATCCGCTGCGTCTCCCCGGCGGACAGCGGGCGGCCGCCGTCTCCCACCGTCGTCTCGTATCCGGCCGGCAGCTCCGAGATGAACTCGGCGGCACCGGCCGCCTCGGCGGCGTCACGCACGAGCTCGTCTGCGGCGTCCGGGGCGCCCAGCCGGATGTTGTCGGCGATCGAGCCGTGCAGCAGCGTCGGATGTTGCGGCAGCCACGCGATCCCTCGCCGCCATTGATCCGGATCGCAGGCGGCGATGTCGGTACCGCCGGCCATGATCTGCCCCTCGCTGGGCTCCGCCAATCGCAGCAGCAGGCGTGCGACCGTGCTCTTGCCGCTGCCGCTGGAGCCGATCAGCGCAACCGTCTCTCCCGGTGCCAGCTCGAGAGCGACCTGCTCGAGTGCTGCCCGGCCGGCGCGCGGGTAGCGGAAACTGACCCGGTCGAAGCGGACGGTGGCCGCGGCCGGAATCGGCGACGGTGCGGCCACGGGTGTGGCCGGCGGCATGGCCGCGTCCAGCAGCCGCCCGGCCACCGCCGTGCCGTCGGCCCCGGCATGGAACTCGGACCCCAGGTTGCGCAGCGGCAGGTACAGCTCGGGCGCCAGCAGCAGCACCGTCAGCGCCGCCTCGAATCCGATGTCGCCCTCCACGAGCCGCACTCCCACGGTGACCGCGATCAGGGCCACGCCCAGGGTGGCCGCCAGATCGAGCACGGCGCCGGACAGGAAGGCCAGCCGCAGCGTCTCCATGGTCGCCTTGCGGTACCGCTCGCCGACCTGGTCGATTCGCTCCGCCTGCGCCTCTCCGCGGTTGAAGGCGCGCAGCGTCGGCAGGCCCCGCACGACGTCGAGGAAGTGCGACGACAGCAGCGACAGCTCCTGCCAGCGCGCCAGCGCCCGACGCTCGGTGGTTCGGCCGATCAGCCACATGAAGACCGGCACCAGAGGCAGCGTGACCAGCATCAGCAGCGCCGACAGCGGGTCGAGAGCGGCCACCAGCACCAGCACCGCCGCCGGCACCACCGCGGCCAGCACCAGCTGTGGCAGCAGGCGCGCGAAGACCGTCTCGAGGGCGTCGATGCCAGCCACCGCCGCGACGGCCAGCTCGGCATCGTCCTGCGCATCGAGTCCGGCGGGGGTGTCGCTCAGCCGGCTCCTGACCAGGTCGCTGCGAAGCGCGCTCAGCACGTCGGCGGCGGCCAGCCGCCCGACGACGTCGAAGCCCCAGGCAGCAGCCGCACGCGCGGTCACCACGATGCACAGCGCCGCCAGCGGCAGGGACAGTGCCCGCGGCCCGGCGCCGTCGAACGAGCGCGCGGCGATGTGGGCGATCAGCACCGCCTGGGCCAGCACCAACAGCGCCGCGACGATCCCGAGCGCCGCATCGACCGCCAGCACACGGCGTGAACCCCGCGTGCGGCGCAGCAGCCGGGGGTCGATCGGCCGCGGCCTCACTGTCGTCGGCACCGGCATGGCGGCACGCTACCGAGCGCCGGACGCGGTGCCGTCACCCCGATCGGACGAGAGGCCTTGACCGTTCCATGACAGGCAAACCCGCAACGATTTCGACGGCCAGGTAACGATCTCAGCCCCGACCGAAACGATCCCCACCACTCGGCCGGCAACAAGATCACGGTTCCCGTCCGGCCCCCGCTCAACCACGCAACCGCGCATCGCGATCCGGTGACGACCCGTCACAGTTCCGCGCCGAACCGTTCACGCAGGCCGAGTGGGAGTCAAACCCCTGATCGGGCGGTCGTGGCGTCACGCGATCGCGCGGGCGCTGTTACAGGCGTGACGGGCGTGCCGCATCCGGATCACGTGGCGCTAGACGGAGATGCCCCAGGTCGCGGTGTGCGACTCGCCGGGCGCCAGCCGCACCAGGTTCTGGCCGCTGCGAAACGCGTTGGGCGGGCACGACATCGGCTCGACCGCGAGTGCCCGGCGGGCGACATCCGGCAGCGGGTCGCCGCTGAATACCATCACCCACGGGTACGCCTCGTCCATCCACAGCGTTCGCGCGGCGCCCGACGCCGGATCCCACAGCTCGACGCGGGCCGCTCCGTCGCCGTCACGGTCGAGGTCGGTGAACGCGTTGTCGAGCACGAGGCCGCCGATCGTCCGGCCCGTGCGGAAGTCGTAGTCGGTGCCCGTGACCGGCTCCGAGCCGGTCGGCAGGCTGCGCTCGTCGGACCGCAGCACCGTACGCGCCGGAATCCGCAGCTCCAGCGTGTCCACGACTCCCGTGCCTGCCGTCAGGTAGGGGTGGGCGCCGCAGCCGTACGGGCAGTCGCGATCGCCGGCGTTGGTGGCGCTCGTGCGCACCGTCAGACCCGCGTCCGAGAGCGAATACTCGATCGACAGCGACAGCGAGAACGGGTACCCCGGCTGCGGATGCACGACGTGCGCCATCACCACCCGGTGGGGCTCATGCTCCGCAGCTGTCCAGGCGGCCCAGCGGACGAGTCCGTGGATCGCGTTTCGGTTCGGCACCTCGTCCAGGGGCAGCGAATGGGCGACCCCGTCGAAGTCGTAGCGCCCGTCCTCGATCCGGTTCGGCCACGGGATCAGCACCTGGCCGCGGCCGGACGTGCACGTGCCGTCGACCGGATAGCCGTCCAGCACGTCCGCGTCGCCGACGGTGTAGGAACGCAGCCCGCCGCCGACCTCGACAACGACCACGCGCTGATCGCCGAGCGCGATCTCGAACTGCCTGCCGGAGGGCAGCACCACCTCGCCCGCGGTCATCGCATCAGTCCGTCCACCAGTCCTTGACGGTCTCGCCGTCGCCGCCCTCGGGACGATCGGATCCGATCGCGACCACCTCGAGCCCATCCGGTCCCGCCTCCAGCGCGCGCACCGTGGACGGCGCGATCCGTACCAGGTCCCAGGGCTTGAGGTCGATGATGTCGTCGCCGAGCTTGATCCGCCCGGAGCCAGAGGTGACGAGGTATGCCTCCTCCTGCTCGCGGTGCCGGTGGCCGAGCGTGTTTCGGTGGCCCGGCCCGTAGCGAAACACGCTGACACCGAGATGCTCGGAGTCGAGGTGCTTGCGGCCGAAGCGCGCCTCGACGCCGTCGCGCCCTGCGGCGGAGTCCTCGAGGTCGTTCATGTTGACGACCGTGTAACCGGCCATTCGATGCCTCCTGCGTTGTGGAACCAACGCAGAGTAGTGTGCGAGCGGGAGTAGTCTCCGCCACGCCGATGACCGCGACCGCGAT
>Ga0079221_10000361_pt1 | contig 12244 bp, 8 predicted proteins | sample GAAS200_FD_75069 | JGI IMG/M metagenome (GOLD analysis project Ga0079221, IMG submission 75069) | Agricultural soil microbial communities from Georgia to study Nitrogen management - GA AS200 | ecosystem: Environmental > Terrestrial > Soil > Agricultural land | place: USA: Georgia | collected... | reverse complement strand
TCCCGGCACCCGCTGGGCGTGGTGCGGGGGAACCGGCAGGTGGTGTACGCGCCGGTGGTTCCGGCTCCGCCCTGGAGTCTGGGTCTCGCCAGCGCCGCGCTCTACATCGCGACGGCCGTCGGCCGGGTGCAGGACGTCTTTCCGGTGCTCTCCCCGCTTCACCTGGCGCTTCTCTCGTCGGGGCTCGCCATCGTGTGCGTCGCCCTCGACCCCGGAGCCTTGTCGCGGATCAACGCGGCGCTGGGGATCGGCACGTCGTGGTGCGTCCTCGGCATCCTGATCTGGGCGGTGCTCGGCGTGCCGACCTCCCTGTGGCCGGGGGGCTCGGTGGGGATCCTCCGGACGATCCTGGTGAAGGTCGTGCTGATGTATTTCGTCCTGATCGGCGCCGTGCGACATCCGCGGGACGTCGAGCGCCTGGTGGGGGCGTATGTCGCCTCGGTGATGCTCTACGCGGTGATGGTGCTTATTCGCTTTCGCGGGGACCCGGACGCGATCCGGATTCACGGTCTCTATAACTACGACTCAAATGATTTCGCGACTCTCGTCGCGAGTACCGTGCCGCTCGCCGTGCACCTGATCGTGAAGAAGTCGTCGCTGGTGTCACGACTGGTGATGGCGGGTGGGCTCCTCTCCCTGCTGTTAGCGTTCATCTGGGCCAACTCGCGCGGGGGCTTCCTCGCCCTCATGGCCGCAGCACTGGTCATCCTGCTCGGCTATCGAGCGGTGTCGGCGTCCATGCGCACCGGCATTGCGGCCGTCGCGGTGCTGGTCTTCGCTTTGGCCGCCGGCCCCTCTTTTTGGACCCGGATGGACACCATCGCGAAGCCGAATCAGGACTACAACATGACGTCTTCGGAGGGACGCTGGCAGCTGTGGGAGCGGGGCATCGGGTACATGGAGGCGCGCCCGGTGTTCGGTGTCGGTGTCGGTGGGTTTCCCTCGGCCGAGGGGATGCTGTCGCCCGAGGCGCGGATGGCGAGGGCGCACGGCCGCGGAGAGAAGTGGTCGGAGCCACACAACAGCTTTGTGGAGATTGGCGCTGAGCTCGGCGTGCCGGGGCTGATCTTCTTCGTCGCGATGTTGTGGACCGGCGTCCGAAGCCTGCGCGGCGTCGCCGACCCGGCAATTGCCGTGGCACTGGTGGCGTCCGTCGCGGCGTTCGCGGTGGGCGGTTTCTTTCTGTCCATGGCTTACAAGGAAATGCTGTATACGCTCCTGGCCTTTTGCGTGAGCTTGCGCGCGACGAAGCAGCCGTGGCCTTCGTGACGTCCGGCCTGGCGGCCCTCGGAGTCATTCTGCTCCTGCCGACGCTGTCGGATCTCTGGTCCGTCCTCGGGCTGCGCCGTTCGGCGCCCCGGCGGATTCCGAGCCGGTCACCGCGCCTTCTGGCGATCGTTCCTGCCCACAACGAGGCGTTGTTGATCGAGGCCACGGTGCGGACGCTCCTGACGCAGGACTACCCGCGCGACCGGTGGCGGGTGCTCGTGATCGCCGACAACTGCACGGACGACACCGCACCTCGAGCCCGGGCGGCCGGCGCCGAGTGCCTCGAACGCCATGACCCGGAGCACCGGGGGAAGCCTCATGCCATCGCCTGGGCTATCGAACAGGTCTCCCTGGACGATCTCGATGCCGTCACCATCGTCGACGCCGATGCGATCGTGGCTCCCGATTTCGCGACCGGGTTGGCGGCGGAGGCGCCACTCAACGAGAAGGCAGTGCAGCCGTACAACGACGTCCGCAATCCGGGAGAATCGATGCTCACCCGGATGTCCGCGGTGTTCGCGGCGGCGCGCTTTCGAGGTTCGTTCCTGCTGAAGCAACGGGCCGGCCTGAACATCCCTCTGTCGGCCGGGCTCTGCCTGGGGACTGACCTGCTTCGTCGCTACGGGTGGGACGCCTTCACGCTCTGCGAGGATTGGGAGCTCTACGCGTCGCTCACGGCTCGAGGGGCGCCCGTGACCCTGGCGACCGCGGCGCATCTCTACGCGCAGGAGACGAAATCGCTGCGGCAAAGCAGCCGTCAGCGGCGGCGCTGGATGCTCGGCAAAGCGGCCGTGCTCGCCGCGTGGGGCGGACGAATCATTTTCACGGCGCGTGCCTCGGTCCATCAGAAGCTCGACGCTCTCGGAGAGCTCACCAGCCCCGGCCCTGCGCTGCACCTGGGTCTGGTTGCCGCCGGGTGGCTGGCTGCCTGGCTCACCGGGACGTTGACCAGCCCCTGGCTCTTCGTCCTCAGCGCCTCGCTGCTTCGGCCAGCCGCCTACGCGACGCTGGGGATCGCCACCGATCCGAGGCCGGCGGCCGCGGCGCGCGCGTTCGTGTTCCTTCCGGCCTATGCTCTCTGGCGATTGGGGAGTGCTGTGGGATCGATCTTCACGCTGGCTCACCGGGAGTGGGAGCGGACGGAGCGTCACGCCGAGCCTTAGGCCCGACGTGACGCAAGGGACCGCCACTCACTTTTTCGCGACTTGGTCGTGCGGAGCGCTAGTGGATGCGCCGCCAGAGAACCGCGTGGGTACCGGCGAACCCGACCACATCGCCGCCCCTGTTGATGGCGTTGCCCTTGCTGGAGAAGAATGGGCCGCCAATCGTCCCGAGGTCCCAACTGGCTCCGTGATCGAGTACCAGCGCTCTCGGGATCAGGAGGCCACCAAGCTCCTCGTACCCGGTGACGACGCCCTGGCTGTTCATGGCGGTCGCGTTCTGATAGTCCTGAAGCGCCGGGTTCGCGGGGACCAGCACTCCACGGTCCCACAGAACGGGGTGCGCACGGTCAAAGTTCAGGTCCAGGTCGTTCGCCGCCACCTGCCCCGCGTCGTTGATGGCCGCCGCCACTCCCATCGAGTCGCTGGGAAGTCCGGTGCTGTCATGCGGAAGTACCGGAATGACGGTCAGCTGCGCGCCGTCCCACACCCAGGCCCGCTCCAAGAGGTTGAAGACGTTCCTCCCGTCGAAGAAGGTACCGGCAACCCACCCGCGATGGTTGATGCCGGCGACCAGGAGCATCCCGGCGCCCTCAGGGGGCGCGATGTCCTGCATGCCGGCGGGAGTCCACACGAACGCGTCGGTGCGTGAGCCGGTGCTCGACAGACCAGCGACGGCGCCGAGGTCGCTGAGGCCGAATGCCTGACTGGTAGGCCCGCCGAGCGTGCCGAGGTCCAGCGTCACGCCACGGCTCCAGAATTGGGCGTGGCCGCCCATGGTCCATGCGAGCTCCGCCTGATCATTCAGAAAGACTGCCGTCCCGTCTACCGGTCCGAGGTCCTGCATGGAGCCATGTTGCCAGAGGAACACGTGAGAGGTGCCGTCGGTCGCCTGACTCACACCCGCCACGTCTCCGTGGCGATTGACCCGTAAGGCGGAGCTGGTCTTTCCACCCAGGGTGCCGAGATCCGTCATGACACCCTTCTGCCACAGGAATGCGTGACTCACGCCTGACGAGTCGTGACTGGCACCAACGATCACTCCCTGATCATTGACGTCGTTCGCTGTTGCGACTCCGCCGCCGAGGTTGCCGAGATCGATCATCTGGTAGGGGCCCTGGGGAGGGATGATCGTGTCCTGAACGTCCGAAGCCATGTGGCGCGGGGCGGCAGGCTGGACGGGAGCGACGAGCCCGCTGTCGTCTCGACACGAGACTGACAGGGTGACCAGGGCGAGAACAAGCGCTGCAGGCAATACACGATGCATGTGCGATCTCCGGTTAAGGAACGCCCGGAGACTTGGGCACTTTGTGTGCCGACGGCGGTCGAGGCGCCCCGGCGGGCAAGGCGACGCGGCGGGTACACATTGTGTGCGGGCGTCTGAAGCCCGCAGAAAACAAACGGTGCCGGTTCGGAACACTCCGAACCGGCACCGCCCTCACTTCAATTGACGCTCAAGTGCGTGTGGTCGAACCAGTAGTAGTCGGTTTCTCGCTTCGTGTCCGGCCAGTTCCCGCCCCAGACGGGATTCAACTGGTATTCGATCAGGGGCCCCGCCGGCACCGGGTCGTCACTCCAGTCACCCTGCAGCCGGCCATCGAGCCACCACTGGATGTGCCCCGTGGTGCCGCTGTAGTCCACCAGCCACTCAATCCGATGCCAGACCCCGAGGGTCACGTTATCGGCGTTGACGTTCGGCGTGAGCCACCGGTCCAGCGATTTTCCGGTGAACTGGGGGAAGACGCGGAGTTGGTAGGGACCGCCGGGTGAACCGTACATCACGAGCGTGATGCTGCCGTTACCGCTCGTAGATTGGACGTATTCGATCTTGTTGACGTTTGACGAATCACCCTGCCATGGGTCACTCGGTTTCCACCACAGCCCCACGAAGACTCGATTGGTCGCCGCGAAATCGTAGATGGCTTCCCCCGGCCCCGTGCCGTCGACAAACCCGGTCGGATACTCGAACTGGGCGACGTTACTGGGAGACAAGGGGGCCGTGGCATCCTGGGCAATGGTGACGTTGCCGGCGCCGTTATTCGCGACACTCCATCCGTTTTCCGCGAGGGCGTTCCAGGGCTCGTCGCTGAGCACGGTGTACCCGACCGGCTCGTTGGGCCAGGCCGGCGCGGCTCCCGTGTTCTCGCTGACGTGCAGGTGGTCGAACCAGAAGTAGTCCTGCTCGCTCTTGGTGTCCGTGCCGTCCCACGCCGGTCTGAATTGAAACTGTTCGAACCCTGCGTCGTCCGGCATGTTCTGGTTCTCGTAGTCTCCCTGGAGCACGCCGTCCAACCACCACTTGATCACGCCGTCACCCGACGTTGAGGTGGTACTGTATTTGAGGTACCACTCGATCCGGTGCCACTGGCCCAGCGTGACGTTCGTGTTGTTCACGTTGGGCTGCAGGCCGGCCACACTCATGCCCGCGAACTGAGTGATGACGTCGATCGCGTAAGTCGGAGCGGCGTCAACCTCGTGCAAGTCGATGACGGCGTCACTGTTGGGGCTCGCCGTGGTAATGGTGATGAACTCGTTCGTCGCCGCGTTGTTGTCCTGCCAGGGGTTACTCGCCTTCCACCAAAACCCGACGTATGCCTCCTTGGAATGGCTCGGAGGATCCAGGTACATGGCTGCCGGTGGACTGCCTCCCTGGAATCCCACCGGATACGACCACTGCCCGACGTTGGGAGGAGAGAGCGGCGCCTCGGCATCGTTGGTCAGCTGGGTCGCGTACCCGTTGGGATTGTTGATTCCCCAGCCCCCGCTCAGCGATCCGCTCGGCGATGGCAGGGGGTCGTCGAAGGCGTAGTCACTGATGACGGTCAGCGTGGGGGGTTCGTTCGGCCAGTCGGTGGAGAGTGAGGCCCGATGATTCCTGGGCGCGTAGGGAGAGCTGCTTGGCTCCGCGCAGGCCACGAAGAGCAGCACGGCCGCTGCGGCGGCCAGTCTGGCGTCATTCCGTTGCATGGTACACTCGCATCAAGAGGACGACGCGACGTTGCGCACTTTGTGTGCCCGCCCTTTGCCCATAGGCGTCGGCGTAGTGCGCGGTCGGGTGTCGCGGCCGCAACGCGCTCGCGCGCGTCACCTGCCGCACCGCATCCAGCGAGTTCAGCCGGGCCTCGTGCGGTCGGATCGCCAGGGGGAGCAAAGACAAACGGTGCCGGTTCGGGACGCTCCGAACCGGCACCGTCACTTGCAGGACTGCGCTGTCTACCGGTGGCTGATGTGCGCCTGGTCGAACCAGTAGTAGTCGGTCTCCGACTTGGTGTCGTTCACCCCGCCCCAGGTCGGCGAGAGCTTCCACTCGTAAAACCCGGCGTCATCAGGCGTCTGAATATTGGCGTAGCTGCCCTGCAGTACTCCATCCAACCACCATTTCACGACGCCATCACCCGACGTCGCCGTCGTCGCGTACTTGATGTACCACTCGATTTTGTGCCACTGCCCGAGTGCGACGGCCGTGGCATTCACGTTGGGCTGGAAGCGGATCGAGCCCGACGGGAACTCCGTCACCACGTGGAGATGGTAAGGCGCCGGTCCGTACATCTGGATGTCGATGCTGTTCGCGCTCGACGACGTATACCAGAACAGGATCTTGTTCACGTTCGACGAGTGGTTCTGCCACGGGCTGCTCGGCTTCCACCAGAACCCGGTGTACACTTCCTTCGAGGCCGGATGGTCGTAGTACATCGTGGCCGGGGCGCTGCCGCCCGCAAAGCCAGCGGGATACTTGATCTGGAACACGTTGGGCGCCGAGGCCGGAGCGTTCGCATCCAGCCCGATGGTCCCGTTGCCGGCATCGTTCCAGATCGTGGTCCATCCATTCAGGTTCAACGCGTCAAAGCCCCAGTCGGCGATGGTGGTAAATCCGGCAGGTTCGTTCGCCCAACCACCGGACGGAGGAGGCTGCGTCGCCGCGACCGTCAACGTCGCCGTCGCGTGCAGCGACCCGTCCGTCGCTGTGATCGTGGTCGTCCCTGTGGCCAGCGCGGTCACGATGCCCGTGAGGTTCCCGATGGTACCCACAAGCAGGTTACTGCTGGAGAAACTGACCGTCTCGCCGGTCAGTACGTTGCCGCCGGCGTCCTTGACGCTCGCCGTAAACAGCTGGGTCCCGCCGACCTGCAGGCTGGCGGAGGACGGCGTGATGGTGATCGTCGCCGGCGCGCCGGGCGTCGAACCCCCGGTCACCGTGACGGCCGCCGTGCCGCTCTTGCCGCCGCACGCCGCGGTGATGGTCGCGGAACCCGCGCCCATGGCTTTCGCCATGCCGGTGGAGTCGATCGTCACGATCGAGTTGCTCGAGCTCGACCAGCTCACCTTCTGACCGCTGAGCGGCGCACCCGAGGGATCGGTGACGGCGGCCGTAAACTGACCCGTCTGGCCGATGGAGCCCGAAATGGCGGTCGGCGACACGACGACCGCGCCCACGACCATCTGCGCGACGGTGGCGGCGGTTGCAACGTTGGACAACGCTCCGAAAACCGCGTTCTGGTTCAAGGTCCCCCGGAAGGCGACGATCTGGAACTGATAGGACGTGCCCGCGGTGAGTCCACCCACCGTGCAGGTCCGCTTGTTCCCTACCGACGTACCGGCAAGGGGTGTGCCGCAGGTGCCCGAGACGGCAGGCGCGGCGGTCCCCCACGTGATGGTGCCGGGTGCGAGACGGATTTCGTATGACGCCGGAGCGCCAGTCCCGTCACTCACTTCGGTAAAGCTCAGGCTCAGGGACGAGTCCGTTGCGGCGGACGTGGTGAGGTCCGACACGGTACCCGGTGCCGTGGCCGTCGGCCCGCTCGACACGGTGATCGAGGCCGTGCCTCTGGCACCGGCGCTCGAGGCGGTGATGGTCGCCGAACCGGCGCCGACGCCGGTGGCCACGCCGGAAGCGTTGACCTTCACGACGGCGGTGTCGTTCGACGTCCAGGACACGATCGCGCCCGTCATGACCTGTCCGTACCCGTTCTTGACGACGGCCGTCAGCTGTCCGGTCTGACCAACGGTGCCCGAGAGCGCCGAGGGGGTGACGGTGACGGTGCGGGCGTTGCGCGCGGTGTCCTGCGTGTTGCCGGGAGAGGTGACCGAAGAATCCGTGGAAGAACATGCGGCGATACCGAGGATCGTCAAGAGACCCACGAGTCTGTATCGCGACAAACGATGAGACAGCTTGAACCCGTGCGGCATATACTGTTGCTCCCGTGCTGATGGGTTGTTCGGGGAGCAACAGAAAGCCGCCAGCATTGATCATTGACCCGGCACTCCGGATCCGATCACGCTGGCGGCTCGGCTGACGTAGCGAGGGTCTCGCGTTAGTCCCGTGGCTCTGCGTCACCGCCTTTCGGCGGCTTTGCTCTGAGCAGCGACAGGGCGGCGGCTCTTGAACGCTCACCCCAGGTGTCGTCGCGCGGGAGGTACATTCGACGCCCCGCCTCAACGACGAGGGCGAATGTGGGGAGTGGGTAACTGCTGCGCAATTGCTGCAACGTAAGTTGTTGGGAGGTAATGCGATGACTTTTTCGGTGCCAAAGCGAGGTGCAAAACAGGGCAAAACAAACCACCAGAATCACCAGTTTAGAAAGAAAGTAATCCCTCCCCCTCAAGGCCTGAAAGAAACGCGTCACCACGATCCACTGCCTCGAGAATCTCCGGACGCGAGGATTGCATCAGCATCCACGGACCCTCACGACGACACGTCAGCCCCGAGCGCCCCGCGTGCCGAAGCAAGCCGGCTTCGAGGCGGCCGGTGATGGCGGCAAGCCCTTCGCTCCAAGCGTTCGCGAACAGGTCCTGGAGAACGAGATCGCGGGCTCCCGGGCGGGCGACGAAATGGACGACCCGCCCCATCCGCTCGGCGTCGGCATAGTAGACGTACCATCCCAGAACCTCCACGCCCGCCGTATCCCAGAGCACCGCGCTCCTGATCTCGCCGAGGCCCCGCTTCGTCACCAGCTGATCGAAGATCCACGCCGCCGACCGTGCGTCGTACTCGGGGCGCAGGATGACACTTTGCAATAGCTGCGGCAACTGCTGAGTCAGGAGCTTGGGGGTGAGCGGTCCACGCCGTATCCCCTTGGGTGGCCGCCACCGCGGCCAGACCAGCCGCAGGAGGAACCGCAGCGGCACCCGTACCGGCCGGGGTACGCGCATGAAGGCGAGCGTCCATTGCAGGCTCGGGATCCGCGCCGTTCTTCCCCCCAACCGCTCCCACAACCGGTGGCTGGCGTCGTTCGCGAGATCAGCGAGCGACAGGTCCTGTCCACCGGAGAGAAATTCCTTGAGAAGTTGCAGCCCCGCGACCCCTCGATGATCGGGATGCACCATGAACTGCGTGCCCACGGCGATGCGGATGGGCTCTCCATGAAACGACGCGGGTCGAGGCACCACACCGAGGAACCCCACCGGCCGGCCGTCCTCACCGGCATATACGAGACTGGGAGTCTTCTCGTCCCGCCAGGGATTCTGGAGGAACACCTGCTCGAAGTAAGTGCCCATCTCGGCGTCGGAACGCTGGCTGCGAATGAACGCCCGGCGTCTCAACGCCACCAGGTCGGGAATGTCCTCGGCGCGGAGTGGGCGAATGTGGCGCACGTTCAGGTTGAGTTGGTCGGCGCGGGCTCGATGCGGGCCGCAACGAACGCCGTGATGCTCCCGAGCGAGCGGAACTGGTCGATCTCCAGATCTTCCATGTCCACCCGCACACCGTACTGGCGCTCGAGCCGGAGCAGCAGGTCGACGAGTCCCACCGAGTCCAGACGCCCCGTCCGGATCAGATCCGTCTCCCGGGAGGGGACGTCGACGTGGAGCGCATCGACCAGCGTCTGGGCCAGCCGTTCTTCGAGGCTGCGATGACCGGTCATCGGACGACGACCTCCTCGTGGGTGAACCGCTCCTTGAGCGCGCGCCGGTCGATCTTGCCGTTGGAGGTCGCGGGGAGTGCCTCCAGCTCGAGCCACCGGGCCGGCAGCATGTAGGCGGGCAGGACCCGCGCCAGCGCCTCCCGCATGCCGGCGGGAGTCGGGTGCTCCCCCGTGACCGGGACGAACGCGCAGCAGATCACCGCATCGAATGCGGCCCCGGGGGCCGCCACCACCGCGCACTCGCGCAGGACGCCGAGCGCATGCAGCGCGGTCTCGATCTCGCCCAGCTCGATGCGGTAGCCGCGGGCCTTCACCTGGTTGTCGGCCCGCCCGCAGAACCGCACCAGGCCGTCCTCTCCCATCACGGCCAGGTCCCCCGTCCGGTAGATCCGATCCTCCGGATTGGACGTGCGGGGCCTGAGGGTGAACGCGGCGTTGGTCTTGTCCCGATCGCGCCAGTAGCCGGGCGAGAGCCCCACCCCCGCGATGTAGAGGTCCCCCTGCTCGCCCGCGGAAACGGGGCGCCGGTGCTCATCCAGCACCAGCAGCTCCTCCCCGCCGCAGGCACGGCCGATGGGAATCACGTCCTCTTCCGAGGCCGGGCATTCCGGCACCGTGTAAAAGCTCGAGGCGATGGTCGCTTCGGTGGGTCCATACAGGTTGGTGAACCGCGCGTGAGGCACCCGCCGCATCCAATGCATGAGCGAAGGCGTGGGGAACACTTCTCCGCACCACAGGAGCCGCTTGAGCGCCGGGAAGTCCCCGTCCCTCACCGCATCGAACTTGGCCATGTAATTGAGCACGGATGGGACGGAGAACCATTGGGTGAGTCCGGCGTCCCGAATCAGGCGGGCCAGCCGGTGCGGCAGGAGGCTCAGCTCCGGCGGAATCATGACCAACTCGGCCCCGGCCGCGAACGTGCCATAGATATCGAAGGTCGAAAGATCAAAATGCAGGGGCGAATGGCCCGAGTTCCGGTCCGATGGCCCGATCCCGAAGTACGTCACCGCCCACCGGACGAAGTGCCACACGTTCGCATGGGTGATCACGACGCCCTTGGGGACCCCGGTCGATCCGGACGTAAACAGGATGTGCGCGGGGTCCCCCGGCGTGGTCCGCGGGGAAATCCGGGCTTCGGGCGCGTGCTCCAGATCCGCGGCATCGAACGTCAGCGGGGTCACCGCCGGTGGAGTCGCTCCGCTCAGCCACCCGACGCGAAGTTCACGGGCGCGCGCCGGCGGCAACTCGGCCGAGAGCAGATCGACGAGGACGCCCGTGTCTCCCCCGGCGAGCAACCAGCGGTCGTCACATTGCTCGAAGATTCGGGCCAGCCGGATCACGGGGCTCCCCGGGTCCAGCGGCACATAGATGGCGCCGGCTTTCAACACGCCCAGCATCGCCACCACGGCGGCGGGAGACTTGGGAATGAGCAAGCCAACGCGGTCCCCGGGGCTGCACCCCGCCGCCAGGAGGAGATGGGCGAGCCGGTTGCTCGCCCGCTCCAGCTCCGCGTAGGTCATCCCGCGCTCCCCCAGGCGTACCGCCGGAGCGTCGGGACGCCGCTCCGCATGGTCGCGCACCCACCGCTGCAGGAGCTCGCTCATGCCGGCACCCGCTCGGTGGCCCGGGAGAACGCGTGTCCGGTGTGCTCGAGCTCCACCAGGCTGGTCGGGATATCGAGGATCACGGTGCGGTACCCGAGTCCGACGTAGCGCGCCAGCTCCTCCGCCACGCGGTCGTAGCTGCCCACGAGATAGGGACAGAAGGTCTTGTAGTTCTCGAACGGAACCATCCAGTACGGGTTTTCGTCTTCCGGTGGCGTCTTCCCAAGATCCGAGAGCTCTCGGTGCCACGCCAAATCAGAAACTTTCATGGCCAGCTGATGGGTGATCTGTCCCTTGCGGTCTTCGGGGAACCGGGCCCGGGCCACCGCCCACGCCTCAGCGGAGCTCTCCCGCGTGATGATGCCGACCCGGATCCCGAGAGCCCCGACTCCTTCAGGTGGAGGCTCCTGCTGATCGGTGGGCTTGGGATACTGGACCGCCAGAGCACCGAGCTGACGCGCGGCGTCGAGACCCGCCGCCGACGATCCTGAAATCATGACGCCCGGATACAGATCCGGGACCGGCGCCGGCGCGAGCTTCAGGTTCGTCACTCCGTAGTGGCGCCCCGTCCTGGTGACCGTCTCGCCTCGCAGCAGGGCCTGGATGATGGCGGTGTACTCGATGATGCGGGCGTAGCGCTCGTCGTGCGCCGTCGGGTCATTGAGCGCGGTGAAGTCGTTCTTGAAGCCACCGGTCACCATGTTGAGGTACATCCGGCGGCCGTAGAGCAGCGCGAAGGAGCTGACGATCTTCGCGACGGTGTACGGATGCATGTACACGGGTTGCACGGCGACGAGCGGCGTGAGGTGGTGCGTCCCGGTCACGATGGCCTGGGCCACCGTCCACGGGTCGACCAGCCCGTTGTCGGTATAGATGAGGATCCCTTCACAGCCGGCGGCCTCGCTCCAGGCGGCGACCTCCTGCACCTGCTTCAGATACTCGCCTGGAACGGCCGTATACGAGGGCGGGCAGGTGGAGAACACCTGCAGTCCCGAGCCCGACAACAGATGTCGCATTCGTGCCCCTGAGCGGGAGTCCAGCGGAGGGACTTGCAAGAACTGGACTCTCGTTGACGCGTCTCACCCTGCGCCCGGTGCCCGCGAGCGTCCGTCTCCCCTTCGCGCCGGACGATGCGCGCGTGCGTCGGCATCGGCGTGCGCCGTCTCTGTATGCTTCTTGCCCTGCAGGAGCCTGCCCCGGACACCACCCCCCGCGGGCCTGGGACAGAATTCCGTGAACATTCTAGGGCTGAGTGGCGTGGAGGGGGCCGTCCCCTTCGCCCGGGCGCAGACGCCCGATCTGGACGAGCGCGAATATCGGATGGCGCAGGGGTTCGACGCCGCCGCCGTGC
>Ga0079221_10000360_pt1 | contig 12250 bp, 11 predicted proteins | sample GAAS200_FD_75069 | JGI IMG/M metagenome (GOLD analysis project Ga0079221, IMG submission 75069) | Agricultural soil microbial communities from Georgia to study Nitrogen management - GA AS200 | ecosystem: Environmental > Terrestrial > Soil > Agricultural land | place: USA: Georgia | collected... | reverse complement strand
CCTGCGGCCAGGCACGCGCTTCGAGCTTGCCTCCTCGCGCCAGCACGCCCAGCTTGTGGTATTTCACCCAGACATAGCGGGCTGAGGTCCAGGCGATCAAGGCGCCGCGATATCCGTCGAGAGACCCAAGCCGAAGAAACAATCTTTGCAGTAGTGTCCACGGCGCGGCCAGCCACATGCCGCCGCGCCATCTCCGCCGCCCGCGCGCATAAAGGTCCTCCGCTGCTCGCGTGGTGAACGCGTCCATCTTGGCGTAATGCTCGCCGAGAGAGCGGATGGTGTAGTGCAGAATGTCCCCGCGCAGGCGCCCCACCGGCCCGCTGACCCGCACGCTTTCGTGAATCGCGCCCCTGAATCGCGCCGCATCGCGCCGGTAAAGCCGCACGCAATACTCCGGATACCAGCCGGAATGATGGATCCACCCGCCCAGATAATTCGGCTTGCGATTCGCCGCGTAGGCCGCGCACTCCGGCTCCGTTTTCTTCCAAGCGGTAAGTGCTTCGCGAAGTTCGCCGCTGAGCCGTTCGTCCGCATCCAGGGAAAGCACCCAATCGTGCGCCGCTTGCGCCGCGGCAAAATTCTTTTGGTCGCTGAAATTAAGGAAGGGCCGCGAAACCACGCGCGCACCGCCCGCGCGCGCGATTGCGCACGTCCGGTCCGTGCTGCCCGAATCCACCACGACGATTTCGTCCGCAACGCCCCGCAGCGACTCCATGGCCTCTGGCAGATCGGATTCTTCGTTGTAGGTAATGAAAATAGCGCTGATCGCCGGCATGCTGATGCGCACGAGCCTATCGCACAATCACCTGAGCCGCAAAAGCCGTTTGGGAGAGGCCTTCCCTACTGCACGAATCCCACGTTCGGGGGCGGCGCCGTCGCCGGCGATTCTCGTATCGGCCCGAATTGCGCTTCGAATCTCGCGATGTTCTCCCCCAGCGCGCGCCACAGCCGCTTAGCGTGCCCCGGGCTGACGATCGTGCTCGCCACCAGTTTTCCGTGAGTTCCATTGGTGAAAACGTAGATGAAGTGCATCGTGAACTCTTCCGGATTGTGGTGGATCATGACCAGATTGCTGAAGCTGCCGACCAGTTCCTTCTCATCGGCTTTGATCTGCACTTGAGGCGCCTGCTGTTCCGCCATTTTTCCTCCGTGAACGCTCGCTTCAAGCTAACACAAATGGCCGCAGCGCGAGCACAGTGCCCGCTCCCGCTTCCGGCAAGGCCCAACTCCTCTGCCGTGGCCGCGTTCCCTTCACGAACACTGCGGGAGAACCCGTATTGACGGCCGGGGATGTTAAATGTAGTTTATAAATTTGGTTCATCCAGCTTAATATCAAGCCGATCGTGAACCCCGTGACCGGATCCTCGCCTGACGCTGCGCGGCTCGAAGCAGAAAGCTCCGCTTTGCCCGTTCAGCCGCCGTCCCAGAAATCCGAAGCGATGCTGCCCTCCCTGCCGGAGGTCTATCGCAGCGTGCCGATCGCGGGCGGCGCTTCGGTCCTTCGGAAGCTGCTCGCCTTTGCCGGGCCCGGCTACCTGGTGGCCGTCGGTTACATGGATCCGGGAAACTGGGCCACCGACATCGGCGGCGGCTCGCAATTCGGCTACGCCTTGCTGAGCGTCGTCATCCTCAGCAGCTTGATGGCGATTTTCGTGCAAGCGCTCTCGGCGAAATTGGGCATCGCCAGCGGCCGCGACCTGGCCCAGGCCTGCCGCGAATCCTATTCGCGCCCCGTGGGACTTGCCTTGTGGTTTCTGTGCGAAATCGCCATCGCCGCTTGCGACTTGGCGGAGGTGCTGGGCTCGGCCGTCGCCCTGAAGCTGCTTTTCGGCATTCCCCTGCTCGCCGGCGTACTGATTACCGGCGCCGACGTCTTGATCGTGCTGGCGCTGCAAGGCCGCGGCTTCCGCTGGATCGAAGCGCTGGTGATCGCGCTTATCGCGACCGTTGCCGCCTGTTTCGCCTACGAGCTTTTTTTTGCCGAACCGCTTTGGCACGATGCCGCCTCGGGCCTTTTGCCTCCCGCCCGGCTCCTGCATGATCGCGACATGCTCTATCTCGCCATCGGAATCCTCGGCGCGACCGTTATGCCGCACAATCTCTATCTGCATTCCAGCATCGTGCAGACTCGCGCTTTTGGGCTCGGCTCCCGGCAGAAACGCGAAGCCATCCGTTTTGCCACTTTTGACTCCACTCTTGCCCTGGGTTTTTCGCTCTTTGTCAACGCTGCGATTCTGATCCTGGGCGCGGCCGCCTTCCACCATCGCGGAATCACCACGGTTGCGGACATCAGCCAGGCCTACCAGTTGCTCACCCCCGTTTTGGGGGCGGGCCTGGCCAGCACGCTCTTCGCTGCCGCTTTGCTCTGTTCCGGGCAAAACTCCACGCTCACCGGCACGCTCGCAGGTCAGGTGGTGATGGAAGGATTTTTGCGTCTGCGAATTAAGCCCTGGTTACGGCGCTTGATCACACGCTTGGCCGCCATTATTCCCGCGGCGCTGGTGATTGGGATCGCCGGCGAGAACAAGGCCATGGGTCTGCTCATCTTGAGTCAGGTCATTCTCAGCTTTCAATTGCCCTTCGCGCTCGTTCCCCTCGTGCAGTTCACAAACGACAAACGCCGCATGGGCGAATTTGCCAACTCCTCGTGGGTCGCCGCCCTCGCCTGGTTCACCGCCGCGGTTATCATCGCCCTGAATGCCCTGCTGATTGTGCTGATCCTTCGCGGCAATTCCTAAGCTCTCCGGATTCCGCGCTTCTCCCACCTTAACGTGTCATTCCGAGCACGCCGCGATGCGCGTACTCTGCGCGTCGTTCCTGCATCGGCGTGCGAGGAATCTCTCCTAAGCGTCCCATTGCGCAACGGAGCCCGGATTCACTGGGCCGGGGTCCCCAGCGCACGCCGTTCTGAGTGCGCTGGGGTGGTTACTGCACCTTCGCCAGCGCCTGCGAAACTTCCTTCATGTCCGGGACCGTCAGAATTTCGTAATTCTTCAGCCACGCAATCTTCCCGGCCTTGTCCACGATCGCGATGGCCCGCCCGGTAATCCCCTTATCGGGCAAATAAACGCCGAATTTATCCGCCACCGCGCCGCGTGGCTGGAAATCCGCCAGCAATGGATAGCGAATTCCCATTTTGTCCGCAAAGGCCTTGTGCGACCAGACGCTATCCACGCTCAGACCCAACACTTGCGCGTTCAGCTTTTCGAATTGCTTCAGATCGTTCACGAAGCAGGCGTGCTCGTTGGTGCACACCGGACTCCAGTCCAGCGGATAAAAGACGATCACCACATTCTTCCCGCGAAATTCCGAGAGCTTGACGTCTTTCTGGTTCTGGTCCTTCAACGTGAAATCCGGCGCCGCCTGTCCCACAGCAATGGCCATAATTCCTCCAAGGAGCGAACAAGTATATGTGTATCAACGCGTCCTTGCGATGCGCTTCCACAAGAACGCCGACCATCTTATCCGACCTGTCTTTGCCCTCCAACCACTGCCCGTGCCGCCTAACCACTGGCGTGCTGCCCGCACTCTGCTACTATCACCCGGAGCCCCGGCGCGTCCCGCTGTTGGGCGCCGTCGGCGGTAAAGTATGCGTCTCGAGCAGGCCTACCCTGAAATCCGTTTTCGCTGGCGCTCCCGCAACTGGTGGGCGCGTCTGCTGCGCATGCCCGCCGAATGCGAGCACCTCGAACGTGACGGCGCCTGGATGGCCACCTTCATACCCGACACTCTTTACCTGCGCGGCAAGGCCTCCGTGCGCCGGCGCCCGGCACGGCCCGAGGTCTCTCTCTGTCTGGCTTGCCTCAAACGCGAAATGGAAAGGGAACTGCCGCATTTCTCAGGCCGCGTCATCGCCTTCGAACCCGATACCGCGGAATTCAGCCAGTATTTCTTCGTCGGCAGCGATGAATTCGCCGCCGCGGGTCTGCAACCCGAAGTAGCCGCCGCCATCACCCGCCGTCTGCATCAGCCGATGGACGAATGCGCATCTTGCGGCCGCCGCGCCACCTGGCTCTGGTTCTCGCGCGAAGAAGTTCCCAGCCTTGACGACGTTGCCCGCATCGGCATGGCCCGCGCCGAATCGCTATGCCCTAGGCATGGCGCCCAAAAATTGCTCGAGAGCTTCGCCGGCACGCCGGACGCCAATCTCTTCTACGTCAACGTGCCTTACGGAGAATCGGGAGCTTATGTTTGGATCTAGGGCGACGCGCGCTGCAGAATTTTCGGACTCGAACGGCCGCCCATGACCACCGCGCCGCGCCCGTCTCCCAGTTTGCGCGATATTGTCGAAAAATACCGTCAACTCGCCGGCGGCTTCGGTCGCCCGCTGGCCCTGGCCGCCTTCGGGCTCTCGCCACAAGAAACCGAACGCGTCTTCGGTGTCTTCGACGAGGATTACCACATCAGCCGTTTTTTTCATTTCTCTTTAGAAGAAACTGCCGCAGGCGGGTCGCCGCCGTCTTTCCGCATCAATGGATTCCCCCAATCGCACGTCGCTCTGGACGCCGAAATCGAGTCCATTCTCTAGTTCGCGGAAATCTCCGGGCATAAAGACGCCGGATTTTCGTAAAATAAAGTCACATGAGTGGCGTCAAAGGCCCCGCGGCAAACCCCGTTATCGAACCCCTGATCCTCGATCTCCTCGAGTGGCTGGCCGGCGGCGAGAGAACCTACGAAGAAGTGATGGATGCCTGGCGCACTTCATGCCCCAGGCTTACGGTTTGGGAGGACGCCAACGATCGAGGTCTGATCGCTACCGAGCACGTAAAAGGGCGCAGGCTCATTCACCCCTCGGCGGCAGCTCTTGCGCTTCTGAGCCGGCGCTCCACACTCAGATCGCGGAAATCCTGATCCGCTGTTGGCGCTTGCCGAAATTATGGCTGGCAGATCAGCCCGATCCCAAGCACAAAAACGCACTTGCCGGAGCAGCACTGACTGTTTGAAGAACACAGGCTCCCCAACGGAAGGCATGATGCCGCTTGCGCCGATGTCGGCACGACCATGGACGTCACCAGCGGCACCGCCGCAATGCCAATCCGTTTGATCCACTCCCGGCGCGATGCTTTTCCGGATTCCTTCTCTTGGGGCGCGGCCCCGGACAGAAGATGAATTCTTCCGAACCGGCGCAGAGCCAATAGCACCACTTCTTCGTCCACCCGCCCTTCGAATTCTGGCCCAACCACGCGAGCGATCTCCGCCACGTTCTTCTTTCCGTCACATTGTTTCCAGATCGCTGCCGCCGCTCGATTCAGCCGGCGCACGATATTCCGTTCCAGGTCGTATACGAGCAATTCCCCAGATACGTCTTGAACGATGACGTTCCGGTTCGGCTCCGGTACGAACAGAGCTGTCTGCGCGGACTCCTGCATCCCTGCCTCAATTTCGCCGGCTGGGCGGCTGCTTGTTCAAGTCCTCCAGAATAGAATCCACCGTCTCTCTCGCCTCTCCCCGGCTGCCTTTCAAAATCCGGGCGTCCGCGACGGCCCTCGTAAGCGCCGCGAGCGCCCTGGACGGATTTTTTCGAGCCGCTACCGTATTCCCCAGCAGAGCCATTACGCCGAGCCCTTTCGAAATCGCCTTGGGGTTCCACTCTGCTCCGGGCCGATAGTGAGTGGCGATCACGCATCCGACCGGCAGCGGGTTCTTGCCCATCGTGCCGCCAAATTCTTCGGTGCGGCGGATCTCCTGCTTCCCTGAATGTGCATTCCGCACGCTCAGCGCGCCCCCATACGCATGTACCCGTCCCTGCCTGTCTAATACTGCGAATTCATCCGAATAGTAGGTTGCGCCGGCTCGCAAAAATTCCTGCACCAGCGTGGTCTTGCCGCTAAAACTCGCCCCAGGAATGACGATGGCTCGCCCGTTCCAGCCGACCGCTCCCGCGTGCACAAACACCCGCTGCGGAACATTTTCCGCGATGTACAGATTCACATCGGATCGCAAGATGTCCAGAAGTTCGGCGAACTCCGTTGTTCGCGCGAGTCTTTCCACATTCCCGTAGAGAAGGTGCAGGCGGCGGATTCGCGCTTCCGCCCTGAAACCGCCGGCGATGATCGAGTACAGCTTTTGAACGATGGGGACCGAACTCGGTTTCAAAGCGGCGGGCAGATAAGGAGAAATCGTATGCAGTAAGCTCGGTTCATTCGCCCTTATGCCGATAGAAACGCCGAAAAGTTCGAAGGAAACTTCCGCCGCCCAGCCCAGGCGGTCCAGCTCCTGCATTCAACCGTGCCCCGGGCTGACCTTCGCTAATCGCACGCGGCGCCTTCTTGCTGATCTCGATTACTCAGCGAAAGCGGATCCTTCGCGGTTCCATTCTACCTCTGGCGTGTCGAATGTCCCCGTGCCGAGGTTGCGCCAGAAGTGCGGCATGGCCGCCGTGAACGAAAACGCCACATCGATCCCGGTGCCCAGCCGCGCGCCCACGAAAACGACGATACAGGGCTGCTCGCAATCATTCTTCGGGTTGGTCACCAGCAGCCGTTGTCCCAGTTGTACGCCCGCCTCCATGCGCATCGATCCCCCGTGCACGTTCACCGCGCTGGTGAAGGTCTCCTCGTAAAAAGGCTGGCCTTCGGGCGTGTGTCCATACACGAAGAGCGGGACGGGAATATGTCTGCGCGGGGTGCGCCGGCGTTCCGGGCGTATCGGCGTGCACAACGCGGCGGTTTTCAGCGAAGTTTGGGGAAGAAAAATTCGTGTGACTTGCGTTTCTAGGATTTCGCTCACGATGGCTGGGTTAGTCTCCCTGGGTTGAAAAATCCTCGGGAGCATACTCGAACTGGATTGCCGGTGGCGCGGATTTCCAGACGGGCTTTTGCCTCGATAGTTAACCCCGCCGGCGAACTTCGGCGCCGTGTGTGGATCTCGCAGAAATCAGCCGCGCCGCTCAACCTCTGGCGCTCGTCACCAGGTTTACGCGCTCGCTCAGGTGAGCTTGCTCCTGGCGCAGTTCCGGCGGCAGACGGTCTCCGAATTTCTTGAAGAACGTGCCGATCTCCTCCACTTCGGTCTGCCAATCTGCGGCATCCACGCGCAATAGCTCCTTCATGCTTTCCTGCGAGATCTGCAATCGCTCCAGGGTGAGCGCTCGCGTCGTGGGAACAAATCCGATCGGCGTCTCCTCGGCCTCTCCTTTACCTTCGACACGTTCGACAATCCACTTCAGCACCCGAACATTTTCGCCGTAACCCGGCCACAGAAATTTCCCGTCCGCGCCTTTGCGGAACCAGTTCACGTGGAAAATCTTCGGCGGATGCGCAATGCGCCGCCCCATCTCCAGCCAGTGCCCGAAATAATCGCCCATGTGATAGCCGCAGAAAGGCAGCATGGCCATGGGATCCCGCCTGCGCACTCCCACTTCGCCGGTAATCGCCGCCGTCGTCTCCGAGGCCATCCCCGCTCCCACGAAGACTCCGTGCTGCCAGCTCAAGGATTGGTACACCAGCGGCGCCACTCGCGCGCGCCTGCCGCCAAAGATGATTGCGGAAATGGGAACGCCCGCCGGGGCCTGCCATTGCGGAGAGATGCGTGGAGCCTGCTGCGCGGGAACCGTGTAGCGCGAATTCGGATGTGCCGCCGGCCCCTTTTCCCCGGCGATAAACTTGCGGCCCTGCCAGTCCGTCAGATTCTGCGGCGTCTCCGCCGTCATCCCTTCCCACCACGGCTCCCGCGAATCCGTCATGGCCACGTTGGTGAAGATCGAATTTCGTGTGACCGCGTCCATCACGTTCGGATTCGTCAGCGAATTCGTCCCCGGCGCCACACCGAAAAATCCCGCCTCCGGATTGATCGCGCGCAGATAGCCGTCCGCCCCCACCTGCATCCAGGCGATGTCGTCGCCCACCGTCCAGACGCGATAGCCCGAATTTTCGAGCGCTGACACCATCATGGCCATGTTGGTTTTGCCGCAAGCGCTCGGGAATGCCGCGGCCATGTAGGTCACTTTGCCCGAAGGGTCCTCGAGCCCCAGAATCAGCATATGCTCCGCCATCCAGCCCTGCTCGCGGGCCATCCAGCTCGCGATGCGCAATGCGAAGCATTTCTTCCCCAGCAGCGCGTTTCCGCCGTAGCCTGAGCCGATGCTCCAGATCAATTTTTCTTCGGGAAAGTGCAGCACGAAGCGCCGCTTCGGATCCAAATCGCCCAGCGAATGCAGCCCCGGCACAAAGTCGTTCGTTTTGCCGATCCGCTCCAGCGCGATCTTTCCGATCCGCGCCATGATGCGCATGCTCGCCACTACGTAAGGGCTGTCGGTCACCTCCACGCCTACGCGAGTCATCGGCGAATTCGCCGGCCCCATCAGGTAGGGCACCACGTACATCGTGCGCCCCGCCATCGAGCCGTCAAACAGCGCGCCCACTTTTTGCTTGGCCTCTTCCGCCGCCATCCAGTTATTCGTCGGCCCGGCGTCCTCTTTGCGCCGGGAGCAGATAAACGTCACCTGCTCGGTCCGCGCCACGTCGCTCGGATCGCTGCGATGCAGGATGCAATTGGGATAGGTTTTTTCGTTCAGGTGAACCGTGCGCCCCTCGGCGATCAGCTCTTCCACCATTCGTTGGGCTTCAGCTTCCGATCCATCGCACCACACCACTTCTTTCGGCCGCGTTTTTCGTGCGGCTTCTTCCACCCACGCTTCGAGCGGTGTACCCAATTTTTTCTCCGATCCCGTGTGTCTGAACCTGTGATGAATCTGGCAGGCGGCAGGGCTCTGGCGAAGGCTGCTGGGGGGCCAAGCCGCACGGCTCGTACGAGCGTAATTCTAGTTCCTCGAATCCGCAGCGGCAAGAAATTTACTTCCGCGAAGATGGCTAGCGCGTTCGCCAGCCGATGCCTGTCGCAATATCGCGCGGCTCTTTCGCCGCCGCGCGCTCGATCGCCGCTTCGACGGCAGTGCGCACCCGCGGCATCGCCGCCAGCGTGGCCTCGGCCCCCGCGGCGATCAACTGCGGTGTCTTCGCGAAATCATCCCACGCGAATTCCCGCACCCGCGGCTCGATCACCACGTCCGACTTGGCCCGCCACGCCAGATCCGCGTGCCTTTGGATAATCGTGAACGATCGCCCGATCACGTCTGTGAAGTTTGTCGGCTTGACGGTCGCCTCCGCATCCAGGAACACGGCGATGATCACGTCCGCCCCCATCTTAGCCACCGCTTCCACCGGCACCGTCGCTCCCACAAATCCGTCCACCAACGTGCGTCCCTCGTACTGCACCGGCTGAAAAAGCCCCGGATACGCGCACGACGCCCGCAGCGGCGGCCCCAGCGGACCGTGATCAAAATAAACCGGCTCGCCGGTCATCAAGTCGGTTGCCGCGATGACCACCGGAATCCGCAATTCCTCGAAGGTGCTGACGTTCAGATGCCGCTTGGGATAAAACTCCAGCCGCTGATTGGAAGCCAGACCCAGCCAGGAAAATCTCCACTGCCCGAAGACGCCGAACCGCAGCGCGGACGCACGGTCGACCACTTCATTGAACGTCAGCCCGCTCGCATACGCGATTCCCGCCAGCGCCCCTGCGCTGGTGCCCGCGATATAGTCGATCGGTATCCCGTGCTGCTCCAGGGTATGCAACACTCCGGCGTGCGCAATCCCGCGGGCAAACCCGCCGCCCAGCGCGACCCCGATCTTCGGCCGCACGGGTGGTTTTCCTTCCGCCGGGCGTTCTGCGTAGGCAAAGTCACGCACCCGTTCGAGCGCCGCTTGCACCCATCCCATTACAGTATCCCGCTTGTCCTCGCTCATCCTATTAGACGAGGATAAGCCCTATTCGGGATGCGTGCCCGCCCCTGGTTGACCAGTCTTGTCGCTTCTGTAACACTCACTGCTCTGGCCCGATGCCGTATGCTCCACGCTGAGCCTTAAGGAGTTACGCCCAACTATATGAGACCCGGCCCTCAAATCAAGACTATTGCCGTCCTCGGCGCGGGAACCATGGGTGCCCGCATCGCCGCCCATTTCGCCAATGCCGGCGTCCCCTGCTGGCTGCTCGACGTCGCCCCTTCCGAACTCACGCCCGAAGAAAAGACCCGAGGCCTGGCGCTCACCGACCCGCGCGTCCGCAACCGCATCGTTATCGCCGGCCTGGAAGCCGCAAAAAAAGCCCGGCCTGCCGCATTTTTTACCCCTGCTACGGCCAGCCGCATCACCATCGGCAATTTCGAAGATAACCTCAATTGGTGCGCCCAGGCCGACTGGATCATCGAGGCCGTGGCCGAAAATCTCGCCATCAAGCGCGGCCTGCTTCAAAAAGTTACGGCCCATCGCCGCCCCGGCACTATCGTAACCACCAACACCTCCGGCCTTCCGATCCATCAGATCGCCTCAGGCTTTGACGACGATTTCCAGCGCCATTGGGCCGGCACTCATTTCTTTAATCCCCCGCGCTACATGAAGCTCGTCGAGCTCATTCCCGGCCCCGCCACTTCTGCGCAAGTCCTCGACGCGCTCGCCGATTTCTGCGACCGGCGCCTCGGCAAAGGCGTCGTCCGCGCCAAAGACACACCCAATTTCATCGCCAACCGCATCGGCACGTTTTCAATGCTCACTTCGCTCTCGCTCATGGCCCGCTTCGGCATGAGCATCGAAGAAGTCGACGCCTGCACCGGCCCGGCCATCGGTTGGCCCAAATCCGCCACGTTTCGCACCGCCGATATCGTCGGCTTGGACGTGCTCGCGAACGTCGTGCGCAACATCTACGAAAACGCGCCGCAGGACGAATCGCGCGCCCTCTACCGCGTTCCCGCGCTCGTCGAGGAAATGACTCGCCGCGGCTGGCTCGGCGAGAAATCGGGGCGCGGCTTTTATCAGCGCGTCAAAAAAGGAAGTGACTCCGAGATCCTCGCCCTCGATCCCGGCACCATGGAGTATCGCCCGCGCCAGAAAGCGCGCTTCGGCTCGCTCGAGATGGCCCGCACCATCGACGATTCGCGCGCCCGCTTGCAGTCAATCCTCGGTCCCGTCGTCGGTGGACAAACCGGCGACAAAGCCCAGCAATTCCTTTGGTCGCTGATCTCAGAAACGTCGCTCTACGCCGCCCGCCGCGTTCCTGAAATCGCCGACTCCATCGCCGATATCGACCGCGGCATGCGCTGGGGATTCGGGTGGGACCTAGGCCCGTTCGAAATATGCGACGCGCTCGGCCTTGAAGCGCTCACGCGACGCTGGACCGCCGAAGGCCGCGAACTGCCTCCCCTGTTCGAGCGCCTGCTCGCTTCCGGCCGCAAATCGTTGTACGAATCCTCGGCGGGTGAAATCTCAGCCTTTGATCTTGCGGCCAACGCGCACGCAAAAGTCCCCGAACCGCCTGGCATCATCCTTCTCAAATCGCTCAAGGAACGCTCCAAAGAAGTCGCGCATAACTCCGGCGCCAGCCTGATTGACCTGGGCGACGGCGTCTTGTGCTGCGAATTTCACTCCAAGATGAACGCCATCGGGGACGACATTACCGCCATGATGCAGACCGGCCTGAAGCGCCTGAACACAGATTTCGATGCGCTGGTTCTCGCCAATCAGGCCCCTAATTTTTCCGTGGGTGCCAACTTGATGCTGCTGCTCGTCGCCGCGCAGGAACAGGAATGGGACGACATTCACGACGCCGTGCGCCGCTTCCAGAAGGCCAATCTCGCTCTCAAGCACGCGCCGAAGCCCGTGGTCGTTGCTCCGCAGGGAATGGCCCTCGGCGGCGGCTGCGAAATCTGCCTGCATGGCGCGCGCATTCAGGCCGCGGCCGAAGCCTACATGGGACTCGTCGAGACCGGAGTCGGCCTGATTCCCGCGGGCGGCGGCTCCAAGGAAATGATCATCCGCGCGAATGAACACGCCGCCGGCGCCGAATCCCTCGACCTGTTCCACGCTTTCAAGCCCGTCTTCGAAACCTTGGCCATGGCCAAAGTTTCTTCCAGCGCCGAAGACGCGCGCGGCCTGGGTTTTCTGCGGCCCGCCGATTTCATCTCCATGAACGGCGATCGCCTGGTTGCCGATGCCAAAGCTGCAGCGCTGGCACTCGTCCGCGAGGATTACCGCCCGACCCTTGTGCCGCCCACTGAGCCGTCCATTCGCGTTTTGGGCGAAGAACTGCTCGCCGGCGCCAAGCTGGCCATTCACATGATGCTGCGCGGCGAATACATCTCCGAATACGACGCGCATGTTGCGCGCAAACTGGCCACTGTGCTCGCCGGCGGCCCGCTCACGGAATCTCAGCTCGTCAGCGAACAATATTTGTTGGATCTGGAGCGTGAAACTTTCGT
>Ga0079221_10000359_pt1 | contig 12271 bp, 11 predicted proteins | sample GAAS200_FD_75069 | JGI IMG/M metagenome (GOLD analysis project Ga0079221, IMG submission 75069) | Agricultural soil microbial communities from Georgia to study Nitrogen management - GA AS200 | ecosystem: Environmental > Terrestrial > Soil > Agricultural land | place: USA: Georgia | collected... | reverse complement strand
CCCAGGACTACGGCGAAGCGCTCAACTGGTATCGCAAGGCCGCGGACCGGGGGTTCGTCAGCGCCCAGACCAATCTCGGGTACCTCTTCGAGCGCGGCCGCGGGGCGTCGCAGGATTATGTCGAGGCTGCGAAGTGGTATCGGAAGGCCGCTGAACAGGGCTGCCCCCAGGCCCAGAACAACTTGGGCGTTCTATACCAAAGCGGTCACGGTGTGGCGCAGGACTATGCCGAGGCTCGGAAGTGGTTCCTCAAGGCAGCCGATCAGAAGTTCGCCACTGCCCAATACAACATGGGCGTCATGTGCGAGTACGGTCATGGCGCGCTCAAAGACTATGCGGAAGCGCATCGATGGTTCCGCGCGGCGGCCGATCAGGAGAATGCGAGCGCCCAGTTCAGCCTGGGAGTGTTGTACGACCGGGGCTACGGCGTGGCGCAGGACCCTGCCGAGGCGGCGAAGTGGTATCGCATGGCCGCGGACCGGGGGGATCCCGCGGCTCAGCTCAATCTCGGGATCATGTATCTTCACAGTCGAGGAGTCCCACAGGATTACGTCGAAAGCCACAAGTGGTTCAACCTCGCCGCGTCTCGGTTTTTTCCTCTTAAGGCGGAGAACCGCGCTCGCGCCATCAAGTATCGCGAGATCGTTGCGTCGAAGATGAGTCGGCAGCGGATCGAGGAGGCGCAAAGTCTTGCCCGCGACTGGAAGCCGATGCAGTCGCCGCCGCAGCCTGAAACCCGCTTCCTGGCCGTCGACCGTTGAGCTGCCCCCTGACCGCATAGTTCTCCGACGGGCAGCCCGTGGCGCCGCAGACACTGCCCGCCTGCCGCGGCTCGTGCGCGAGCGGGTTGGGCAGCAGGCGCAGCGTGATACGCTTCATCGGGACACGCGCGATCGCGCGGGCACTTCAGGGAGGCTCCCATGAATGTCGCGAGGCATTGGCTCCTCGCGCTCGTTGCGGCTTCGTGGCTGTGTTCGCCGCCGCAGCCGGCCTTCGCCCAAAAGGCGACGAAGGTCTGGCACATCGGGCTCTGTCACGTCGGCCTCGATCACGAACCGCCCGGCCTGCACACGCTGCACAAGGCCCTGAACGACATGGGCTATGTGGACGGGAAGAATCTGAACTTCGACTGGCGCAACCAGGCGGACGCAGCCGCGGCTGCCAGAACGATGAAGGAGTGGGTGGCCGCGCCCGTCGACCTGATCGTCGGCTTCGAGGATCAGTGCGTGAGTGCGGCCAAGGCTGTGACGTCGACGATACCGATCGTGTTCGTCCAGATCTACGATCCTCAGTCGGCGGGATTCATCCAGACCCTTGCGCGGCCGGGCGGCAACGCCACCGGCCCCGTCGCGAACCTGAAGCTCCTCGACAAACGGCTCCAGCTCCTGAAGGAGATCGATCCGAAGGTCAAGCGCATCCTCGTGCTTTACGACAAAAATGATCGCTACTCGGACCGTGAGCGGTCGCTCGCGCGCGAGGCGGCGACGCCCCTGAATTTGACGCTCGTCGAGCGGGCCGCGGGCACCGAGGCCGAAGTCAAGCAGGTCTTCGCTGGCCTGAAGCCGGGCGAGGTCGACGCCGTGATCGTCGCCTCGCCCCATCTCCAGACCAACCACCCCAAGCTCATCATCAAGCTCAGCGAGCAGGCGCGGCTGCCCGTTGTCGGGCACCGGGAAGCGTGGGTCGACTGGGGCGCGCTGATTTCCTATTCGTCGGACGGGGACTCGGCGGGCCCCGTGGCGGCGCGCTACATCGACAAGATCTTCAAGGGCGCCAAGCCCGCGGACCTGCCGGTCGAGGAGCTCTCCACAACGGTTCTCGCCGTCAACTTCAAGCGCGCGAGAGAGCTCGGCCTCACCATCCCACCGTCGATCGCGGTGAGGACGGATCACAAGGTCGAGTAACGCCCACGCCGGCGCGGGAACGACGGCAAGCCGGCCAGCGCCATCGCGAGCTCCCCCTCGCCGTGAGTGGAGGTCCTGAGCCGGTCAACGCGGCGCGCCTGTCCCGCGCATCATCGCCCAGGCTCGGCGAACGCGCCGCGCCCTGTCCTCGAGCACGAACGAACCGGCCAGAACAAGCAGGCCGGACACCAAGCCGGTCAACAGCGCCTCGCCGTACTCGCTGTGGAAACGGCCGGGATGCGACCATGCGTCTGCGATGGCGGTCAAACCGCCCATCAACAAGGCATTTCCGTAGCGACGCCCGAAGAGACTCCCCGCTGGCGTCAGCGTGAGCAGCAGCGCCAGGATTCCCGTCCCGACTCCGGTCTGGAGGGCAAGCCTCCAGTGCCCCGCGCTCACCAAGTTGGCGAAGCTCGGGGCAGTCATGCAGAACATGCACGCGCAGGTGGGTTGCCACAGCCGCTGCAGAAACACCCGTGCGCGAAGCTTCCAGTCCACCACTGGCATTCCGGCCTCCTGGCGCTGGTGTCGTCCCTGCGCGCCAATCCTTACAGTTTCGGCAGGCGTTCGGTCCTAGCACGTCATTGTAACGATCGCGGCGGCTTTGTTGCGCCCGGTCGTGCTGCGCACAGGATCACGCTCCGAGCGATTTGAGCTGCGCCTTGAGGCCCCGCGCGGCCAGCGCGTAGCCGCCGTCGCTGCCGTCGACAAAGTGCACATGGTTTCCGTTGTAGGAGAACACGATGCAGGTCAACAGCGCTTCGCTTGACTTGTGCATTCCATAGACCAGCCGCCCTTCGCGACGCTGCCCTTCCAGGTAGTCCTGCAGATCCCGGTACTGCGCTTCGCTGCCGTCCATGACCATGCGCAGCATGCCGTCGAACTTGCGGAAATCAGAGTTCTCGATCAGCTCGTCGGTATAGCGGCTCCAGCGCACGGCCTTGGTGTCCATCTTGCGTGCGAACAGGTACACGCCCGCCAGGTTGAGCAATACCATCCGTGCGAAATATTTGGCCCGCTGCCAAGGGCCGAGCCGGCTCGAACGCACGCGCCACTCGTGGCCGAGCTGGCGCGGATTGAACGACAGTCGCATGTGGTCGGCGCGCAAGGGATGGTAGCTCGAGATGTCGCCATAGATCTGCGCGATCTTCTCCGACACCTTGCGGTAGCTGGCCAGGTTCACGTCGGCATCACTCGATATCGCGGCCACCAGCAGCGCAAGTTTATGATCACGAAAGCTCGGCACGCCCTGCCAGCGGCACTCGAATCCCTCGAAGCTGCCCTCGCGCAGACCCTCGTCTTCCTGAACGCGCAGCACGCCCTCGGCCAGCGGCTCCTTGACCATGCGCTCGGCTTCGTCCCAGCCGCGTCCGGAGAACGTCGGTTGCGTGACGTTCCGTGACAAGCGGACCTTCGCCAGCCGCACCGGCAGACCCTTGTCGAGCAAGTCCGACACCCGGACCAGGCCGACCCGCAGAGACAGATCGAAGCTCTCCCGTGACAGCCGTTGGGCTTCCCGAAGCGCCGGGATCACGCGCTCGCGCAGAGCCTCGGGCACGGCGAAGATCGCGCCATCGCCACCGAAAACGAATGGCAGGTCGACGCTTCGGTCCACGTTGACGACTGCCGCGATGCAGGCTACGCCGACGGTGTTGACCTTCTTGTAGGCGCCGGCTTCGATCGCCTTCGTCGAGTCGACCACGTCGGCGATGACGATCCACCAGTCGCCCGGAACCTGGGCGTGCCGGTCGGTCTCGATCGCGTCGGCGAAAGACTCGAGCACCGGAAGATCGTGGTAGAAACTGACCATCGTCATAAGTATGCGCGACTGCGCAGGAAGACCGATCGATTCGGCCCGTCCCAACCCTTTGCCATGGTCACAGCTTGGGGAGGACGCTCTCGATGGCCTGTGAGCGCCGTCCGTACGGATTGCCGGTCGGGTACGGGTCCTGCAGCGCGATGGAGCCCGTCTCGAGCAGGGACTTGAGATTGGAGATGACCTTCGGCCAGCCGCCGGACACCGCCGCGATGAATTTCGACGGTTCGCGCTCGATGGTGTGGGTGATGGAGAGCTTGACCGCCGTTCCGCTGGCTTCCAGTTCCATCGGGGGTCGTGCGGATGTAGGTCACGTAGACAAAGGTCGATCTAGCCATCGGTTTTCTCCAGTCGTCGTTTCAGATCTGCAAGCGCCTTCAGGCGCCGCCTTTCGAACTTGGCAATCCAGCGCTCGTAGACTTCCTGCAACGGCACCGGATTGAGGAAGTGCAGCTTTTCGCGGCCGCGTCGCACGGTGGCGACCAGGTTAGCCGCCTCCAGAAGGTCCAGGTGCTGCGTCACGCCCTGCCGCGTCATGTCCAGGTGCTCGCACAGCTCGTTGAGCGTGCGGCCGTCGTGCGCATGCAGCAGGTCCAGCAGCTTGCGCCGGCTGGGGTCGGCCAGGGCCTTGAACAGCACGTCGGTGTCGCGGCGTTCCGCCATCTGATGATACGCAAGTAATCACTTGCCTCACTGATAGGCAAGTATAGCCTTGCATGTCAAGGGTTGGTCGGCCGGGATCGGGACCGCGGCCGAGCCCGGCGCGAACGTAGGCAGCGCACAACGAAGCAAACAATGAGCCCCGGCGAAGCGGGGCCGTTTTTCGGACAGCGTTTCCCGGCGCATTCCTCACGCCGGCGAGAATGCCCCGCGGTTGAGCGCGGGCCGAGGCGGTGTCATGGCCATCCCCTTGGCATTTCGTCGATTGATCAAAACCGTCGCGCCTCGGGCCCCAGCGGGAAATTCGTCGCCCGCTACGGCCGTTTCACGAGTCTGCTGCCGGCTTTTGTCGGATCTCTCTTGCGAGAAAATTTGGGCCGGTGCCAGATAAGGCGCGCAGATTGTGCCGCAGCGTGCCCCTGCGAGAGTCGCCTGTCGCCGTAGAGGCTTCGGAAAAAACGAGCAGGTATTCGGCAAACCTTCCTTTGGCGTCACGGCCGATGGAGTTTGCCAAGTCGAAAGGGAGTGAACGATGAAAAGGCTCATGGGATTTCTTTTCGGACTCGTGGGATTGGCCCTGGCTGTTTCCAGCGATGGAGCACTGGCGGCGACCGAGTGCAATACCGGACCGCCTCCGGGGGCCACTCCGATGTCCGGCAAGATCACCGGCGGTGTGGTCGTCAACGACGGCGATTTTTGCTTTCTCGTCGGAGCAAACGTATCGGGCGGCCTACGAGTCAACAGCGGGGGAATACTGATCGCATGCGGCTCGACGATCGGCGGCGGTGTCGTCTCCGACGGAGCGGCGGGGCTCCTCTTCGGCGCCGAAGAGATCGGGTGCGATGGTGACGTCATCAGCGGGGGAGTCCGGATAAGCAACACGGGTCCGGCGGGCGTTTTCCCGCCAGGCGCACCCTCCATTGCGCTCGAGAACAGCGCGATCAACGGCGCCGTGCATCTCACTGGCAATCAGGGGCCGATTGCTGTCGCCTTCAACACGATCAAGGGCGGGCTGTTCTGCAGCAACAATGCGTTCGACCTCGACGACGAGGGCGGTTCGAGCGTAATCACGGGTCCAACGCGCTGCGAATTCGGTGACTAGGAGTCGACGGGCTCGCGGCTCCCGCCACTGCGGCCCGGGCCGGTTTCGACCAATGGCTATCGGCGTCCCGACCGGCTGAGTCGGCGGGACGCCGAGCTCTTCAAGCGCAGGGGGGATTCATGACGATCGGATCAGGTCTCCAACGGATCGGTTGGCTCAGGGTTGCATTTGCTTTTATTGCTCCGTTGCTGGTTACGTCCCTCGCGCTCGCGCAACAAGACCTCGACCAGCAGGTGCAACGCGCGCTGCACGGCGCAGGACTCACCGGCACGATCCAATCGCAGTTCCTGCCGATGCTCGGCCGACCGCTCAATCCCCAGCTTGCCGATCTCGGCAGGCTGCTCTGGTTCGACAAGTCGGGCGGCCTGCACGACGACAACACCTGCGGGGGCTGTCACTCGCCGAGCCGGGCTTTCGGCGACACGCAATCGATCGCGATCGGCATCCAGAACAACAATGTCGTGGGTCCCCATCGTGCGGGCCCTCGCAACCAGCGTCGGACGCCCTTCGCGTCCAACACTCCGCTCTATCCGAACATGATGTGGAACGGTCGCTTCGCTGCGATCTCCGGCGACCCGTTCGATAACTCGCTCGGCTTCCAGTTTCCGTTTCCCGAGGGGACCACGCGATTCCCGCCCAACGATCCGATCGTGACCCACCTGTCGATCGCGCAGGCGCACATGCCCCCTACCGAGCTCGTCGAAGTCGCAGGATTCACCTGCACCGAAGGGACCATCGGCCCGGAGTTCGATCAGTTCGACGACGGCAAAGGTGCGTGCCTCCCTCCGGCTGACGCGACAGGCACGCGAAACGACCCGATTCGCGCGGTCGTCCTGCAACGCCTCAACGGCACTCCCGCATACCGGCAACTCTTCGGCGCCCTGTTCCCGTCCGTTGCCGCCGGCGGACCGATCGACTTCTCGATGTTCGCTCGCGCCATCGCGGAGTTCGAATTCACGCTTATCTTCGCCGACGCGCCCGTGGATCGATACGCGCGGGGCGATCTGCGTGCGATGGACGAGCAGCAGAAGCGCGGCGCGCTCGTCTTCTTCGGCAAAGGAAGGTGCAGCCAGTGCCATTCGGTGGACGACGACTCGAATGAAATGTTCAGCGACTTCAAGATGCACGTGATCGGCGTGCCGCAGATCGCGCCCGAATTCGGCGTCGGCAAGGGCAACGTGGTGTTCGACGGCCCGGGCCAGGATGAGGACTTCGGGCTGGAGCAGATCACCGGGAACCCGGCCGATCGGTACAAGTTCCGCAGCTCGCCGCTGCGCAACGCCGCGCTGCAGGCGGCGTTCTTCCACAACGGGGCGATGACGCGCATCGAGGATGCGATCCGTCATCACCTGGATGTGTTCGACTCGGCGCGCAACTACGATCCGAAGAAGGCCGGCGTGGACCCCGATCTTCGCTACCGGCTGGGGCCGATCGAACCGGTGCTTGCCCGCCTCGATCCGCTCTTGCAGACGCCGATCCCTCTTACCGGCGGGGAATTCCAAGCGCTGGTCGCGTTCGTCCGAGATGCGCTGCTGGACGAACGCGCAAAGAAGCAGAACCTCTGTCCGTTGATTCCCGCCCGCGTACCCAGCGGCTACTCGACCATGAGCTTCGAGGAGTGCCCGTAGCGACACCCGGTTCCGGTCGGGCCGGGTGCATTTTCTCGGGCAACGGACCCCCTTCGTTCGCCGACCGGGCTTAACCAAGCGCGAGCGCCATGACTCCGAGCGCGATGAGGGCCGCGCCGGCGATCCGTGGCAGGCGGTCACGCTCGCCAAGCAACTGTCCGCCGATCAGCGCGGCGAACAGCATCGAGACCTCTCGCGCGGGCGCCACGTGCGAGAGCGGCGCGCCCTTCATGGCATACAGCACGAGCACGTAGCCGAGCGGGCTGATGGCCGCCACGACGAGCGCGTATTTCCACTGCCTGCGCCAATGCCGGGCGGCGGTCGCACGATCGCGCAGCACCGTCGGCAGCAGGAAGAGCAGCCGGACGAAGTTGCCGTAGTAGTCGAGCAGGATCGGAGACATCAGCACGAACTTGACCGCATAGCCGTCGACCACGGTGTAGCTGGCGATAAATGCGCCGGTCAACAGGCCGTAGAGCATGCCGGTGCGAATGCCGGCCCGCTTGGCCCGATCGTGCGCGGCGCGAAAGAGGCCTGGTCCACCGGCGATGAGGAATACCCCTGCCACCACGGCGAAGATGCCCGTCACGCCGAACGCCGTGATCTGCTCCCCGAACATCAGTATCGCCACCAGCGAGGACAACAGCGGCCCGGAGCCGCGCGCCAGCGGATACACAACGGTCAGATCGGCCTTGCGGTAACCACGCAGCAGCGCGATGTAATACAACACGTGCAGGACTCCACTCACGACGATGAGCCCCCACTCCACGCTGCCCCAGGTCGGCAGCACGCTCCAGCCCAGCCAGATGCCGAGCGGCGCCCATATCAGCGCCATGAGCAGCCCGGTGAACGCGGCGAAGCGCGCGTCGCCGCCTGCCTTCTTGGCGGTAATGTTCCAAATGGCGTGAATCAGGCCGGCGAGGATGACGAGCGCGAGGGACGAGGCAGGCATGGAGCAGAACCAGAGCGAATGGCGCTGATGCGCGTTCGATTGTCTCCCAAGTCTGCACAGCAGTGCTTCGACGCTGCGCGGCCAGAACCGATTCGCGGACCTCCGGCGGCTGGCAAGTCATCCTCCAGCAAGCATCACGGCGGCGGCACGCAAGTAACCGGGCGAGTGATCGTGACCCGCGATCTTCTCATCGTTCCAAGCCAGACCGAAGTCCATTGCGCAAAAGCGCGCGCCGAATCCCGTCGTGTGCCTTGAACGTCACGTTCAACAGATCAGGCCGGATATTCCGTTTCGGCACGCTGAATTCCTCTGATGGCACCACGACCTTGCAATTGAAGAATGCCGGTATATCCAGGTTCTAGTAGATCGAAATCGTCGCTGCCCGACTGCCGGTTGCGATATTTGAGGAAGCTCCAGGCCAACGGTCCCGGTAGTGATGCCGAACATTAACCTTGTCAACCGAGCGAAAAAGTTCGACCCACGTGCGCTTTCGCATCTGGTTATGTCGATGAAATTTACAGTCCGCCTCGGCAAGCCGCCCTAGAAATCGTTATCCCGCTGATCTATTGAGATCCGCCAAATCTGGCACGACTTCTGCTCGCTTTGCGCAATTCGTCCGAAGGACTTGGCTGGGTTCAATCAGGGCAAGCGTCCTTCTACCCGGCCCTCGCTCCTTCCCTCGACTTCTCCAATCGCCAGGCCCAGGCGCTGTTCGAGTACTTCTCACGATTCGCCTGGTTTCGCCGAAGGAAAATAGCCCGATAGCGGGCACGGGGGAACGCCATGAAAGCAAATGTGCGACTGATATGCAGACTGGGGCGGGCGTCTTTATCAATGCGCCATGTCTCCAGTTTCAAATTCGGACTGTTGGCTATCGCGGCGGCGCTGCTTTCGAGCCTGCCCTTATCCGCCGCCGCCGATTTCGAAGCGATCGCTGGAATTACCGGCGACGCCAGTGACATTGCTTGCGTTCCCGGTTCTCCCGGCGGAACGTCGACCTCACCGATCGGCGCGAACGCACAATGCGACGAGATCTTCGATAACGGCCCAGGGACGTTCACCCTCGCCACCGGCGCGGCGACGGCTTTCGCCGGCCCCGGGCACCTCGGCGTGTCCGGAAATGCAGTAGGGTTGGCCGGTTCCAACTTTCTGCAGGCCGCTGCAGCGAGCGACCTCCACAGCACGGTGATTTTTACCGGCCCCGCAGGCGCCACCAACGTTCTGGCCGGGATGAACATCGATTTGGGAGGCGTACTCAACGCGGCAAATGTCGCATTCGCGTTCTTAGACTTCAGAACCGAGCTTGGTCCAACGGTATTGACAGGCGCGAGCGTGGAGATCACCGGCGATGGCCAGAGCATTTGCACGTCCCTGGGATCGTTCGTATGCAACGGCGCGGTAGTCGCCGGTCACTTCGTCACAGGCGTCACCATCGTGCCGCTGAATACCCCGGTGCCGCTCGAGATGGACCTGAGCACACTCCTCTTCGCGAGGGGCCCCGGCTCGTCGGCCACGGCGGAGTTTTCCAACAGCCTGGATCTCCCGATTGGCGGGATAGTATTCAACCTGCCGGACGGCTTCACGGCGAACGACCCGGACCTGTTCATCGTCAATAACGTTTTCCTTCCGCCTATCGCCGTGCCGGAACCTGCGACTCTAGCGCTATCGGCACTCGGCCTGGCCGGGCTAGGTTTCCTCAGACGGCGGCGCGCCCTTTCGCGTAGCGCGGTGGCTCTGTCCGGGAAGCGCAAGAGCCCGTAACAGCGCACGCTCTCGGCGAGAACTCTGTCGCGCCGTTTTATCCGGCGCAAGGCGGACTATCGACCTGCACGACTAGCGCCTTGCGGGTCGGCAACGGCGGGGCGTGTCCGGTTCATCCGCGCTAGCCGAGGATTGTGCCAAAGTGGCAGCGCGGGAGCATCGGCAGAGCCGCCCCCGCCTTCGGGCAAGATCGTATGATCGCAACCTTGCGGCCGACCGTCGCCGGAGGATGTTGCCCGCTGCGGCTCCGCCCACCGAAATGGGGGATCGAACCATGTTCGTCACGCCTCTCTATGCCGGTCTTCTCGCGATCTGGCTTGTCGTGCTGAGCGTCCGAGTCGTGAACATTCGACGGCGCGGCATTCTCTTCGGAGACGCCGGCGACGTCGGCGTCACCCGGGTGGTCCGTGCTCAGGCCAATTTCGCCGAGTACGTCCCGCTTGCGTTGCTGATGATGGGTTTCCTGGAGGTCGCCCGGTATTCGATCTACCTGCTGCACGCGCTGGGCCTGACGCTGGTCGTGGCGCGCCTGCTCCACGGCTGTGCCCTATCGTTCGGCTGGAACATGCGCTCCGGGCGCATCGCCGGCGCAGCGCTGACGTTCATCGTCCTGCTGGTCGAGGCGGCGCTTTGCCTGTACCAGGGCATCTTCGGGCATTGGGTCTGGCTGCAGTGAACCGGACGGCGGGCGGTGGTGCGGAGAGCGCGCGCGACCGGAGCCCACTGTCCTACGTCGAAATCAGACCGCAACTGATAGTCGGGCGCCATGTATGGGCGGATAGTTGCGGGACCCGTCTTCACGCTCCCGTGTCGACGTATCGCCTCTGGAGGGCCACATGGAACGAGTCACGACATTCGGCAGCAACCCCAGCGCCGACCTCGCCAATCCACTCAACACCAAGGTCGAGGACGCAGCGCAGACCGCGCACGAGAAAACCGACAAGATCGCCAACAAGGCCTCCGCGCAGGTGGATCGCCTCAGCGGGAGCGTCCATCGCGCCGTCGACAACGCCGCCGAAGCGACGACGGCCGCCGCGCAATGGGCTTCGAGCGCGGCTGAGCAGGCCAAGGAAGTCCAGGCACGGCTCACCGAATCGGCTTGCGCTTCGATCCGTACGCGCCCGCTCGCCTCGGTCTTCGGCGCGCTCGTCGTCGGCTATCTGCTGGGGCGAATCGCGCGTCTGTAAGTCGCGGCGCCGCAGTCGATCTACACGCCGGGACTCTGGCGGCGCGACCGGCAGCCCGGCGCGCCGCTGGTCGCGGCTGCCAATGCGCCGGTTCTGGCGCTGACGGGAGCCGGATCGCTCGCGGGCTGACGGGAAGCCCTGCCCAAAGCTCGAATCGCGCAAAGCGCGCAACCTGTAGCTTTCTACAGGCGTGCCGCCGAAAACGGCACGCTGTCGCACCGTTGCCGAGGCGACTACGCCCTCGGCTCATCCATTTGGCCGATATCGACCGTTCCGACTGGGAGGCATAGTCGTCGGGTCGATGCTCGCGCGGCCCGCAAGATTGAAAAACCCGGCACGCCCCTTCGTACGTTCGGCGGCACTTTGCCTCGCACTTGCGACGATCCTCATCGTCGGTGTTTTCGCGGGGGCGAAACCTGCCTCTGCACTGACCAGCCAGACGATCACCTTCGGAGCGCTGGCCAACCAGACTTACGGCGCGGCGCCGTTCGCGCTCAGCGCGACCGCGTCATCGGGGTTGCCTGTCCGCTTTGCCTCGCTGACGGTCGCCGTGTGCGCGGTGAGCGCGAGCACGGTCACCATCGTCGCGGCAGGGACGTGCACGATTCAGGCCTCCCAGGCGGGCGACACGACCTACGCGTCGGCGCCCAACGTCAGCCGCAGTTTCAGCGTAGCGAAGGCTTCGCAGACGATCGCCTTCGGCGTGCTTGCCGGGAAAACGTACGGCAATCCGCCGTTCGCCGTGAGCGCGACCAGCTCATCGGGCCTCGCCGTCTCGTTCGTCTCGATGACTGCGACCGTATGCACCGTCAGCGGGACCGTGGTCACCATCGTCGCCGCGGGCACCTGCACGATCCAGGGGCGCCAAACCGGCAACGGCAATTATCTGGCTGCCATCAGCGTCAGCCAGAGCTTCTCCGTGGCCAAGTCGGCGCAGACGATCGCTTTCGGCCCGCTGGTCAGCAGGACCTACGGCAATCCCCCTTTCGCGCTCAGCGCCACCGCTTCCTCGGGATTGGCGGTGACGTTCTCCTCAGCTACGAACGCCGTGTGCACGGTCAGCGGCAGCACCGTGACGATCGTCACTGGCGGCACGTGCACCATCAAGGCTGCTCAGGCGGGCAACAGCAGCTACCTCGGCGCGGTCGTGGTGACGCAGAGCTTCGCGATTGCCAAGGCGACCCAGACGATCACCTTTGGGGCGCTGGCCGGCCAGCGCCCCAAAGGTGATCGTCTGGGTCGCCTTGGCAATCGCGAAGCT
>Ga0079221_10000357_pt1 | contig 12283 bp, 10 predicted proteins | sample GAAS200_FD_75069 | JGI IMG/M metagenome (GOLD analysis project Ga0079221, IMG submission 75069) | Agricultural soil microbial communities from Georgia to study Nitrogen management - GA AS200 | ecosystem: Environmental > Terrestrial > Soil > Agricultural land | place: USA: Georgia | collected... | reverse complement strand
TTCCTTCGGGAACCAGAATGCACCCGGCGCGAGAATCCGCTGCGCGCCGTAGTGCGGCCTCACCCTCGGCGAAGGTCAACTCGCATTCCGTCGCGGCATCCAGGGCGGCGACGCCGGTGATGTCCGTTTCTTCGTCGCCTTTCGCTTCCCCGCCCACCAGGCGCGCAATTTCCCTGACCTTCATTTCGCCTCCCGGACTTCAGTCACGCACCGGCGTCGGAATCGTCCTGTCCGCCTCCATGCCGAAACTCAGTATCAGAACGGGTAGAGTGGCGGCTCGCCGGCGGGGCGCGTTTTCCATCTCCGATGCACCCAGAGCCACTGTTCGGGATACCGGCGGATGTAATCCTCGATGCGCCGCGTAAAATTCGCCGTATTCGTCTCGATTTCCTTTTCAGGGTCCTCGCACTTGATCCAGTCAACGCGATCGAACCGCAGCCGGTACTTCTTCAGTTTTGAATCCCAAATGACCAGCCCCAGAACCACGGGCGCGCCGGTCTTTCGCGCCACACGAGCCGGCCCCGTGGTGGTTGAAGCCGGCAGGCCGAAAAAGTCCACAAAGCTGCCTTCGGCTGCCAGCATGTTCTGGTCCATCAGGATGCCCACCGCTTCATTCCGCTCGAAGGCCCGCAGCGACTGGCGCGCGAATTCCTTCTTTTCGATTGCGTGCCCGCCGCTTGCGCACCGGTAACGGTGGATGAGTTCGTCCATCAGGGGATTATCCATTTCTCGCACCACAAAGTGGCAGGGATAACCGTACACCCCGTGGGCGAACGATCCAAGCTCCCAATTTCCGAAGTGCGCAGTCAGAAAGATGATTCCTCTGCCCTTTTTGCGGGCTTCATCGTAATTTTCAAACCCGTCGTAGATCACCAGCCGCTCGATGTTCTCCCTGTTCAAGAGCGGAAAGTGCGCAAAGTCCGCCAGCATGCGCCCGAGGTTGAGGAATTCCGCGTAAAGCACCTTCCGCCGCCTCTTGTCAGTCCACTCCGGAAAAGCAATGCGAAGGTTGAACATACCCACGCGGCGAAGGCGAGGCCAGAAAGCATAGCTCAACGCGGCCAACACTGCGCATGCGCTTCGCGCGAGCCGCAGCGGCAGCCGTCCCAGCAGCCCCAGAATGGCACGGGCGGCAAGATGTTCAATGCGATGGCGTAGCAATGGCTTTTGGGATGAGAGATCTCGCTTCAACAAACTCCTCAAGGCCGGAGTTTTTCGCGGGGCTCCGGCCTAGGCGCCAATCGCGCTGCCGCCGTCGGTCTGGGACCGGGGAACCTGCTCCGCGAAGAGCTATTCTATGTCTATTCAGATCGTAGTGGGAGATTTTGCAGAAAGAAGTTGAGGACCTGGTCCTCGTACTCCTTTCGTTCGGGCCCCGATAGAGCCTCCGCCTGGCTGTGGGGCAGAATCACCAGGCGCTTCGGCTGCGGAGCTTCGTCGTAGAGCCGGCGGGTTGTCTTCTCAAGCATAGGAGCATCATCGGAGGCGAGAAATAGTTTCGGCGTGCCGGCCAGCCGGGAAAGGCCGGACTGGAGACCGGGATCAGTGACGCCAATGTTCAACAGGTGGAATTCGCCATCAGCGATAAGCCGGAAGAGCCATCCGGCGCCGCCCAGCAGTGCGTCCAGCCGAACATTAAACAGCTGCACCGGCCGGCTGTAAACTCCATCCATGGCCAGTGCAGCAACGGCGGGATCGCGTTCACCGGCGGCCAGTGTGGCATAAGCGCCGAGCGAAGCGCCAAAAACCCCGAGGTGACGAGGGTCAATGCCCTCGAGTCGCCTCACTCTCGACATAGCCGCGCGAAGAATGGAAGCCTCGTGGGGGCCGAAATTCGAGTGGTAGCCTGCCCGCCGGGAATCGTCAAAGTTAAACAGATAAACGTTGAAATGGTTGGCTTGCAGCACCGTTCCCAGTGACAGCAGGGCTGAGCGGTTGGAGCCATAGCCGTGGCAGAGAATAATGACAGGAGCGCCTCTCAAACCGATCAGCAGCCAGCCTTCGTGCTGGTTCCCGTCTGCATCGGTGAAGCTCACATTCTCGTAGCTTGAAAGCAGGTAAGAAGCGGGCGTTACATTTTCGACGCTGTCGTGCGCCGTCGTAATGCGATAGGTCAGGAATGCCGCGGCGCCGATCAGCACCACCAGGATGCCGGCGGCAACCGTCAGCACCCCGGTGGCAAATCTTCGGCACAGCGTCAACAGCTTGCGCGCAGGGGAAACAATCGGTTTGATTTCTTGCGTCGCCATCCCAAATTCACTTACCTGCCAGTAATCGGCGGGCGAGGCCGAGCTCCGCCGCCCGTTTACTCACATCCCGGCTCCGGCAGGCGCCACGAACTGGGCTATACTGAACTAGCTTTCGCACCGCTTTACAGGAGGGCCGTGGGAGTCTTGGTGTCCAGGATCGTGGACGTCCGGAAATTGCGAGTAGCGCAGTTCCAGCCGCTGTTACAGGTGGAGTCCAGGGCATGGCTGGAAGACCTTCACTGGGACTACTCTTCCTCATCCGCACTTGTTGCCTCATACCTGCAAGAAAAACGCCTGTTGGGCTTTGCCCTCGTCGAGGAGGATGTGGCGCAAGCCTATTGCCTCTATTTCCGCGAGAGTTCAAAAGGGCTGATTGGCACTCTTTTCGCGCTTCCGGGCAATTCCCCGTCCAACGGCGCGATAAACCTGCTGGACAAAGCCATCGACGCGCTGGTTGGGTTTGATGATGTCCGCCGCATTGAGGCCCAACTGCCGCATTTCAGTTTTGACCAGATCGGCCCTTACTTCCGTTCCAGGGCTTTTCAGAGTTATCTTCGCCAGTTTATGGCTTTACGTTTAGGAATAACTGCTGGGAGCCGCCAGAGCTCTGATCTCCCGAATGGCCTCCGAAGAGAGAACGGAGCTCCCGGCGACTTTGTTTTCCAGCCCTGGGAGCGCAAGTATGACCGCGAGGCGGCGCAACTGATCCACCGCGTCTACCAGAACCATATCGATGCGGCGGTCAATGACCAGTATTGCAGCATTGCGGGGACCACCCATCTGGTTGAAAGTATTGTCAGAAACCGCGGCTGCGGTGATTACCTGCCGCAGGCCTCGATTGCGGCCATCCACCGCTCAACGGGAAAACTGGTCGGAATCCTCGGCCTCACCGCCGTGCGGCCCGCCACGGCGCACATTCCGCAGATTGCCGTTGCCACCGGTTATCAGGGCATCGGCCTGGGCAGCGCCATGCTGCGCAGCGCTTTCGAGAAATTGGCTGGTGCGGGTTTTTCGGAGGTTTCGCTTACGGTTACAGCGCTCAATAGCGGGGCGGCACGGCTTTATGAACGCACGGGATTTCGCACGTTCCGCGAGTTCGGGGCGTTTGTCTGGAGTCGTACTTGAGGCTGAGCAGGAATTCAGCTCGTTTTCGCCTTCAGCAGTTCCTGGAGTTCATCCATGAACTCCCGCACGTCCTTGAAGTCCAGATAAACCGACGCGAAGCGGACGTAAGCCACTTTGTCCAGTTTCCGCAGCCGATCCATCACCAGCCCGCCAAGCTCGGAACTCGGGCGTTCGCGGTCGGGAGATTCGGCGACATAGGATTCCACCTCATCCACAATCTCTTCCAGCCTGCTCATCGGAACGGGGCGCTTTTCGCATGCCTTCAGGAGGCCGCCCAGAATTTTCTGGCGGTCGAACTTCTCGCGGCTGCCGTCCTTCTTGACCACCATGTAAGGAATCTCATCAATTCGTTCGTAGGTGGTGAACCTGCGGCCGCACTTCATGCACTCTCGCCGGCGGCGAATGGTGTCCGCCACTTTGCCCGCCCGGGAATCAACGACCTTGTCTTCGATATAACCACAGAAAGGGCATCGCATAATTTGAATTGTGACGGGCACGGCCGCCCGATTCGCAGCGCTGCCCGGTTTCCCTCCCGAAGGCTGACCTGTTTGCCGAGGACTGTTACTTGGCCTCCTTAATGGCCGTCTCCTGCTCCATCTCCTCTTCTGCCGTGATCGCTCCAAGCCGCTTGAAACTGAGGCCTTCGTGGACCAGCAAGCCCAGGCTCACCACGAGCACGGGAACCGATACCATAAGCCAAAGCAAGATGGAGGCTCCAGTGGAAACGTCCGCGGCCACCCCGAAAACCTCTGTGAGGGCCAGAACAATCCCCACCTGATATCCCCCGCCAATCCCCGGAAACTGCACCACCAGCCCCAGCGAGGCGCAAAACAGCACCAGCGCCGCCGCCAGCCATGCGAAATCGCCGAGCGTACCACCCAGGCTCCTGAGAGTCAGCCAGAAAACGGTTGCGTTGGTACACCACAGAAGAACGGAAAGCACCACACTGCCTGCAAAATCAGGCAGGCTCTTCACAACGAGCAAACCTTCAGCAAACGAGCGGAGGAAGTGTTGAAGGTGTCGTTGGACGGATTGGGGCAGAAAGCGAGACTTTCGCTTCACCCAGTCCATGCAGGCCTGGGTCTTCAGCCGGTAAAACACCAGTCCCGCCACCATGGCCACTGTGACCGCCAGCATGACGTCACCGGCTTTGTGCATCACCGAGAGCACATTTTTGCCAGCGGTGCTCATCCCTACCGGGGCCAGGTAAAGGACCACTGCAAACAGCACCACCAGGCAAATCGTGTCGCAAATCCGCTCCATGAGCCAGACGGCGACCATGGAGGTGATGGGCAGCGATTCCTTCTTGGCAATATAGGCCGGGCGCACAAATTCTCCCGGACGTCCCACCAGGTAAATGGAGCTGAAACCCAGCATCTGGCCCACAAACAGCACCCATAACGAACCCCGTTTGATGGGATGCATCAGGAACTGCCATCGCAGGGCGCGGATCAGGTAAGTGGCGTAAACCCCAGCCAGGCCCAGCAACAATAGATCCGGGCGGGCGCTGACGAGGGAGGCCCACAGGCGTTTCCAGTTAAAGTGCCGCCATTCAGGGTTGTGGCGGAGGTTGTAGAAGATCAGGGCCAGAATGATGGTACTAATAGCCAGCCAGATCCATTGTCGTCGGTTTTTCTTCACGAAGCGCTCAATCCTTAGCCCCGCACGTCAAACTATCGGAACGAAGGTTCGGAGTCAAGCAACACGCCCTGCGCATGACAGACCACGCGTGCGCCCTCTCTGTCAGGTCCGGCTCTCAGCGGCCCCTGAAAATGCTGCCCTGCCAATCTACCATAATCAGATAGCTTGTCCGTCCGGCGCAGTGACTTTGCCTGCCCAGAGCTCACACCGCGGAGGCACCGGACGCCGCCTTCAAGTCGACTACCAGGAGCCTTCCGTCACTCTCCCATTTGCCGCCGGTCGCCGTCAATCCTGAACGCGCAGGATTAGAGACGCTCACCAGTTCTTCAGCAGCAACCAGCCCTGTCATTCCAAGGTCCGCGGCCACCTTGGCACGTTCCAGATCGACGTTCGGATCTACTGAATGCGAAATCACGCCCGGCCGCACATCAAACCCGTTGTCGTGGTCCGCAACCACCAGCCACATTTGCCGCCCGTCCGGCGCCAGCGCAGGAGCCTTCCAGACGCGCAGATGATGGCGATGCGTAAACGTGTTCAGCATCTTTTCAAAGGCCATATCTTCCGGGCGCCCGTACATGTAAAGCGTTGACATCGGAGCGGCATCATAGCCCTTCCCCTTGATCACCGCCTCAAACGTCTTCCACAGGGAATTCGCATCCTGGTCCTGGGCCGACGTCCAGCCCGCCTTCTCAAATGCCTGTTTGACTTCCTGCAGGCTTCCAATCAGCACCACATTGGTTGGTCCGCCTGGATTGCCCTTTTTGCTTTTCACGCGCCGTGGAGCTTGCGCCAGCAGTTGCATCACAGAATCCTTCAGGGTGGCAGGAATCTGCCGGGCAAACTCCGGTTCGAAATGGCCGGTAGCCTCCAGCGGCTTGTCCAGGACCACGGAAAACTCCGTGCCGGCCGGGTAGTTGATGGATGTATCAGGATTCCCGAACCATGTTTCCCCGCTCTGCTGGGTTGATTGCGCGCCGCCCGTTCTCTTCTGCATTTTTCCAATTGCCGAGTTGAGCAAGGTGACCGGCAACTCGCTGGGAAGGAGGCCCTGAATGGTGCCGTCGGGCAGTACCTTTTCCCTTGCGTTGTCAACGTCGCTCACGCGACAGGCCACTGGAATCGCAGACTGGCCCGGCAAGCTCAGCGAATTGAATTCCAGAAGAATCACAGCGCGGTCATTGGGATTGGAACTCGGAATCAGCGTGGCGATACGTCCGCTTAAAATGGCGCCCACTGGGATTGCGATTTCTCCATTGAGTTCGACCGCCCGCTCCACCTCGCCCTCGACGGCTTCATTCAGGTGGGATGAAGTGGTGCTGACAGGAGTCTTCAGGCGAAGGAACAGCTCCGTCTTTGCCGGAACCGTGTTGACCGGTACCGCCGGGGCGACGGAGAGCGTCCCGGTGGCGCCCTGGCTGCCGGATTGCTCGCCCTGTCCGGCACCAAAGCCCGCCGACGCTAGCAGTAAAATTACGATGACCGCCGCGATGCGTCGCCCTTGACCTCTGACGCTTGAGTCCGTGGAGAAATTCTTCAATTCGGTTCGAGACTGAAAAAACGCACGGTTTGGCATACGGCTCCTCTTCCGGGAGCATCCCTCCCTGCCGCGGCACGGCATCCAAATCTCAGAGGGCGCCAGCCGCGAAATACTAAATCTATTTTAACGGAGCGAGGACCGAAGTTCCTGAACGATCTCCATGGCGATGGCGCGCCCCCGATCAAGGTCGCCTGGCGGCAAGGATATTGCGGCAACCTTTGCGTGGCCGCCTCCGCCGAATCTCTCGCAGATGGTGGCGAGGTTTGCGGTCTTCGGCGTTGAATTCCAGGGATTGCTTCCCACAGCAATCTTGATCCGTTCCTTGCTGCGGCTTAGCGCCACGTTATAAACCGATTCAGGAAAGAGGTAATAAGGGATGAATTTGTTAAAACCTTCGAAGCTCTGATCGGAAAGGTCGATGAAGGCAACTCCTTCGCTGGGCGCGGCGCGCTCGCGGATGACATCAATCGTCCGGAGGTGCTGATCGTAAAGGCGCTCGAAAGCCTGCCGAACGCGGGGCAGGGCGGCGATTTCGCCCACCGATTTTGAGAGCAGCTCGGGAATAAGCCCCGCCACGAAATCGTCGGAAGGCGCCCCTTCGATCACAAGTGTGATCTGAGTGGCAGGGTCCCGCATCTCGACGGCAGTCCTGGGGTCGGGATACTGTGCCCCGTCAATGATATCGGCCCAGTGGACCACCTCATCGTGGTCCGGCGCGCAGAAATCGAATTTCGTCGCCCCGATGTGAGCTATGAACTTTGTGCAGGAGCGGAAGGACGGGTCGTAGAACTTCTTTCCGCTGCGGTCCCGCTCGAAATGCCGGGCGTCCGCGGGAGTGAGAAATGCGCTCTGATGATGATCAAACCACCAGGTCATGCGGGGCGAACTGGAATACTTGAAATCGACGATGACATTTTCATCCCCGTCAAACATCTGCTCGTCAAAAAGCTGGCCGGCGCGATGGAAGAGTCCTTGATAGAGAAATTCCGCGCCGGGATTTACCACTTCGCGATAAAAACGCGAGAACACGGCTGCCGAGCAGGCGCCGTCAAAACACCGATTGTGAAAACAAACGCGAACTTTCATTATTTTTATCTGCGCCTCCGGTACCCCACACCAGAGAGCCGCAGGTCATTCTGTAGAATTTGCTAAATTGCTCTGCTGAGGGCTAATTGTCAAGAGAAAATAAGACCGGACGCGGCAAAGCTTCAAATGGACGCCGCTTCTCTTCCCGCGAACACGCTCGCCGCGACGCCCGAAAGAGCTGTTTCAACTCTCCGCCTGCTGTCTTGCAAAGGTTCCAATTACCGGCGCACTGTACCACTCGCCGTTGTAGGCCTTATACGTCAATGTAATAATCATACTCAAAAACGTTATTGCAAATGTAATCCAGATAAATCCACTTGCTACCCACCCCAGAACGGGTACCAGTCCAAGAATCGAAGTCATAACCTGCAAGGCGATGGCCACCGCAATCCCTGCAAGCCACAGAAAAGCTGCCTGGAAAGCATGGAAGCGAACAAAGCGGTTTCTGTTGTAAGGGCCAACCAGCAGGAAAAAGATCGGCGCAACCGGCCATAAAATATAGCAGAGCAGGCCCGCTACATTGAAGTCAATTCCCGGTAGGTCAAAGCCGGACGGCGCCGTCTGATTTGCGCTGATCCTCGCGCCTGCGGCTTCTGCCGCCGCCTTCACGGGTGCTCCGCACGAACTGCAATACACCGCATCAACCGATAACGCTGCTCCGCATTTTGCACAGGCTGCCGTAATTTGCCACTTCCCCCCTTCCCAAAGTCACGGAGAAAACCCACATAGATGCGAGCACAGGATATTCCATGGATGTATGAGGGTCGCCAATCCGAAATCTTATTCTTAACATACTCTCCGGAATCGCACAACGAACCTGTCACCCGGTTCCAAAGTTTCCTGGCAATGCGCCCAGCCAGCGATTGGACATGCTCGATGGGCTGGAAAGGCTGGACGGTGCTTTCTGCCGGAATTCAATGAAAGGAAGCGCTGCGTGAGAAAGGAATCAGATAGGACGCATGGATTGCGTGAATCTAAACCAGCAACATACCACGGACGGCTGCTCGTGCCGCCACGCCCGCTTCACGCGCCCGGGCCCGAACGCCCCGCGAGGATGCGGTTTGGTTGAGCCTGGTCGGATTGTCTTCGCAGAACCTGACCATTAGCATCGTGTGACGCGAAAAATTTGTCGATTGCGAGCCACGTCAGCAACGCAACCGGAAAGTAAAGGGCTACAAGGAACGCCAGAAGCTCATAAATCCATTGCATTCCGGGACTCAACAGAAACATGCGGCACCGCTTTCAGAACCCAGACATCATCCTTCGAGTCCATTCCACCACCGTTGCTTGAATAGCGCCATAGCACTCAGGTACTACAACCAGTAAATTAAACACCCTGTGCGCAAATATTCCACGCACAGCCCGACCGGAATGGTCAACTGTGAATCGGCAGGTTGAAGGGCGGAGATGATCTCCGTGAGACTGGAATTTCCTGTTGTAAGGATCATAGGCAATGTTGTACAAAACTGAGAGAGTCCCCCGCGAACAAGGAGGAGGAAACATGGCCAAGATAACGGAGATTACTCCAAACGTCTATCGGATCTCCATCTACGCCCAATGGGCTGATCTGCAGTTCAATCACTTTCTGGTGAAGGATGATGAACCGATGCTGTTTCACACCGGTCTGCGTGGTATGCACGCGGAAATCCGTGAAGCGGTCTCCAAACTCATCAACGTCTCGGACCTGCGCCATATCGGCTTCAGCCACTTCGAATCTGATGAGTGCGGGTCTCTGAATGAGTGGCTCGCGGCTGCACCCAAAGCCGACGTGATCTGCAGCCAGGTGGGAGCGCTCGTCAGCGTAAACGACTTTATCGGCCGCGAGGCGCGGGCACTGGCCGACGGCGAGAGCTTTAGCACCGGCAGATTTCGCTTTCGCTACTGCCAGACACCCCACTTGCCGCACGGCTGGGATTCGGGTGTGCTTTTCGAGGAGACTGAGAAGATGCTGCTCTGCTCAGACCTCTTCCACCAGAGCGGCGACGTCGAGCCGATCACATCGCATGACGTCGTCGGCCGCTCGTATGAGGCAATGAAAGCCTATCAGGCGGGCATTTTGGCAGACTACGTTCCCTACACCGCGTTGACCGGGCAGAACCTCAGAAAGCTCGCTGCCCTCGAACCCAAAACGCTCGCCATTATGCACGGGTCGAGCTTCACAGGCGACTGCGCCGGCGCTCTCGATGACCTGCACGCCGCGTATCGCGAAGTCTTCGGCAGGGAAAAGCAGACCGTGCAAGCTGGTAGCGTTTAGCGCTACTGCTCCCAGGAGGAACAAGGCGCGCAAAGCATCTCAAACAAGAGGAGCATTCAATGAGTTCCAAAGATGTCAAATCCGTTGCCGAATTTCTCACCGCGGATTTTGAATACGAAATGCAGACTACCCTGCGAGTGATTGAAGCGGTTCCCACCGGCCGGCTCGATTATCAGCCGGACCCGAAGGCCAAAACCGGCCTGGGGCTTATCCGGCACATCACGCTGGAAGATGAGTGGATGCTGACCTCCATCGCGGATGGCCGCTTTCCGAACCCGCCGGACGACTCCGATGCCTGCGGCATCATGAGTCCGGCCGACGCCATCCGTCGTTACAAGGAAAGGATCCCGACCGCGCTCAGTCGCGTTCGCGCTCTGCCTGCGGAGAAGCTGACCGCCAACATTGATCTGCTCGGCCTCGTCCAGTTGCCCGCCATCAACTTGCTGGCGATGGCGGTCAAACATTCGGTGAATCACCGCGGCCAGCTCAGCACCTATCTTCGCCCGATGGGAGGTAAGGTGCCGGGAATCTACGGCCCATCGGCAGACACTTCCCATTGACTGTTGATAAGGATTTATCCCCGACTTTGGGGGATTTCCTCCATTGCAGGCGGGCGGCGTGAAAACATTTCTTCGATCAGGTCGCGGTATCGCTCTTCAACCACCGGACGTTTGACCTTCAGCGTAGCTGAAAGCTCGCCGGCGGCGATGGTGAGCTCTCTCGAGAGAAGAGCAATTTGGCGAATGCGCTCGTGAGGCGGCAGGTGTTTGCAGGCGTCATCAACCTGCCCCTGCAGGAAAAGTTGTACCTTTTCATTCTTCACCAGCTCTTCGCGTCCGGCAATGGCGATTCCCTGCTCTCTCGCATAAGCTTCGAGCGCGGTGAAGTTGGGGACGATCAACGATCCGACAAACTTCCTTGAATCTCCCAGCACCACGAGCTGCGCGACGTAGCGGTGCCCCTGAAAAAGGTTCTCCAGCTTTTCCGGTGAAACATACTTTCCGCCGGAAGTTTTGAAGAGGTTCTTCTTGCGCCCGGTGATGGACAGGAATCCTTCCGAGTCCAGGGAGCCCAAGTCCCCGGTGCGAAACCATCCATCTACGAAGGCTTCGCCTTTCTGTTCGTGCTGGCGATAATAGCCCGGCGTCACATTGGGTCCGCGAACCAGAATTTCACGCCCGGTGTGGCCCTCGGAATCCTCCGTCTGCTCACCCAGTTTGACTTCCACGCCCGGGACCACTTGACCAACCGTGCCCAGCTTTACAGCGGCGGGATGATTGACGGCGATCACCGGAGACGTTTCCGTGAGGCCGTAGCCTTCATAAACCGGGATACCAATGGAGAAGAAAAACTCCGCCAGTTCCTTACCGAGCGGCGCGGCGCCGGAAATCAACAGCCGCAACCGCCCGCCCATCTGCGACCGGATCTTGGAATAAACGATTTTATCCGCGAGTCCTCGCTTCAATCCCAGCCCCAGCGGAGCCGCGCGGCCCGTAAGGCTGTATGGAAACCACTTCCGGCCCGTGCGCAGGGCCCACCCAAACAATCTCTGCCTGGAAGGCGGAAGGTGGCGAACCTCTTCCATCACCTTTTCGCGAATTTTCTCCACCAGCCGCGGAACAACAGCCATCAGAGTGGGCCGTACCTCGCGCAGGTTCTGCGGCAAAGAGTCGATGCTTTCTGCGTAGGCAATCGAAACACCCTGCGCCAGATAATAAAAATCAATCATCCGCTCAAAGATGTGGGCCAGCGGAAGGAAAGCCATGCCGGTGTCGCCGGCGTGGAAATCAAACAAGCGGTCGCAGGCCTGAATGTTTGAGACAATGTTGGCGTGCGTGAGCACAACACCTTTAAACACTCCGGTAGTCCCGGACGTATATACGATCGTGGCAACGCCCCCCGGCTTCGCGCGAAGCGCCTGCTCCTCGAAAGATTTCACTGCTTCCGTTCCGGCCTCACTTCCCCTTTCGACCAGTTCCTTCCAGCAGAGGACATTGGGGAATTCTCCGGGTCCGGAATCCATGGCCACCACAAACTTCAATTCCGGCACGGCGGCCCGTATAGCCAGAACCTTTTTGAGCTGGTCGCGGGTGGAAACAACAATACCTTTTGAGTTGGAATCACGCAGGATGAACTCCACGTCACCTTGCAGCAGCGTGGAATAAAGCGGAACGGTAACGGCCCCAAGCCCCAGGACTGCGTAGTCGGTGAGAGCCCATTCCAGGCGGTTTTCAGACAGCAGCGCGACTCGGTCCCCGGCGCCGACGCCCATCTCACGGAACGCGACCGCCAGCGCCGCTACTTTCAGCAGCACCTCCCGCGAAGAGATCCCGCGGTAGGACCCTTCCGTCTTGCTCAGGAAGGCGTCAGGCTTCTGGTGGTCCTCCATTG
>Ga0079221_10000356_pt1 | contig 12301 bp, 8 predicted proteins | sample GAAS200_FD_75069 | JGI IMG/M metagenome (GOLD analysis project Ga0079221, IMG submission 75069) | Agricultural soil microbial communities from Georgia to study Nitrogen management - GA AS200 | ecosystem: Environmental > Terrestrial > Soil > Agricultural land | place: USA: Georgia | collected... | reverse complement strand
TGGCCGATGAAATTCGATTCGTAGAGGATCACCACCATTTTCGGCGTTTGCACGAACTGCAATGGAATCATCGAAGCTCGCGGGACGCCCATGGGCTTGCAATCGTACTGAGGATCATCGGGTGTGCTCGCGCCATACTGGTTCTTGAAGATGGCCTCAACCTTGGCGGCATATTCGGGTTTGTACGACGGCATCTCCGGCGTGGGCCATTTGTAGGTGTTGATCCTGCGGCCGCCGAGAACGAAAGACACCGAGCCGTCGGCGGATTTCGTGACCGTCGTATTGAAGGGATTATCGTAAAACCCGGTCAGGTCAGGATGGCCATCGGGAGCGCGGGGAGTCGGTTTCTTGGCCACCGGCAGCCCGAGGTAAAACTTCTGCAGTTCCTCATTCGTGCTACAGCAACCGGCCATGTAAACGCCCGACGATTCCCCTTTGGCGGCGTCTGATTTAGCGGCTGCCGGCTTGGTTTGGGAAGCGGCGGGGACTGCCAGCAGAATTGCCATCAGCGCTGCTGGCCCAAAGACATAAATAGGAAAACGCCAGTTCGTATTCATCGCTCCCACTCCTAGTTTCTGGCGCTCGCACTGTCGCCGTGAAACCCGTTGTGCATTTCCATTCGCGGAGATATGGGCTGGATGCTATGCCCGTAAGCCTGAGGTGTCAACCGCGAGACGTGCTCAGTACTGGCCGTAGCGGCCGCGAACCGAGTCGAGGAGTTTCTGCGAATCGAAGCCGACGCCGTCTTTGAAAACGATTTCGACGTTTTCGATATCCGAGATCTGCGCGGAAGGATCGCCTCGAATGACGACGAGGTCCGCATTTTTCCCCGCGGCGATCGTGCCAATTTGCTTCTCGCGGCCCAAATACATCGCGCCATTCAGGGTGGCAATTCGTATCGCTTCCACGGGCGAGAATCCGGCTTCCACCAGGAGTTCGATCCCGCGCTGATCTCCGAATCCCGGAAGCACGTCGCCGCGGCCCGTGGGATCGGGCCCGGAGAGAAGCAATCCTCCCGCGGCGACGAAAGCGCGTTCCAGTTGTAAGTCGCGCTTCCAAAGCATGGGCCGATCGTATTTCAGAGGCGGCGCAGAGGGCGGCCGCTGTCGGCGCAGGAAGAAATCCTCACGCGCCTGTGCGGTCATGGCGTCAAGGACCTGCTGCCGGAGCGGTGGGCGTCCTCCACCCAAGTCTCCCTCGAAGACGGGCAGTGTGGACGTAATGGCGACGTGGTGGCTGACGAGCATGGCGATCAATTCCTTGGCCTCGGGGCCGTTGGGATCCATGCGCGAGAGCGTTTCGTCGCCCTCGCTCTGGCTGCACACGTCCGGCTTTTTGTCCGGATCCAGTTGTGTATTCACGAAAAAGCCATGCTCGAGGTCGTCGATGCCGAGCTGGGCCGCCTCTTTGTACGTGACCGAGCAGAGGTGGCCGGTGACCTTGATCCCGCGCTTATGGGCCGCATCGATGGCCGCCTTCAATTCCGCCCGAGTGATGTTCATGTAAGCCTTGAATGAAGTCACGCCGCGATCGGCCCAATATTCCACCGTTTGCCGCGCGTCGTCGGGGCTGGTGAGGTGTGGCATCTGGAGAAAATAACTTTGCGCGCCTTCGAGATAAGGACCGGTAACGTCCAGGTGCGGTCCGGGAAGCTTGCCGGCATCAATATCGCGTTTCAGGTTCAGATCGGCGTAGGGCTCCACGCTGCCTGTCGTCCGCATGGTGGTCACGCCGCCGGCGAGATAGAGCCGCGGAGCCGAAAACGACATCTGTGGCACCAGGAGCGGATCATCGAAATGCCGTTGGGCATTGAAGTTCGGCGCGGCGATGTAGAAGAGATGATTGTGCATGCCCACGATGCCGGGCATGACGGTGTATCCGTGCAGGTCGAGAATTGCGCTGCTCTTCGCCGCGGGCACATCGGCGCCGGCTTGCACTGCGGTGATCTTGCCGTTCTCTATGACGACGTTCCGGTCTGCTACGGAAGCCGCTCCCGTTCCGTCAATCACCCTGACGTGAGTGAGGACAACTCGCGCGGCCTGTACGCGAACAAAATCCTGCACCATTTTCGAGAGCTCCGGAGACTGGGCGCACGCGATCGAAGGAAAGAGAACCAGTGGCAGGAGACGCGACAAAATCCGCGATGACCAGGGCATCGAGATTCCTCCGGCAACTCTCGCAGGAACAGCAGACATTGTAGTGAGATTTTCGACCAGAGGGGCGGGAATTGAATTTTATCGGCCGTTTTTTGATCTCGGCACTGAGCTTGCGTCGCTTACTTCCCGCGTGATCGCGGCGAAGCCTACGAGCTCGCCATTCACCTCTCTGACCGGTGAAAGCGACATGCAAACGCCCATGCGTTTTCCGCCTTTGCGGATGTGGACGGCCTCACAAAGTGGGATGGCTTCCTCCCGTCTGAGCTTGTCGGACATCCCCGCTAACTCGTCCGGCTGATCCGGCGCGGCCAGCATATATCTTGAACGCCCCAGAACCTCGCTGGACGCATAGCCGTAAAGCCTCTCGGCACCGGCATTCCAGCTGACGATGGTACCTCCCAGCGTGTAAACGACGATGGCGTCATTCGCGCCCTCAATGATGGATGCCAATTGCGAGAGCCTCTCATGCAGCCGCTTGCGTTCCGCCACTACGCTTTTCAGCACCTGGTTCTGGCGCACAAGCTCACGCGTGCGGGCGATCATCCTCTCCCTGGCTTCATCGGTGAGATCGACGGTTCTGGACTTGGCTCGTAGGAACTCCACAAACGCCTTCCAGGAAGCCTGATCGAGCAGAAGCGGCAGAAAAACACTGCTGCTCTCGGCGCCGGCCTCAGCGCAAGACTCGCCGTCCACGATCTGGCGAAGAAGCTCGCCGTAGTATTCGCTGAAGGTCCAGCGCGGGCTGGCGGCGTCCACCAACTGCCTTTCCTCTTCGGAGTCTGCCTGTTCCCGAATCTGGCCAATCAGCCGCGCGATTTCCGCGCTGTTGTCCGCGCGTTTGGCGAGCAAAGGCTCGATATTTTCGGTGGCGCGGATCCAGATCTGGATGGTCAACTGCAGGTTGTAATTGCAATGGGCAAGAACCTTCTCGGCCATTTCCAGCTTGGCCCCCAGTGCGCCGCAAATGTCGTCTATCCCTGGCACAGATTGCTGCTCCATCCATCCGGATACGCGAGAGCCCCTAACCTAAGGTCCTGCTGGGCTGTCGATACTCACGCAAACACACACTGCGGGCTTCTTCTTTTACAGGCAATTAGTTTTATGACGTTCCACGCAGAATCAAAATGGGATATTGGTACCCTTTTGGCGATTTATCTTCGGCCAAATTATTAACCGCTTGGATACAGCAGTGCCTGCATCTGGAGGCTGCTTAACGGCTTGGACGGGAATGGAGCCGCCAGCCTTCGAGCCGTGTCTATCTGCCGTCGTGGTTGTCGGGCTTGGTCTCCGGCTTGGTCGACTCGATTCGAATCAGCTTGAGCGCTGGCGCCTCGTGCGGCAGTTCCGTCTTTCCCGCCGGAAACTTGTTGAAGTCTAGAAGATAAGACATAACGTCGGCATTCTGTTGCGCGGTCAGCTTTCCCGGATCATTGAGCGGCATGGACTTGCGGATTCTTTCGAAGAGATCGCCCAGAGTCAGGCCATTCCAATTCGCCAGAAACTGCGGCCCCGCGAGCGGGGGAACCTCATCGCCGCCCGTTAGCGACTCGCCATGGCAGACTTCGCATTGCGCGTGGTAGACGGAATGGCCGCGCTCGGCCTGCTCCTCTGTGTATACGCCGTCCCACACCGAACGGGAGGCTTCGTCGGATGAGGGCGAAGCCCCCTGTCGAGGATGCGCTGCCGGCTTGGCCTGGAGCACCACAAGGAACGCAGCCACTAGAAGGCCAGAACCTGCCGAGCAGAGTGCTGTTGTCGGTCGCCGGATTACAACCCTCACGGCTTGGCGTTGCTCTCTTGATTCGCGGGCAGCCGGAAGGCCAGATATTCGCCGGAATACGGCCCGCCACTCACGGCGACGACGATGTATTGCTTGCCGTTCAGCATGTACGTCATCGGCGACCCGCTCTGAGGTGCGGGCAGATAGACGGTCCCGACCTCCTTGCCGCTGGTCTTATCGTAGGCGCGCAGCATGGCACCCCGCGGATGCGATGCGGTGGTGGTCACTTGAGGATCGCCCGCAATCACCAGCGTTTTGGTAACCAGTGTGCCGACGACACCAGCCTGGCCGGTGCGCGGGATGTCGCGCCCCTTGAGAAGGGGGCTATTGCGGATCACATCCGGCGTTTCGCCGTGCGCAATCTGCCAGACGATCTCGCCTTTATCCAAATTAATCGCGGAGATCGTGCCGTACGGCGGCTTGAGCAGTGGCAGTCCCTGAACTGTCAAGCTGATGCTGCCGGATGCCGGTGCCGGAGGAAGAGGCGCGGCATCGGCGCCTGCGTTCTCGCCTGGCCCGCGCGTCATGCGCACTTCCTGCCCGGCCATGCCCTGAACATAGTCCATGTCTGAGAATTCCCGGTTTGGCGGGGGCACCAGGCCGAGAGGGAAGAGGCATGCGTTGCACGCCTGGACATAAACCGTATGCGTTTCGGGATCGTACGAGCCGCCCGGCCAGTTCGTGCCGCCTCCGGCGGTGCCTACGGTGAGCGTCGCGAGCGGAGCCGGGAGCTTGCTCAGGGCTGGCGGAGTGAAAAGCGGGCCGATCTTGAACCTGGAAACGAGCTTGCTGGCTTCCGCGCGAAGCTCCGGCGTGAACTCGATCAGGTCTTCGCTGGAAATTCCGTTGCGGCTGTAAGCCGGCGGTTTCGTCGGAAAGGGCTGCGTTGGCGCATACCACTCGCCCGGCACATCGCCTTTTTCGACGGGCCGTTCTTCGAACGGCCAAATGGGTTGCCCGCTTACTCGATCGAGAACGTAGAGGATGCCCTGCTTGGTCGGTTGCGCGACGGCCTTAACGGTCCGGCCGTTGATCGTGATATCCGCCAGGATCGGCGCCGACGAGATGTCGAAATCCCAGAGCGGATGATGCACCAACTGGTAGTACCACTTGCGTTGGCCGGTCTTGAGGTCGACCGCGACCAGACTTTCGCCAAATAGATTATTTCCCGGCCGGTGACCGCCGTAATAATCGCCGGTAGGCTCCTCTACCGGCAGGTAGACCATGCCAAGGTCTTCGTCCACGGAAATCTGCGTCCACACGCCGGTGTTGCCATTCATGGCCCAGGAATTGTTGAGCCATGTATCGTTGCCAAATTCGCCGGGGCGGGGAATCGTGTTGAAGGTCCAAAGAAGCTGGCCTGTGCGCACGTTGAAGCCGCGCACCAGTCCCTTCGTATTGTTGTGTGTCTTCGGTGTTCCGCCCTCCCTCATCGCCGATCCTACAATCACCACGTCTTTGGCCACTATTGGCGTCGAGTGCAAGCCGATCTCGCCGTTAACCAAATCAATCTGTTGACCCGCTCCGTAAACCGCGCCCTGCTTCAGATCCACCATCCCGTCTTTGCCGAAGCCAGGCACTCGAACGCCGGTCTTCGCATCCAGTGCGACGAGGCGATACCCCGGCGTCACAAACAGAATCCGCTGCTCTCTGCCATCCGACCAATACGCCAGCCCGCGGCCCGAGAGCTGCCGCGGCGCCGCGGCGCCGCGCGCGCCTTCGTGTTCGCCGTGCACCCACAGCAATTCGCCGGTGCCGGCATCGAGCGCGATCACGGAACGCCGCGTTCCCGCCGTTGCATACAGCACGCCCTTGATCATCAGCGGCGTGCCCTCGAGCTTGTATTCGGGACGCGTGCCGAGATTGTCCGTCTTGAAACTCCACGCCAGCTCCAGCTTGCCGAAGTTGCTCGCGTCAATCTGGTCGAAGGGCCGATATCGCGTGCTCTTCAGATCGGCGGCGTAGCTGGGCCACTCGCCTTCTCTTGCGGTGGACTGTCCCCAAAGTGGCCCTGTCATCCACAGCAGCGCGAAACAAAACACGAAAAAAGAAGCTTTGGTCAGGGCCTCAGTGTTCTCGTGACGCATCTGTCTTCTCCCTTCCAGAGCCAATCCCTGCGTACGGCATTATTTCACTTCAACAATTTCGATGGCCACTCGATCGGGTCCTTCGATCATGGCCGCGCGCGTGTTACCCCACGGATGAATCTCTTCCAGGAACTTGATCCCTTCGCTCTTTAGCCGCGCCACCGTCGGCTCCAGCTCCGCAACGCTGAGTGCCCAATGATCCACGATATGCCCGCGCGTGCTCACCAGCCCGCCGCCCGGCCACGGCCGGATCAGAATGGAAATATCGTCGAACATCACGCTGCCCGAGGGCTCCCGCACGAATCCAGGAAATTTCGCGAACGAAGGCCAGGTTGGCGGCGCATAGGGCTGTTTGCAGTCGGCTAAGGACGGCACGGTCGGATTCTTTTGAGGCATGGTTGCCCCGAGATGTTCGATGTACCACTGAATCGCGCACAACGGATGTTCGTGATACATGTGCACGTGGTTGAAGCGCTCCACCTTGCCGGCCTGCGCGTTTTCGATGAGCGCACCGTCGGGTCCGCGCAAATAACCGAAACCGCCCTGACGCGCTGGCTGCACGCCCTTGGCGCGCATCTCCAGGATCTGCTCCTGCGTGGGCGGCCCGGGCAAGGTGTCGCTGGACATATCCACGAGCTTGCCGTCCACGGCGTCCCACATCTGCGCGATTTCCAAGCCCTTGGCGCGAAAATCCTGGTCATATTTGCGCGAATCCGGCGTATTCCAGCCGAAATGCCAGATCGAGGTTTGCGGGCCGTTAAGCTCATTCTGCGGCGGCGTATTGACCTTGTTGAAGAGCACATAGACGTTGCCGGTCTTGACCGCGTCGTAGCCGTTGAATTTCGCGGTGGTGGCTGAGACGGGGAACGCCTTCGGGTAATAGGCGGCCGCAGCGCTCGGGTCCATCGAATTCAGGTGCACGTGATGAAAATGCATAGGCGCGATCGCCTGCTTCTGCGCAAGTGACGAACGAGGCGTTGCGGCCAAAGCGGCCGCGAGGATGACGAGCAGGCTCAGAAGACGATTGCGCATGGGAAGCTCCTTACCTTCAGCCTGAGGGTGCGCCGCACGTCTATTTATGTGGAAAGATCGCCATCGTCGGCATTCCCGCGATCGGCGTATACGGCGCAGCCCGCACCGAATTCATGATCATGGCAAACCAGGTGTAGTAGCCGTTTACGCTGATCAGGTCCACCACGCCCTGTTCGCCAAATTTGGCCAGGGCCTTCGCATAAGTGGCGTCACTTACGCTGTGATTGCGATTGAGTTCGTCGCAAAAGTCATATACGGCTGCCTCGTCATCTGCCATTCCGGACGGACGCTCGCCCGCCGCCAATGCCGTGGCGATTTCGTGGCTCAAGCCATTTTTCTCCGCAATGGCCACGTGCGAGTTCCACTCCGTATCCTGAGTCCACTGCCGGGCTGTGATGAGAATAGTGAATTCGCGGAGCTTCGGCGGCAGCACCGTCTTGAACTGCAGGTATTCGCCCAGGATTTCCGCCGGCGTCATGACGTCCGGGCTGCGCAGCAGCGCCAGAAAAAATCCCCGCACCAGCGGCCCGCCGCGTTTGGAGACGAATTGGTCCAGCGCCTTCTTCTGCGCCTCGGTCAATTTGTCGGCCGGAATTTCCGGCATTCGATTCTGCGCCAGGGCGGGGAGGCAAAGTCCGCCGAGGATTGCGGCAAGCCAAAGCAGGCGGAACGGTTTCATCGGAGGCACTCCTTCATTGCGAGTATCAAAAGCGACCGCGCTGCGCGGACGCCGTCGGCCGAAGCGAATGTATGCTTCGAAACCTACACTGTCAACGACACTGGGTTCCTAGCCGAAAGCGGATCAAACCTTGATCTTAAGTAAGCGGCTGAGCGTGCCGTTAAATATGGAGATGCGCTCGGCATCGCTCAGCCCGGGCACGCCGAGGATTCCGTCAATCGGACTCCGATTCCAGAGCGCGGCGTAATCTGTTCCCACGACCACCTGGCTCACGCCCACAACGGCGATGAGATGCCGCATGTCCTCGGGCGTAAAGAGCACCGAATCGTAGTAAAGCTGCTTGAGATATTCGCTGGGGAGCTTCTTCAGCGGCCGGCATTCTTTGGGAAAGGCCTGCAAACAACGATCGCTGCGGCTCGAATACGACGGCAGGTAACCGCCGCCGTGCGCGGCGCAGATTCTGAGCCGCGGAAAGAGATCAAGTGTGCCGTCCTGAATGAAGTGGGTGAGCGCGAGCGTGGTCTCCAGCGGATGACCAATGACGTTATCCAGATTGCCGTTGCCTTTGAGCCTCTTTTCGTCGGCCGGCATGCCGGAGACCTGCGGATGAATGAAGATCAGCGCCTCGAGTTGCTCCGCCTTGGCCCAAATGGGGTTGAACTTTGGCGCGGAAAGATCTTCGCCATTCACGCTGCCGCCGACAGCAAAGCCGCGCATGCCGAGTTTCTTCATGCCTTCCTCGATTTGTTCCACGGCAAGCGCAGGGTGCTGCAGAGCCACGCTGCCCAATCCAACGAAGCGATCGGGGTGAGCGGCGCACATTTCGGCGATTTTTTCGTTCTGCACCTGGATCAGCTTGCGCGCCAGGTCCTCGTCTGCCCAATACCAAAACGGATTGATGGAGACGGCCTGCACATCGATTCCCATCGAGTCCAGATCGGCGAGACGTTTATCCACGTTGCGGATATTGCCCAAATTGTCTGGATTGGCCTGCGCCATATCGCCATAGTGCCCTTCGCGGCCTATGCGGTCTTTGACCAGGTCCCAAGCCTCGGGCACCCGAACATGAGAGTGAACGTCGATGACGCTCACGCGGCGGCCGTTGATCATGACCGGAGCGCGCTTGCCGCCGAAGGCGGTTTGCGGAGCCCATGGCCGGCGGGGAAGCGTGGAACCTAAGACGCTCTGGGTGCAGCACCCCGTGAACACAACTCCGGCGGCGGCGCCGGATGCGCGTTTAAGGAATTCTCTACGTGTGGGCATAATCGATTTCCTTCGTGGTGCGGGCGATGTGGAATCTGTCAGCGAGGTATATCACGGCGGGGCCGCGGTTCAAAGAAGCTGCCTCCGCAGCACTCACAATTGGTCCGCTGGCGTTTTGTGATAATGTCCCGTCCTCGGGAATCCCCGTTCGATCAAGTCGAGGTGAAATATGGCCCATCAACCCGAAGATCATCCCCGGCGCAGTTTTTTGAAAGTTGCAAGTGGCGCGGCGCTGGCGGTTATCGCCGCAAAGGATGCCGCCGGCCAAAACACGCGTGCCAAATCTGCCGAGCAATCTGATAGCGGGCATGACCTGGCCATCGACCGCGCTCTGTGGATCACCTGGTACGACCTGCCGGAAAGCGGCCGTGAGGATTATCTTGGCTGGTTGCACGGGACATATCTCCCGAATTTGCTCAAGCGGCCCGGGTATTTGTGGGCCGCGCACTACGCCACGCGCACCAGCGGCGGCTCCGCGCAGATTCATCACACCGACGATCCCAAGGTGCCTACTGGATTTCATTACGTGCTGATCGTAGGCGTCAGGGATGCGCTGGTTTTCGGGAAACCGATCCCCAGCGCGATTCATGCCGAACTTCCGGAGCAGGGCAGGAGAATGCTGGCCATGCGGACCGGCGAGCGCATGAATCTGATGACCGAAGCCGGCCGATGCGAGGGCCGCGCCGGCGCCGCCTACCAAGAGGGTTTGACCGGCGCTCCCTACATTCAGATCGGCAGCTTCAATTGCCCGGTGGAATATGAAGAAGAGATGCACGCCGGGTATGTGCAGCAGCGCTTGCCGGCCATGTGTGAGACCGCTTCGTGCATCCGTACTCGAAAACTAAACTCCTTCGCGGGGTGGGCCAAGCACGCCATTCTTTACGAATTCGCTTCGCTCGAAGGCTTCAACCGCGACTACGAAGCCGCGAATGCAAAATCTCCTTTGGGCACAAACGGCCATTCGGTTGTTCCCATGCTCCTCCACGCGCCCGGCGGACCCAACAGCGCGCAAAGAATCTGGCCAGCTGTGCGGCAAGTCTGACGCAAGCCTCGACAGGTTACAGCGTGCGTCCGGTTCTGGCAGTACCACTCCCCGCCATCCAGAAATTTACTTGACGCCATAAAGGGGGCGGTGCTATTGCATAGCGCCAGTCTAATCAGGGGTCTCAAAAAGGGGTCGTTAAACAGGGTCGTTAAACGGGGTCGCTATCCTAAGCGTTAGGCCGGCAGCGCCGCTTTCGGCTGTCTGAACGACAAAACTAGTGAGGTTCATCATGCCGAGAAACTGTTCTTGCGCGTGGCGCATTAGAATGGCGTTGCTGATTGTTGCCGGTCTATTGATGGCCTGCAGTCCCGTGTCGTTCGCCCAAACCGCCGGCACGGGGGCCCTGACGGGAACCGTGACGGATCCGTCCGGGGCCGTCATTCCCAACGTGACCGTAACCGCAATTAGCGTCGATACGGGTCAGGCCCGCACCGCCACCACCGGTACGGACGGAACCTACAAAATCAGTTTGCTGCCTCCTGGCAACTACCGGGTGACCTTTGAGGCCTCCGGCTTTAAACCGGTAGAAATTCCTTCCGCCACGGTCACCGTTACCGAGACGGCCGTCCTGGATCGCGCGCTCGAAGTGGGCGCTCAAGCGCAGACCGTCACCGTGGAAAGTTCGGTGGAAACAATCCAGACGGCCAGTTCCGCCCTGGGTACTGTAGCCACGGCAAGAACCGTCGCGGAACTTCCGTTGAGCACGCGCAACTATACGAATCTCCTCGCCATGTCCAGCGGCGCGAATGCTTCCGTGCAGGACGCCAGTTTGCTCGGCAAGGGCACCACGCTCATCGCCGTGAACGGCGCCGGTACGGCGCAGAATACGTTCTTGCAAGACGGCGTGGTGATCAGCAACTGGTTCAGCTTTAACACCGGCGTCGAGGGCGTTTCCGTGGGCGGCTTTGCCATTCCCAATCCCGATGCCATTGCGGAGTTCAAGATTCAGACCTCCACGTACGACTCCGGATACGGCCGCAACCCCGGCGCTAACGTGAACGTGGTCACCAAATCGGGAACCAACAGTTTCCACGGAACCGCATTCGAATTTTTCCGCAACACTGCTCTGAACGCGAACACCTGGTTCCGCAATTTCAATGGATTGGGCAAACCCGAGTTGAATTCGAATCAGTACGGCGGCGCCTTTGGCGGGCCGGTGAAGAAGAACAAGCTCTTCTTCTTTGTGTCCTACCAGGAGACCAATCAGAAGAACGGTCTCACGGGATACGGCGCCGCTTCCGCTACCGCGCCACCCATTCCAGGCAACCGCGGCAGCTGCCCGACCGGTTGGGCTACGCTATCTCAGTGCGATGCCGCTGGCCAAGCCTTCGTGCCCGCCTTGGCCTCCGCAATCAGCCCCCAGGCTCCGTGCAGCCACACGGCGGCGAACGACACGACCTCCAACGGCGGCATACAGGTGCAATGTCCCACCGGCACCGTTACCGATCCTTTGTTCAACCTCAATCCGGTGGCGATCAGTATTCTCCAGCTTAAAAACGCCGATGGTACCTACCTGGTGCCAGGGTCAGGTGTATCGCCCAACGGACCCAATGGCGGTTACGCCCTGCAGACTTTTTCGATACCGGCGATCTTCAAAGACCACAATGGCATGGGCAATTTCGATTACGTGCTGAGCAGCAAACACACTTTGTCAGGCCGCTATTTCTTTGAGCAGGACCCCATTAACGGAAATTTCGCTTCCAATGGAACCCGGATCACAGCCAGCAACGTCCTGCCCGGCTTTCCCGTCTTCGAACAAAAAACATACCACGACGCACTGCTGAGGCTCACCTCGGTGCTGTCGAATAATATGGTTAACGAGGCGCGAATCTCCTATCAGCGTGTCATCGCCGTGGCCAGCAATTCAAATCCGTATACGAATTCCCAGTTCGGGATTACTGACTTGACGCCGGGAGTCGACAATTTCTCCGAGGTCACTATTAAAGGCCTCGGCGGCCTCAGCTTTGGATCGAACACAGCCTTTGGACTGAACAATACCAGTAACCAATTTGAGGGAGCCGACCAGGTTTCCTGGACGCATGGAGAACACAGTTTTCGATTCGGCGCCGAGGGACAACACGTAATCAACGACGCCAGCAGTGCGGGCAGCGGATACATGAATATAACGTTCAGGAATTTCCAGGATTTTCTGCTGGGTTGGCCGGCGTGTACAGGCGCCTCGGGTCCTGTAATTATTCCGAACACCGTAACCTGCGGCGGAGTTCCGACCAACGGGAGCTCAACAGCGAGCAACATTCA
>Ga0079221_10000355_pt1 | contig 12313 bp, 10 predicted proteins | sample GAAS200_FD_75069 | JGI IMG/M metagenome (GOLD analysis project Ga0079221, IMG submission 75069) | Agricultural soil microbial communities from Georgia to study Nitrogen management - GA AS200 | ecosystem: Environmental > Terrestrial > Soil > Agricultural land | place: USA: Georgia | collected... | reverse complement strand
TCTCGCAGCATCAAGCGCCAGATCTGCCGTACGGATTCAAGGTTGCTGTTGGTGCGGCGGAACTCATCTTGTTGACGATCTATCTTCTGTTGATCGGGCGAAGGCAGACTGCCTCAAAAGGGCTCGAGCGCGTACCCGCGGATAGCGAATGATGAGTTCACTGCCAAAGCACATGCCGGCAACCGCGGAATTGACCGTTTCGACGCCCGAAGGCGTGCTCTTTCGCCTCCCGGTGGCTGGTCCCGCATCCAGACTCTACGCGATGCTGCTCGATATTGCCATAGTACTGGCGGGTGTGAATGGACTGGGCTACCTGGTTCACTGGATCTTCGCGAAAGAGCCAGGTTTTGGGTTCATGACCATCACGCTCGCGGAATTCGCGATAGGGTTCAGTTACAGCGCGCTCCTGGAGGGATTCTGGAATGGCCAGACAATCGGAAAGCGCCTGTTCCATTTGCGTGTCATCGACGAGTTCGGACTTCCCCTACGGATTGAACAAGCCTGGGTTCGAAACCTCATGCGCGTGGTGGATGCCCTGCCGCTGGCGTACCTGGTCGGAGGAATCGCAGCGCTGAGCAGCCCGATTATGCAACGGTTTGGCGATCGCGTGGCTGGGACGCTCGTTGTCCGCGAGACCCCGCTGGCTGCCCCTCTGGAACAGGCCTGGATCCAACAAAAATACAATTCATTTACCAAGTATCCCGCCATTGCTATGCGGTTTCGACGAGCGGCAACCCCGGAGTTGGCTGGGCTCATTCAAGATGCCCTGCGCCGCCGCAATGAACTTGCGCCTTATGCGCGCCGGGAGATTTATCGGGAGCTGACTGCATACCTCCAAACCGAAATCTCCCCATTCCCTGACGAGTTGATCGAGATCCTCAGCGATGAGCAATACTTGACGAATACAGTTGGCCTGTTGTTCGGCGACCAAACATTGTCGAGGGTTCACGTTTAAGAGTTGGCGCCTCAAAGCCAATGACATCGAAAAATTGCGACCACCTCCACGACGCAGAGCTACTGAGGTTGAAAGGGGAGCTGTTGCTCGTTCAATCGGCGGTGGTTTTGTCGGCGCCCTAACAAATCGCATGTCTTACTTACAGATGAGATTCAGCTGTATCGATTCTGTCTTTTCCTTCGGTTGCAGAGGCCGACTGCTTAACCACTGGATGCGCCGGGCTCTGTGCCCAAAAACCCTGCCACGAATTGAATTGTAAGTACCTGGATTTACGTGCCAGAAATTCCAAATCGTTCTTGCCCAGAATCAGATGTTTGTGGGTGCCAGCGGCAGCGGCCAGTGCACTGCCAACTGTCGGTCGCCCACCACTGCAAACCTCTGCTTGTACCTATTTTGCTCTCGTTGATAGGTTTTCCTCCCAGCGGCTCTCCTCTTAAAAATGAGTTTCCAACCCGAACTCTAACCGAGTTCGGATCGAGAGCTGCTGCTTCACTCGTTCAGCTTTCAACTACGCGACGGACAACTTCCACGCGCCTAGAAGCCGAAACATCCCTTATGACATTTAAAGGTGGGGTCGTCGACGCACCTGGCGTTGTTACACGTTTCCCCCACTTTGCATTTAGACGAACTGCAAGTCAGGTCGCTATTGAATACGCAGTTGTAGCCGATTGTGGTGGAATCAAAGAGGCAGATGTACTTCGGGTCGTTTGCGCTGCCCATGCTGGACACAGGAGCCAACAACGATACCGCAAGGATAAACAGCGCGGCGATGTTCCGGAACAAACGCAGAGTTTTCATACTAAAGCCTCCATTCTCAGTTTCCTTCTCGGCCTTTGGTAACCGGGTCACAACTGCCTTTCGCGCCCGCTTGTGCGACACCAAACTCGCCTGAGGGGTAATCGGGCGAGTCCGATGGCACCCAGGGCGCGACGAGTTCTTCGCTACCTGTCAGCGTCCCAATCCATGATCGTTGCGCGTTCACGCAGTCCTCCACGACATCGATTCGGCCTGACCTCGCAACTCGAATGCTAAAACGGGACGCTTTTGCTGCAGGCCGCGTTATTACACGAAGCCCCAGTGCACTTCTGCGACGAACAGTTGCCGTTCTTATCGATGGAGCAGTTGTATCCCACCTTAAAGAAACAGGCCTTCGGATTGGCATGCGCGACTCCCACTCCAGGCCGCAATGCCAGCAACGCAATCATCAGGATAAACAGCGCCGCTATGTTTCGAACGATACGTAGGGTATTCATTTTCAAGCCTCCGTTCTTAGTTTTTTGCTCGGACCTTGGTAACCGAAGCACAACTACCTTTCGCGCCTGCTTGCACGGCGGCAAACTCGCCAGAGGAGCAGCCAGGCAAGGCTGAAGTCGCTTTGAGCACGTCCAGTTCTTCGCTAGGTGTGAGTGCCCCAATCCAGGCTCGTTCCACGCGGCCGTCAGAATTCACCAGAATGATCGTTGGAGTGGCATCAACGCGCAGTCTATCCAGAGCCACCGCCGATACACTCCGGATGCGCAGATCCTCACGGGTCAAGAAGTGCAGCACCGTATCGGGATCGTTGGGAAACACGGCCACCAATGCGAGGTCGTCCCTCGCCGCCGGTTGCGCGCTGGCGAGCTTTTGATAAAAGGGAACACTCTGCTGGCAAAAATGACAGCCTGTGTTCAAAACCAGCACCAGAGTGCGGCGGTGCTGGCTCCAGTCGAGATTCGGGATCGCGGCAAGGCGGTCGCCAGGCGTGACCGGCCGCGCTCGATATTCGGAAACGTATCTTCCGAGCACAACATAGCCCAAAGCCAACGCCACCACGATTACGGTTACGTTGGCAATCGCTTCAAGTCTGGTTTTCATCGAGCTCCACCCTTTACGTCATGAATCGGACAGCCGTTGCTCAAACTTAGCGTCACCGCGATCATTGGGCATAACCATCCTTGCTGTATTTTCCTTTTCCTCGTTTACTGACCGGCTGTTCTGGTCTTCGGGTCATGCTCGCCTTCGGCCCCGGCATAGGGACTCTCGACCAGTATGCCCAGAGCCTTCGGCCCAGCCGCATGGCGAAATGCTCGGCCCGCAAATTGCAGATCCCTGTCTCTCTGTCCCTGTCTTCCCGTGAACTTGTAGTTCTGCTCGCACTTCCTTCGAGCTGATTGACCTCTCATTGCAAGACAAAAATGCCCACAATCTGGCCATTAGCATCTGTTTCGATAAACACGCCGAGCGAACCACTCGCGAGGAAGAAGTCGAATGACTCCTGCGGCGAAATCGAAGTAATAACTACAGGGAATTGCCCATTCGAATTTGCCGTGAATGTCCCAGTGAATACAAGGCCCGACACCGGGGTGCCGACGAAGTTGACGTCTTCGTGCCCGGATACGGTGCTCGCCCCATCGGATGCAATCTGTCCTGTAGCGCTTCGCGCGGGGTTCTGCCAGCCAAGACCGTAGCTGCCCTTGAATGTGGAGGCTGTGAACGCGCCGGACTGAGCGAACGCCAGCCCCGAAGTGAGGCTAGTCGAGTCCATGTTGAGAACGAACGCTGGATTGCCGCCGCCTACCAGGTAGGTGACGAACGTGGTGAGACCGGTGGCATTCGAGTTCAGTGTGATTACTCCCCGGCCTGTGCCGCTCGCGTCCACGGCGTATGTTCCGGAAGTGGGGGCAGTCGTGGGCGTGCCGGCCGATTCGACGTCCAAAATGCCATTTCTGATGTTGCCAGCCCCGTCGGCCGTTACCAATCCGGCGGCCGCCAGGTCTCCTGCAGGATCCGCTCCGCCTCCATTAAAAACCACAGTTCCATTGAGACTGCTGTTGTTGAATGTTCCAGTCCCTGCGCCTTGCCCCATGGCGGCGCCACCCGTGACGCCGAGCACACCATCGGTTTCAACGAGCGCGACGTGGGATGCATCGGAAATATAACCCGAGATAGTGACCCCAGAGGCAAATGCCGGATTGACGGAAAACGTGACGCGGCCGAACGAATCCGGCGATGCAACCGTCCCGGAGATGGTCTGGCTGAGAGATGTTAAGCCGGCATCGTCTTCATCTGAAACACTTCCTGCGCCTGAGATTCCGCCGGGGCTATCAACATTGAGTACACCGCCCCAGGTCAGGGGGAATCCGGAAAAATCTTCTCCCAACATTGCAAATGCAAAACCCTGAGTCAAGGTGCTAGAGCTGAATGACGTCACGGTTTGCAGGGACAAGGCTCCACTCGCCGACCCAAAGGAATCAAATTCGGTAACGAAACCTTGCATACCTCCGTTCACTAGGGCAAAGTCTATGGTCTCCGTTCCGTTTACGCCCACACTCGTATTGCCTGTGTTGAGCGTGATTGTCCCCCGTCCGTCGGGTCCAATTGTGGAGGAGCCGCCGCTTATCGCGTTGAATGCGGTGAAGGAAAGGTTATCAAAGTCCTGCTCCCCACCCGTGATATTCCCATTTCCGTCTGACGTAAAGACTCCTGCAACGGAATAAGGATTACCTGAGGGCTCCTCAAGGCCTACTAAATTGAACACGTAGTTACCTGCGGCAAGGCGGGGTGGCGGTGTGATGGTGACGGTGGCGGGGACGGACTTTGACTTATCGGCGGTCGAGGTTGCGGTGATTGTCACGGAATTGCCCGTAGGAACTGCGGCAGGAGCTGTGTACGTGGTGGCGGTGCCGCTGGCCGTGTGAGCCGAGCTAAACGAGCCGCAGGCGCCCGCGCTGCCGCAGGTCGCCGACCAGTCCACACCGGCATTCGAAGAATCGTTCGTGACTGTCGCCGTGACAGGCGCCGGAGTTCCCGTCTGCATGTTTGCAGGGGGTGCAGTCGAGAGCGCGATGCTGATGGGAGGCCGGGACGACCCTCCGCATGCAGTAAGGCCGAGAGATGTCGCGCCGATACAAACGGCAAGAAGTATTGGTGACCGTTGTATTTTCATCACATGCCTCCACTCGCCGTGGCTTTGGAGCGGGCTGTAACTGGTCCCGGCCGGACCAAGAATCCGCGTTCATTGCGGATTATTCGCGTTTTCCCTCCGACCGTCAGTGTGCGAGCGAGCAAGACCTGTTTTCCCTCAATCGTCGCCATTGCACCGACAACCACGACGGCCTCTCCTGTGCGGAGACTTAACGCGGTCGCGTCCTTTGTCACAAACGAGCCCAGGTGTACGTCCACCGACCCTCCCGGAATAGAAACCACTAAATGTGTTCCAATGGGCGCGCCCCATTCGGGCTGGGTCGCCACTTTTTCAATGTTGCCCGGCAGGGTGATTTCATGCGCAGAATCGTAGATGGGAATGACTTGGCTCTCGGAAGAACCTAGGTGCGTCATTTGCGCGTTGGTGCGTGCAGCGACAAACGTGAGCAAGAGTGTCGCTGCCAGAGCTGCGGTAATCGTCGATTTGTGCATTTTGCCTCCTCTGCGTAGCGCCCCTTTCGTGGTTGCTGGCGTTTTTGACTTCGCAAAGTACTGCCGGCCCCTCGGGGGACGTCCCGTGTCAGCGGCGCAATCGGAATAGCTATTCGTGAGCGCTGCCCGATCCGCCGCGTCGACGAGTGAGGAAAACTTCCGTTGCTTCATGGCGACCATCCCCAAGTTCAACTTGAGCAGATGATTAACTTGGTGGATTGAGCTGTCACCACCTGTTCAGGTAGCAACGCGTTGAGGACAAAAGAACCTAGATGCAGGACTCGGAAGAGATCGGCATCGCATCTGGCGTCGGCCTATGAGCTTCTGGTTTCTGCCTTGCCTCAGTGAACGATGCCGCTGCGGAGGGCCTTTGCGACAGCCTCGGACTTGGAGTGGACATGCAGCTTTTCGTAGATGTGCTTCATATGGAATGCGACGGTGTTGGGGCTAACGTTCAATACTTTTGCGGCGGTCTTGTAGTTGTGGCCTTCAGCGAGAAGCTGAAGGAGGCGCACTTCGTGGGGGGTCAAGTCACAGTCAGACTTCTGAGGTGGGCGGACACGAGTGAAAAGCGAAATGACGCGCCTGGCAACTTCCGGCGACATTGGGGCTCCACCCTCAGTCGCCTCTTTAAGAGAGTCCAGCAACTTCGCAGGAGGCGTTTTCTTCAAAAGATAGCCGGAAGCGCCGGCGCAGATAGCGTCAAAAATCCGGTCATCATCGTCATACACCGTCAATATGAGTACTGTCGTCCCGGGGCACCGCTCGCGCAGAAGCGGAATGCCTTCGATTCCAGACATGCCCGGCAGGCCGATGTCCACGAGAGCAACGCGCGGACCATGGCCGGAGAGCTTCGAAAGTGCCTCCTCCATCGAGCCGAATATTCCCGTGCAACGATAATCCGGCGTTCCGTTGATGAGGACTTCCAGCCCCCGACGAATTTCGAGTTGATCCTCAATGACGGCCACGGTAAGGACGTCGCTGGACGGCCGTTTGCTGGTACCCTGAGCTTGTCCCCCATCCCCTGTGGTCACGCGGAATCCTTGATAAGCTCATTCAGCCAATCGGTGACACTTCTCACCTGACTACACAAACGTGTCGGCATTATAGATAAGACATCCAACTGATGTCACTACCTGCTCAGGTAGTCATTTTGGTGCGGAGTGAAGATAAACGGCGCCGCGCAAGTGGCACGCTAAGGTTGATGAGAGTACCTGCGCTTTTGGCAGAAGCAATCTCGATGCGTCCACCCATTTCGTCAGCTCGGCGCCGGATGTTCTCAGTCCCGTGGCCATGATCAGTCTCACTTATAGCTACTGAGTCTTCAAATCCGCACCCATTGTCACTGAGGGTCAACTCCAGCGCATCTTTTTCGATTACGAGTGCAGAATTGACCCGGGTGCATCCCGAGTGACGCGCGCTGTTGTTTACAACTTCCTTGAACACCAGGAACACGTGGCGGCGCACGTCGGCGCTGAGGTTCAAATGATGGTCATTGGATGTAGCGCGGAGCTCAAATTCAATGTTGCGTGCAGCCAGCATGTCGCTTGCAAAACGACGCATCCGGTGGACCAAAGAGTCGAAGCTATCTCGCCGCGGACTGATCGCCCACACGATCTCACTCATGGAATCTACCAGGTCACGCGAAAGATCAGCGATGTGGTCCAGCATCTTGCCCGTCTCGGAGCCATTGCGGCTCGCATCTCGCTTGACGACTTCGCTCAGAATCGCAATCTGAGAGAGTCCGGCTCCAACGTCGTCGTGCAGGTCGCTCGCGATGCGGGTGCGGATGCGCTCAACACGCAGCAGTTGCGCGACGCGATAGCGGTAAGCCTCATATAGGATCAATGCGAGAACCAAAGCAGCTAAGCTTAAAAACCACCAACGCAGCCATACCGGCGCGAGGAGACGAAAGGAAAGCGATGCCGACGAAGGGCTCGTAATTCCTTCGGCGTTGACCGTTCGCACCAGAAACCGATAAGCCCCGGGCCTTAGCTTGGCGTAATTGACCGCCCTCGACTCGGTCAGAGGGCTCCAATCCTCATCTGCTCCTTCCAATTTGTACTGATAGTGAAGTACTTCGCCGACGCCGAAGTTGAGGCTCGCAAAATCGAACTGAATGGCATTCCAGTCGGGATCCAGAACCAGATCTGCGAGGTTCGTTTCGCCGAGTTCCGATACAGGATAGGAAATTCCACGGATGCGCAGGCCGGTGATACGAATTGGTGGCGGTATTGTACTAACCACATCTGGTTCGGGGTCGAGGCGAGACAGCCCTTCCGCGCCGAACCAGAGATGCCCCTGCCTGTCTGTGAAGGCGACATTGTGGTCGGAGCCGCTCGCAACCATACCGTCTGCTTCGGTGTAATGCCGGATCGCGCCCGTCGCGGGCTCCAAGCGGTCCACACCCCGTCCCGTCCAGAAGTAAATCCGGCCCCAATGATCCTCAGTTATAGCGTCAACGCGGTTGCTGGAAAGGCCCTCGCGGGTCGTATAGGTGATGAATTGTGGATGGTCTGCACTTGGGCCTAGCACGCGAAATAACCCTCTTCGGCTCGTGCCGACCCAGAGCTCGCCATCATGACTCACAAACATAGTCAGTACACCCGATACCGGGTATCCGTTCCCAGCATTGAAATATGCGAAGCGGCCGTTGCGGAACCGCGCTAGACCATCGTCGCGCCCTATCCAAACGCTGCCCGAGTGATCCTCACGAAAAGCGCTGCATAGGCCCGGGTCCCACCCCTCCGCTTTAGTGAAAACGTGAAAGCGGCCTGTAGCGCGCTCCCAGAGGGTCAGCCCGGAGCGCCCTCCCCAAGCCGAGATCCATACGTTGCCATGCGAATCCTCGTAGAGTCTCCATATCGCTTCGCCGTCGAGTCCGTTGCGCGAGGTGTAGGTCGCCAGCGGGCGCGTTCGCGCGAGGTCTTCTACGTGCGCGACTTTCGGGAAGCGGACAAGGCCGTGCATAGTTCCCACCCACCATTCCCCGACGTGGTCCTGGAAATGGATCTGGCCCCACCCCCAGAAGAACTCATTAGATGGGTCGTAACCGGGGATCAAGGGAGTGACTGTTGTAAAACGCCTGCCGTCGAAACGATGGATGAACCGACTGTGTTCCCCCGTTACCACGTACAGAGTGCCATCGTAACCATCAAAGACGGAGCGAATGTCAGCGGGGGCCAGACCGTCCGCGCGGCCATACGACACAAAACCCTGCTTGGCAATCCTCGTCGCTCCCATCCAAAGATTCCCCTGTGTATCCTCGGCACTGATCGGAGAGAAACTTTCGCCGCGGCCGACGAACTGGAACCTCACATTTCCACCATCTGGATCGCTTACTATTTCGTATTCTCCTCCTGCCCCAACCCAGAGCCTGCCGTCGCTAGACTGGAACATGCAACAAGCGTCGTTACTAAGGAGGCCGTCCCTTGTCCCGTAGACACGCGAGACCGCAGGTTGACCAGGCCGAAGACGACTAGCCAAGAGAGCGAGTCCGTAATATGTGCTTGCCCAAATGCGTCCCTGTCGGTCCTCAAGGAGACCTGTAATTTTGTTCTTCTCGAAGAACGGATCCTCGATACGCTCAAACGCTCCGCTGGGCTTGCGCCGCCAGATTGTGCCTCCGACAATTCCCAGGACAATCCAGATGTTTCCTAGATGGTCTTCCATCAGCGGACCTTCACTACCATCTCCTACCGGGAACTCAATTCGATGAGAGATCCAGCGCTCGCCTACCTTTGTAAGTTGAAAAACTCCGCCACCAGTTCCCACCCAGATGTCGCCATGTTCGTCCGCGAGCAACGCATAAACTCTCTTCACCGCCTCGGTCTCGCCAAGCCGATATAGAGCAAACATCTGGTGTTTCGCTGTAGGTTTGGGATTGAATTGGGCCAGCCCGCGAAGAGTCGCCACCCAATACTCACCGTTCCGAGTCTCCACAAAATCGGTGACGTACCGGTCGGGCAGTCCTTGGTCGGCCCCGTAGTTCACAAATGTATAGCCGTCAAAGCGCGAGAGCCCTTCCGGAGTGCAAAACCACATGAATCCGCGCGAATCACGCTTGACACAGGTAATCGAATTGCTAGGTAACCCGTCGGCTGTCGTGAACTTGCGTAAGGGAAGTTGTTCTGCAAGTGTAGCAATTGAGGGTAGTAATGTTAAAGCAATCATGACAGCCAGGCATCGAACTACGCTCGAGGAGAGCGAAGCGCCAGGGGCCATCTGAAGCGACCACGCTTGTAAATCAGGCGTGAGCTTGTTCGCACTGCCGTCCATGGCAGTTGCCTTCCACAAGTATCAGTTAAGAGCCGTGAGCGGCTCTGCAAAGTGGTTTCATTCTGCTCCAAGGCACGGCTATCGAACAAGATATTTCTTCGTTCTTGGCAAGAATGCCGCATCCCTAGACTACACACCATCTAAGACTCGTGCCTTCAGTGCCCAATTGTCCGTATCATGATTGGCCGAAAAGTTGACGTGCTGGAGTACCCTCCTTCCCCGGTTCAGCAAATGTGTGTTCGATAGAACAGCGCACTTTTCTTACATCCGGAGAGCAACATTACTGAGCGTATAGAGATGTCGCCAATGCGAAGTCAATTCCCATCACTGCTGAGAGCCGACACCGTTGCGGTTCGCGAAGCAGTGAGGAGGTCAAGCATTTTGTGAAATCTCTCGTTTTGAGCAATTTCTCAGTTGCCAATCTTATGTCTTCGAGCACGTCTGTTCCAGCTCACCAGTGTTCACACTCCCTTGTGAGGGTCACTTATAAAATTCATTTCAGAAGGGCAGTCAATCTGGACGTGTTATAGCGAGCTGTCCCCTTTCGTGTCCACAGGAGAGCGAAGATTGCTGATCGTTTGCTGTGGGCACCTCTACATCTCAACGACTCTCGCTATATCTCCAAATTCAACCTGCCGCTACAGCCGAAGCCGTACGCCAGGGCGAATTGAAAGCAGTTCTAGCTTGCGTTCAACAGAACATCAATTTCATCTAAAATGGATTCCAAACCAGAAGCCGAGTCTTGTCTTGCCCAGAAATATGGCAGCTCTCGGATATGTACTGTAGATAGAGGAAGATACATAACTCTCAAGATAACGTCTATGATTCATATGATTTTCGGCAAGCCACAACACGTCCGTTGGGCGGATCCCTTGCTGATTCCCATTTCTAGGGTGATCTCGCGCCAAGAACGCCCCTGTGCACGCAGGACAGCAATCCTCGCGGCATCCAGAAGGACGCGGGGACGTCCAAGACGTTTGCCCTTCGCGCGAGCATTCCGCAGTCCAGCGCGGATACGCTCCGCAATCAGGCTGCGTTCCAACTCCGGCACGGCGCCCAAGACGGTAAACACCATCTTTCCCGCCGGCGTGCTTGTGTCGAGCGATTCACTCAGGCTAACGAAGCCGACGCCCAGGGAGTTGAAGGTCTCGAGAGCACGAAGCAGATGAGAGACTGAACGCGCGAACCTATCGAACTTCCAGACAGTCACTACGTCGAAGCGGCGCTTGTGCGCGTCAGCCATCAACCGGTCGAGCTCGGGCCGCTTTTCCTTCGCGCCGCTGATCCCCTCGTCGAGATATTCACCAACGACCTGCCAGCCGCGGGTCTCGCAAAACTGCCTTAGCTCACGCACCTGCATCCCGACGTCCTGCCCATGATTTGCCGTGCGGAGTCGCGCATAGATCGCTGCCCTGGCGGGTTGCTGTAGAATCCCTGTAGCCATCGTTGCCTCCATTCAGGTGATGGTGGTTAGGGGGGCGTGCAGGTGACACTGCCCGACGTCCCGTTTTTTTCTCTACTGCTTCGGCTTCGACTTACCGCCGCGACCTTTGCAGTAGTAATACTTTTTAAAATTGCGAACCCGCTTCAAGTCAAAATCTGTCCAGAGCCGCACGATGACGCCTCCCACGCGGGTTTTGCGAGGGGCTATGATCTTTCCATCTGAGACCCAGCGTTGAAGTGTAATGTGGTGCACCCCGCATTTCTTTGCTGCTTCCCGTGTGGAGTAGATCGTCATCACTAATGACCATTAGCATATTGGAATTGACGTGTCAAGTTCAGAGTGAAAGAATCTTCGCAGGAAAAGAACAGCCCCGGTTTGCACGGGCAGGAAGAACGAGCTTTGGATCATCGGAAAAAACGTAAAGCAGGCCTGCGTGAGAAAGTAAGGCCCTACGATGAATTGGTCAGCCTCTCCCAAACGGCTCTTGTCGCCGATCCACAGACAGTCCTGGTCGTGCAGAAGTTACATTTTCAAGGAAAATCTCCGATACTCTGTGCGTTCCTCACGGCCGCCGCCTCCGCTGAACTGCGTAGGAGTTCGCGTGGTCCGCAGCTGACCACTTGGGATATCCTCTTGGGCCAGTTCGGGCTGAACGAAAAGGCGCTTCTAGCGTTTCCGGGAAAGTTAGCCGAGGTGTCAGATACAGTGCGAAATATCGAGGGAAGTTTCCTTGATCCAGCTGTTGAACTAGCGCGCAATCATCCGGCTGAAACCAAAAAAGAGAGCGCAGACTACACCGAAGGCATCAGAGACTTCCAAACATTGCCGGATACCCTGGCAATCTATGCCGACTGTTTTAAGGAAATCCTGGAGCAGCGAAGCGCCGCTTACGGAAATCCTTCACTCAAACTCACAACACTAAGTAAAGCATTATTGGTCCGGTACGTACGCGAACATTCAAGAAGTCGTGGTGACGGAGCCCCGATTCCGGTCTATCAGTGCAGCGCCGTCCTGCTCGGACTTGTTTCGCGCGGCATCGGACTTTCGTTGCCAACACTGAAGGCAAAGGCTCTTCAGCGAATAGATGAACGCGCCCTATCCTGGACCGGGAGACAAAAGCTTTACTACAACGCCTTCTATCAGGGATTTATTCATCGCTACACAAGACAGCAAGCTTCGCTTACCTAGGTCGATCCCAGGCCGGGAACAAATCCGCCAAGGCCGAATCTAATTTCGTTCCT
>Ga0079221_10000354_pt1 | contig 12327 bp, 11 predicted proteins | sample GAAS200_FD_75069 | JGI IMG/M metagenome (GOLD analysis project Ga0079221, IMG submission 75069) | Agricultural soil microbial communities from Georgia to study Nitrogen management - GA AS200 | ecosystem: Environmental > Terrestrial > Soil > Agricultural land | place: USA: Georgia | collected... | reverse complement strand
TCCGGCGATTTCTTCGCGCTGATGGGGCCATCGGGCTCCGGCAAGACCACGCTGCTCAACATGATCGGCGGGCTGGATTCGCCGACCGAGGGCAGCATCAGCGTCGGCGGCAAGCGCATAGACAAGATGGGTGAAGGCGAACTCGCGCGCTGGCGCGCCGGCAACGTCGGCTTCGTGTTCCAGTTCTACAACTTGATGCCGGCGTTGTCGGCACAGAAGAACGTGGAACTGCCGCTGCTGCTCACCAAGCTATCCGGAGCGCAGCGCAAGAAGAATGCGGCGATCGCGCTGCAATTGGTAGGTCTCGCCGATCGCGCCTCTCACAAGCCCAGCGAACTCTCGGGCGGCCAGCAGCAGCGCGTGGCCATCGCGCGCGCGATCGTGTCCGATCCCACCCTGCTGGTCTGCGACGAGCCGACCGGCGACCTGGATCGGCAATCGGCCGAAGAAGTGCTGACGCTGCTGCAACAGCTCAACCGCGAGCACGGCAAGACCATCGTCATGGTCACACATGACCCCAAGGCCGCGGAATACGCGACGCACACGCTGCATCTGGACAAGGGCGCGCTCGTCGAACAACAGCGCGTCGTCTGAGGGAGCGCGCCATGAAATACTTTCATCTAGTCTGGGGAGCGCTGCTGCGGCGCAAGGCCCGCACCATCTTCACGATGGCGTCCGTGCTGGCGGCGTTCCTGTTGTTCGGCATGCTCGACTCGGTGCGTACCGCGTTCGCCGACGCCGGACACAGCGTGAGTGGTGCCAGCCAAATGATCACCATGTCGAAACTCGGCCTGGGCCAGCAGCTTCCGCTGAGCCTGCAGTCGCGGATCGAGTCGGTGCCGGGTGTCACGGCGGTGGCGTACGTCAACTGGTTTGGCGGCATCTACCAGGACCCGAAAAACTTTTTCCCGAACGAGGCGGTCAGCGAGAACTACTTCGCGGTCCAGGATGCGGTCAACCTGCCGCCTGACCAGGTGAAGACGTTCCAGTCCACGCGGGATGGTGCCGTGGTGGGCGCGGCATTGGCAAAAAAATTCCACTGGAAGATCGGCGACAAGATTCCGCTGCAGGCGACCATCTGGCCGCAGAAGGACGGCAGCAATGCGTGGAACTTCACGCTGGTGGGCATCTTCACGGCCCGGCATGCAACGGAGAAGGGCATCGAGAACGCCATGTTCTTCCGCTGGAAGTACTTCGACGAGGCGCGCCAGTTCGCGAACGGCAGCGTCGGCTGGTATCAGGAAAAAATCGCCAGCCCGGACCAGGCGAGCCGCGTGTCCACCGCCATCGACGCAATCAGCGCCAATTCCGACCACGAGACCAAAACGGAGACCGCGAATGCGTTCACGGCGTCGTTCCTCAGCCAGCTCGCCAACATCGGCCTGATCGTCACCGGCATCATGGCGGCGGTGTTCTTCACGCTGATCCTGCTGACCGGCAACACCATGGCCCAGGCCGTGCGCGAGCGCATTCCCGAAATCGCGGTGCTGAAGACCATCGGCTTCACCAACCGCAGCGTGCTGTCACTGGTGCTGGCGGAAGCCGTGTTGCTGGTGGTCATTGGCGGCGTCATAGGCATGCTGCTGGCGATGATGGTGGTCGGCGGTTTGAAGGCCGCGCTCGGCCAGACGCTGCCGATGGCGGATGTGGGCGGCTCGATCTGGGGTTCCGCGATCGTGCTGATGATCGTGATCGGGTTTGTGGTTGGAGTGCTGCCGGCGCTGCGCGGCATGCACCTGAAAATCGTAGATGCGCTGACTGGCCGCTGAGGAATAGCCCATGAAACGTTTCCTGCGTGGTTTGTTGCTCATTGTCGTCCTGGTCATCGTCCTCGCGCTCTGGTCGGCACTGCCGTGGTACGGCGCGGCCATCGCCGCAATCTTGCTGGTGCTGTGGTTGGCGCTTACGCGCGCCGGCCGACGCACGCTCAACGTCACCGGCGTCGGCCTGGCGACATTGCCCGCGCGCTGGGGCGCGTCGTCGGTGATCGTGATCGGCATTGCCGGCGTGGTTGGCGTGCTGGTAGCGCTGCTGGCAATGGGCGAGGGCTTGCAAGCCACGCTGCAAGGAACCGGCAGCGCCGACACCGCAATCGTGCTGCGGGGTGGCTCGCAGGCTGAATCCAGTTCGGTATTGCTGCACGCCGATACGGTCCTGATTGCACAGGCGGCCGGCATCGCACGCGATGCACAAGGCCATGCGATCGCCTCGCCGGAGCTGCTTCTGGCCGCGAACCTGCCCAAGAAGAACGGTCAGGATGCCAACCTTTCGGTTCGCGGCGTCGGTCCGGAAGCCTGGGCTGTGCGCCCGAACCTGCACATCATCGCCGGACGCAAGTTCAAGCCGGGCACCCTGGAACTGGATGTCGGCAAGGGCGTGATGGGGCAATTCGAAGGCATGACGATGGGTTCGAAGGTCAAGCTCGGCAACCAGCTCTGGACCGTGGTTGGCGAATTCGATTCCGGCGACGCCTTCAATTCCGAAATCTGGGCCGACATGCAAACCATCGGCCCGGTGTACCACCGCGGGAGCAGTGCGTCCTCGGTGACGGTAAAGCTGACCTCACCGTCGGCATTCGCCCAGTTCAAGGCCGCGCTGGCGGCCAATCCGCAATTGAAGGTGGATGCGGAAACCACGCACAAGTATTTCGCCGACCAGTCCGGCGGCATCAATAAATTGATCCGCTATCTGGGAACCACCATCGCGATCATCATGGGAATCGGTGCCGTGTTCGGCGCACTCAATTCGATGTATGCGGCCGTGGCAACGCGCTCGCGCGAGATTGCCACGTTGCGTGCGGTGGGATTCCGCGGCACGCCGGTCGTGGTGTCGGTGCTGCTGGAAACCATGCTGCTGGCGCTGGCCGGCGGTGTGCTGGGCGCGTTCATCGCCTGGGCGATCTTCGGCCACTACACCGCATCCACTTCGGCCGGCGGCGGATTCAGTTTCACGCAGATGATCTTCCAGTTCCGGGTCACGCCGGCGCTGGTGTGGAATGGCATCAAGTGGGCGCTGGCGATCGGTTTCATCGGCGGATTGTTCCCGGCCGTGCGCGCTGCAAGGTTGCCGGTGACGACGGCGTTGCGGGAGCTTTGATGCCTGTCGCGCGCAGACGCGCTCCTTCGAAGCGGCCTTGTAGGAGTCCGCGTGCAGGCGACAATTACAACATCCGCCAGGGCACGAAAATCGCCGCCAGGATCGCGATCAGCAGCGTCCATTTGGCGGCGTAATAGAACTTGCGGTTGCGCTTCTTGAACGCCTTGGACACTCGCCGGATCACGTAGACGTACTTGAAGATGCGGTTGATGCCGCCGGTGCGGTCGCCTTCCATGTTGGGCGCGGAACCGGCGGCGAGGAAATGCCGTGCGACGAAACGATTCAGCGCGCCCGCCCAGCGATACTTCATCGGACGCTCGACGTCGCAGAACATGATGATGCGGTTCTGGTCCGTCTCGTTCGCGGCCCAGTGGATGTAGGTCTCATCGAACAGCACGCCCTGGCCATCGCGCCAGCTGTAGGGTTCGTCATCCACACGAATCCAGCAGCGATCGTCGTTGGGCGTGATCAGGCCGAGGTGATAGCGCAGCGAGCCGGCGTACGGATCACGATGCTTGCCGAGATTGCTGCCCGGCGGCAGCTCCGCGAACATCGCCGCCTTCACGTTCGGCGCCGCGCGCAGCAGTTCCACCGTGCGCGGGCACAGTTGCTGCGCGGACGGATGTGGCTGCTCGTCGTACCATTTCAGGTAAAAGCGCTTCCAGCCGGTACGGAAGAACGAGTGGAACCCGGCGTCGTCGTAATCGCCGGAAGCCTTGATGTGGCTGGCTTGCGAAAGCGCGACCGCTTCCTCACGAATTTCGCGCCAGTGGCTGCGCAGGTTTTCCAGTTCCGGGAAATCCGCGGTGGCCAGATACGGCGTGCGCGCCACGCGCGAAAACGCGTACATCAGGACATTGATCGGCGCCATGAAAGTGGAATGATCGGTTACCTGGCGCACGAATTTGTGCCGCACGCGCCCACGCAGGTGCACGTAGATCGCGCACACGATCAGGATGCCGAGGATGATCCATTTGGTCATGGCGGGGTGTGCAAGTGCGTGGCTGTTTTCAGGAGTGCGGCCATGGACGGCCGCTTTTTGATCTTCGCCGATGGACCGGCGCAAGTTTAACTCGTGCGACGCAACGGCAATGCCTTCGCCAAAGTAATCAGCGCCACGCCGAGCAGGATCACCACCATGCCGGCCAGCTCCAGCGTGCCGACCTGTTCGCCGGCGACCAGCGCGCCGATCAGTACCGCTACCGGCGGATTCACGTAGGCGTAGCTGGCAGACAGCGCCGGACGTACCGCCCGCAGCAGGAACAGATAGGCGCTGAAGGCGATGATCGATCCGAAGATCGCCAGGTACACCAGCGCGACCACCGATTGCGCCGGCACGTGCGTCGGCAACCGTTCGCCGGAAGCGAAAGCCATGAACCCGAGCGCGGGCGCCGCGCACAGCATCTGCGCGGCAACATTCATCGGTCCGCGCGGCAAGTCCTGCCTGCGGCTCCAGATCGAACCGAAAGCCCAGGCCGCTGTCGCAATCAATAATGCGACCGCCGCCCACGGCGATGCGCGCAGATTGCCGCCGCTGTTGAGCAACACCACGCCCACGAAGCCGACGATCAGGCCGAACACTTCCGCGCGCCGCGGCCATTCGCGATAGGCGCACAGCACCAGCGCGATGAACAGCGGCTCGCTCGCGATCGCCACCGCGGCCACACCGGAGGCCACGTACTGTTCGGCAAAGCAGACCAGCCCGTTGCCGAATCCCAGCAGCAGCACGCCGGTGATCGCGGCGTTGCGCCATTGCGTGCGCGTCGGCGCCGGCGCGCCGCGCAGTCGCAGCCACGCGTACATGGCCACGCCCGCGGCGCCGAAGCGCAGCCCTGCCAGCACGAATGGCGGAAAGCCGGTCAGCCCGTAGCGTATGCCCAGGTATGTCGAGCCCCAGACCACGTACACGGTGGCGAGCGCGAGCGGGACCAGCCAACGGCGCGAGTGTGCGGCGTGGACTTCGGAAAGCGAAGCGGCGGTGTCGTTCATGGAAACTCTTTCGTGCGCCGGGTAGCGGCGTAAACAACAAACGCCTCCATTGGAGGCGCACGATCCATTCTATCCGCGACTGAATGACGCGAACGTGCCGCCGTCATGACATTTTTGTTGCGCCGCGTTGAATGGAATTCAACGCACGGCTTTGCGTTCGCGCTCGAGCAGTTGCTGTTTGCGCGCCGCGCCCCAGCGCCAGCCGCCGGGCGTGCCGTCTTCGCGGACGACGCGGTGGCAAGGCACGATCAGCGCCAGCTTGTTGGAACCGCACGCGCGACCGACCGCGCGCGCGGCATTCGGCGCGCCGATCATCCGCGCGATCTCGCCGTAGCTGCGCGTCTCGCCGGCGGGGATGCGGGTCAGGGCATCCCAAACCCGCCACTGGAACGCCGTAGCGGCGATGTCCAGCGGCGGCAGCCCCGATTGAGCGGCGTTTTCGCTTTTGCCGAATTGCGCGGCGACGCGCTCGACCACCACCGAAAGCCATTCGTCGCGACCGGCATCCACGCGCGTAATCTGCGCGCGCGGGAATTCGTCGCGCAATTTTTGCAACAGGGCATCATCGTCGTCGCCGATATTCACCGCGCACAGGCCGCGCGCGGTCGCGGCGACCAGTACGCGTCCGAGCGGGCATGCCAGCGTTGTGTAACGGATCGCCACGCCCGCAGCACCTTCGCGATAGCGCGCCGGTGGCATGCCGAGCAGGCGATCCGAGTGTTCGTAGACGCGGCTGCCGGAACCGAAGCCGGCGTCGTAGATCGCATCGGTGATGGATGCGCCCTCGCGCAGCGCGCGCTTGAATTCGCCGAAACGCTTCGAGCGTGCGTATTCCGCAGGCGACACGCCGTAAGCGCGGCGGAATGCGCGCTGCAGGTGACTTGGCGAGAGGCCGACTTGCGAGGCGAGTTCGCCCAGGTTCGGCACCTCGTCGCTGCGGTCGAGGATTTCGCGTGCGCGTTCGAGCGCATCGGAGGAAGTTTTCAATTCGGCATTCATGACGCGATGCTAGGGCGCGCCCGCGGCCGGGGCTATCCGATTCTTGCGCGCGGCGGCGGATCCACCACCCGGAATTCGCCTTCGATGATGTCATCGTGTGCGGCGCGCACAGACTTGCGCGGCAGCAAACGTCGCACCAGCAACACCAGCGCGCCGAATGCCACCACCGCGAGGCCGGCGATCAGTCCGAAGAACAGCAGGCCGGCCAGGATGACGGCGCCTGCGGCGAGCAGCAGCGCGCGCAGCAGCGGATGGCGGGGCAGGGCGAAAGCGATGCGCATGGCGTTTATCCCGGAGATGTTTGCGAATCTCTGACCGAGCGCAGCAGCTCATTCAGAGATTCCTTGATATCTTGTGCCGATCGAACCGCCTTGCAAGTGCCCATGGACATGACCACGCCCGATGCGCCGCTGTGCCGGGTCGAGGACATCCCCGACGGCGGTGTGCTGGGCGTGGATCCCGCCGACTCGCATGGCGAAGCGCTGGTGCTGGCGCGCAACGGCAATGCGGTGCGCGCATGGCTGAACGTCTGTCCACACACCGGCCGGCGCATGGATTACGCGCCCAACCTGTTTCTCTACAAGGCCGGCAAGCTGACCTGCGCGGTGCACGGCGCGACGTTCGCGCTCGCCGAAAACGGCTTGTGCGTGCAGGGGCCGTGTCGCGGCGAATCGCTGGCGCCGGTTTCTCTTCGCGTTGAAAACGGAGCGGTATATCGGGTGTAGGGATTCCGCAGCGCCGCTTCTATTGAAAAGTGCAGCCAAAGCGCCGTCCATGGCCGAGAGCTCCGTGGCTGCTTTTTGATTTTTGCGATCATGGACGATCGCGACGTTACAGGCTGAATTTGAACAGCAGATTCACCCCGATGATCCCCAGAATCAGCAGCAGGATGGTCAGCGGCAAACCGACCCTCAGGAAATCCTTCGAGCGATAGCCGCCGGGGCCCGCGACGATCAGCAGCACCGGGCTCGCGCTCGGGATCAGGAAGGTATTCGAGGTACTGATCGCAACGAGCATTGCGTACAGTCCCGGATTGCCGCCCGACGCCAAGGCGATGTTGATCGCCATCGGCACCATCATCACGGTGGCGCCCACGTTCGACATCACCTGCGAGAACAGCAGTGCCATGATTGCCACGCCGGCCTGCAGCACCCACTGCGGCAGCCCGCCGGAGTGATGCAGGATCTCCTGCGCAAGCCACGCCGCGGTGCCGGTGGAGTCCATCGTCCAGCCCAGCGGAATCAGGCAGGCGGTGATGAAGATCGTGCGCCAGTTGATCGCCGTGTAGGCCTCGTCCATGTTGAGCACGCCGGTCAGCAGCATGCCGATCGCGCCGGTCATCATCGCCACCGACAGCCGCAGGCCTGCGAACAGTGCAAGCGCCATCGCCAGCGCGAAGAAGATCAGCGCATGCCAGATTTTGCCGGGGCGATGTTCTTCGCTGGGAATGTCGGTCACCGGCACCAGATCGCGGTCTTCCGATGCAAGCGCGAGGTCGCGCCAGAAGCTGTGCAGAACCAGCGTGTCGCCGGGGCGCAGATTGGTCTTGCGCACATCCTCGCCGCGGAACACCTGATCGCCGCGGTTCACCGCCAGCACCGAAATGCCATAGCGCTTGCGCAGCCGCAGCGCGCCGACTTCCTGTTTGACGAAGCGCGACGAGGGCGGGATCACCGCTTCGGAAATGCCCGCGCGGGTCGGATTGAACATGTCCGAAAGCGCGCGCAGCCGGCCGGCGGTGCGAAGCTGTTGCGCCTGCGCGAATTCGCCAATTTGCGCGCGCGGGCCGAGCATGCCCAGCACGGTGCCGACCCAGATCAATTGATCGGCTGGCGGCGCGAGCCGCGCCTCGTTGCCGTTCTTGATCGCGAGGATCGGCGGCGCGCCGGTCAGCAGTTCCGCCTCGCCGACGCTCATACCCACCAGCGGGCTTTCCGCGGTGACGGTGAGTTCGGTGACTTCGCCTTCCAGTCCATACGTCTGCGCGAAGTAACTCTCGGTACGGCCGGGCGTGACCTTGGTTTCCTCGGCTTCGATGTCCGGCAGCAGCTTGCGCGTAAACAGCATGAAGAAGACCAGACCCGCCACCAGCAGCAGCAGGCCCACCGGCGTGACCGCGAACAACCCGAACGGCTCGATCGTCTGTGCGCCCGGCGGCAGGTTGCGGTCGGCGCTGGCGATGAGGTCGTTGAGCAGGATCAGCGGCGAGTTGGAGATCAGCGTGGTGTTGGTGCCGCACAGGATCATGAAGGCCATCGGCAGCAGCATGCGCCGCAGCGGCACGCCGGTGCGCGCCGACACTCGGCTGACCACCGGCAGGAACAGCGCCGAGAGCGCCTGACTCTGGATCACCGAAGACAATGATCCGACCACGGTGTTGACCGCCACCGACAGCCGCGACTCCACGCCACCGGCGATGCGCAGGATGAAGGACGCGGCCTTGTTCAATACGCCGGTGCGATCCAGGCCCGCGCCCATGATCATCACTGCGATCAGCGAGATCACCGCGTTGCCGGCGAAGCCTTCGAACAACTGGTCGATCGGCAGCAGGCCGGTGATGCCGATCACCACCACCACCAGCAGCGCCAGCACGTCGGCGCGCACCCATTCGAGGATCAGCATCGCGATGGTGAAACCGACCAGCCCGAGCACCAGCATCATGTCGGGGGTGAGGGTCAGCTCCATCGCGTGATCGTTCTTCGGTCAGTGCATGGGAGGGAAGAAGAGGGTGTTACACACGGTCATATAGAAGATCCCACACGCCATGACCGAGACGCACACCCCGTTGCTCGAAACGTGTTTCGATGCGCCACGGCGGCCGCTCCGCATAACCGACCTCTCCCCTGCGATTGCGCCACCCCGGTGCCGCGTCCAGCACCTCGCGCATGTGCGCCGCATAGTCGGCCCAGTCGGTCGCCAAATGCAAGAGGCCGCCGAGTTTGACACGGCTGGCCAGCAGGCGGACGAATGCGGGCTGAATCAGGCGACGCTTGTGGTGGCGCTTCTTGTGCCAGGGGTCGGGGAACCAGATCCGAACCTCGTCCAGCGAATCCGGCGCGAGTTCGTTCTCCAGCACCTCGACCGCATCGTGGTTCCACAGCCGCACGTTGCGTGCATCGCGCGCAGCCAGCGCGTTCATCAGTCGACCCACGCCGGGCCGATGGACTTCAATGCCGAGGTAATCGCGACTGGGATCTTGCCCACTGGCCCACGCCAGCGCCTCGCCGTTGCCGAAGCCGATCTCCAGCACGCGCGGCGCGCGCCTGCCGAACAGCGCATCCAGATCGCGCGGCTCTCCCGTGCAGTCCACGCCGAAGCGTTGCCAGTGCTGTTCGAATGCGCGCTGCTGCGCGGGCGTGATGCGACCCTGGCGCAGGACGAAGCTGCGGATGGCGCGCGGATGCCTTTCTCCCTCCCCCGCTTGCGGGGGAGGGTTGGGGTGGGGGTGATCGTGCGAAGTCATTTCGTTCGAGGCAGTCCCGTCTTTAGTCTCAAACGCCCCCATCCGCGTTCGGCACCTCCCCCCGCACGCGGGGGAAGGAAGAATCAGCCGATCGTGCCGTCCGCCGGACTGGATGCGGAGGCATAGCGTTTGCGCGGAATCCGCCCGGCCTGGAAGGCCGCGCGGCCGGCTTCCACCGCCAGTTTCATCGCGTGCGCCATCTGCACCGGATCGCGCGCTTTCGAGATCGCGGTGTTCATCAGCACGCCATCGCATCCCAGTTCCATCGCGATCGCGGCGTCCGATGCCGTGCCCACGCCCGCGTCCACGATGATCGGCACGCGCGCGTTCTCGACAATTTCCATCAGGTTGTACTTGTTCTGGATGCCAAGGCCCGAGCCGATCGGCGCAGCCAGCGGCATCACCGCCACGCAGCCGATTTCTTCCAGCCGCTTGGCGAGGATCGGGTCGTCGCTGGTGTAGACCATCACTTCGAACTTTTCCGCGACCAGTTGCTCGGCCGCTTTCAAAGTCTGCACGACATCGGGGAACAGCGTCTTCTGGTCGCCCAGCACTTCCAGCTTGACGAGCGAGCGGCCATCCAGCAGCTCGCGCGCCAGCCGGCAGGTGCGCAGTGCGTCCTCGGCCGTGTAACACCCGGCGGTATTCGGCAGGATGGTGTAGCGATCCGGCGGCAGCGCGTCCAGCAGGTTCGGCTCGTTCTTGTTCTGGCCGATGTTGCTGCGGCGGATGGCGACCGTGACGATCTGAGCGCCCGCGGCTTCGGTCGCACGGCGGGTTTCGTCCAGATCCTTGTACTTGCCCGTGCCGGTCAGCAGGCGCGAAGCATAGGTGCGGCCCGCGATCAGCAGCGGGTCGATGAGTTCTTCCGGTTCAAGTCGAGGCTGAGCGTTCATGGTCTGCTTGGTTGTCGGTTGCCAGTTGTCGATTGCCGGATTCGCGCTTCTCCTGCAACCGGCAACCCGCAATGGCTGCAACTTATCCCCCTCCGATGGCCTGAACGATTTCGACCCGATCGCCTTCGCCCAGTGCGTAGCGGTCATGCAGGCTGCGCGGCACGATTTCGCGATTGACTTCCACGGCGACGCGGCGCTCGGCATAACCGGCGTCGGCGAGCAGGGTGGAAATGGTGATGGCCGGCGCGCATTCGCGCGCGGTGCCATTCAGGACGATTTGCATTGGCGCATTTTAGCGCGTGCCAATGCGAAGCGCCCGCGATGCCGGAACATCGCGGGCGCTGTGGCGTGGATCAATGACCATCGTCCTGCTGGTCATGGTCCTTCTTCTTCTTTTGTTCCTTGGAGTGCGGCGGAGGCGGCGCGTGCTGCGATCGTTGCTGCTGTTGTCGCGGGCGCTGCTCCTGTTGTTGTGCACGCGCCTGGGTTTCCTGCGCCTGGCGCTGCTGCATCTGGGCTTGGCGTTGCTGTGACTGCTGTGCGCGTGCCGCGCGTTGTTGCTCCTGCTGCGCCCGCTGCTGATCGGCACGTTGTTGTTCCTTTTGGGCCCGCTGCTGATCGGAGCGCTGGCGTTCCTGGTTGGCACGCTGCTGCGCCTCTTGTTGTTGGCGCTGCGCCCGCTCCTGATCGGCTTGCTGGCGCGCCTGCTCGGCCTGTTGCTGCTGCCGCTGCGCACGCTGCTGATCGGCTTGCTGGCGGTCCTGCTCGGCTCGCTGTTGCGCCTGCTGTGCATGCGCATTCTCGTTGCGCTGGCGGGTTTGCGCTTCGCGCTGTTGCGCCTGTTCGGTTTGTGCGCGCTGCTGCTGCTGTTGCGCGCGCGCCTGCCCGGCGTTCTGCCTGGCGTGCTCCTGTGCCTGCGCTCGATTTTGCTCCGCTTGTGTCTGTGCGCGCTCGGCATTGCGGTTGGCCTGCGCCGCTTGCTGGCGTGCTTGCTCCGCACGCTGCGGGGTCTGCGCCGCGCGTTGCTCCGTCGGACTGTTCCCGCGTTGCGGATGAGCAAATCGTGCGGAAGGCAGCTCGCCCGAACGCAGCTGTTCGCGTTGCGGTGTCTTCGCGTTTTCGCCGGGATTGACCGGCACCTGGATCGGGTGGATGGAAGCGCGGCTTGGCGGACGTTCACCATTCCGTGGCGCCTGCACCATGCGCTGCCCGTTGGGCGTTCTGGCCTGCGGCTGTCCGGGCCGGTTCGGCGCGGCCATCGGCGTACCGGGCTTCGGCGCGGCTGCAACGACTTTCACGCGCTCCGGCTGCGGTTGTGCCTTCGCGTGCTGCTGCCGCATCTGGCGCAATTGTGTTACCGGGATCGGCGCGCCGCCCTGCTTGGCGATGACCTTCTCGCGCGCTGCAAACGGCACCGGACGCGGTGGCGGCGCATGCCGTGCCACCACGGTGCGGTTGAAGGCCTTCGCCACCGGTTTTGCGATCGGCCGCTTCGGCGGGGTGATCGCGAGGCTCGCGCGGGTCGGCGCGACGTGCGGGATCGGCGCCACCGTCGCCTTGGCCAGCGCGGCTGCGTTCACACGCAGCACCGCGGAGCGCACCGGCCTTGCGCCGGCGAACACGTTGCGCGGCACGGCGGTGAGGGCGCGCGGATTATTGCGATACGCATATTCGCGCGCGCCGGCATACGGGCGGCCCGCCGCATAGCTGCCGTAGTAGTTATTGATCACCGTCTTGTTGACGTACACGTTGCGGATGTTGGTCACGTTGACGTTGGTGAAGTAATTGCGGCTGGCGCGATAGGGCGGCACGTACACATCCCGCGGTCCCAGCGGGAACCAGCCCACCGGACCGCCGCCGCCCACGCTCACCGAAACCGAGAAG
>Ga0079221_10000353_pt1 | contig 12331 bp, 13 predicted proteins | sample GAAS200_FD_75069 | JGI IMG/M metagenome (GOLD analysis project Ga0079221, IMG submission 75069) | Agricultural soil microbial communities from Georgia to study Nitrogen management - GA AS200 | ecosystem: Environmental > Terrestrial > Soil > Agricultural land | place: USA: Georgia | collected... | reverse complement strand
GCCAGCGAATCAAATTGCTTTCCGAACTCCGTATTGGTATGCGTCGCGCGCGCCACAAAGCCGTCGAAAGCATCAAAAAGAATCGCGAAGCCGATCGCGCGTGACGCATAATCCAGGTCGACGATCCCACCCTTCACCGTCGCCAGCACGGCATAAAACCCGCACAACAGATTTCCGACGGTAAATGCGCTCGGCAGGAGATATACACCGCGCCTCAGCCGATGATTGCGCGGCTCGATGAAGCCAAATTCCTGCTGGTCCGGTTCTCTCATCGCCATCGCGCCAGCACGCTCACCCCACCCGCAACGTGCTGGCCGGGATGCGCCACAATCTCTGCCTCGATCGGCAGCCAAACGTCCATACGCGACCCAAATCGGATCAACCCGATCCTCTCCCCTAATTTTACGCTGTCACCGGGCGCTTTCCAGCAAACCACGCGCCTCGCGATCGCGCCGGCAATTTGCTTGAAAACCACCTCCCCGCGCTCCGTTTCGAGGTGGATGATGTTCTGCTCGTTATCCGCCGAGGCGCGAGAGCGCATGGCATTGTAGAACCGCCCCGGCCGATATTCCACTTCCCGAAAGCGGCCCGCCATCGGAGCCCGGTTCACGTGAACATCCCAAATGGACAAAAAGATACTGATCCGCCGCCCAGGGCGCCCCCCCATGCTTTCGTCGGTTACCTCCATCACCCGGCCGTCTGCCGGCGAAACAACCACTTCCGGATCAGCCGGAGGCAACCGCTCCGGATCGCGAAAAAAGAAGGCCACAGCGGCGCACAGTAGCAGGACGATGACGGCTGTAACTCTCCAGCCTAGAATCGCTGCCGCCACCCCCGCGCACAGAAGCGGCAGCACAAACTTGTAGCCATCTCTGACCATTCCCCGCCGTGAACCTGCTCGCATCGCCTCGGCCCGATGCGGCTGCCTGACGAACACGCACAACGACACTCTTTCATTCTACGCTAGATCAACGGCGCGCGGGCCGCGTACTAATGGGTATGCGCTGTCCTGGTGTGCCGCGCGATGAGCCGTTCCATCTCATCTTTCACGCGCAGCTTCTTTTTTTTCAGGTTGGATTCCAGAAGGATGTCTTCCGCGCTCAGATAGGGGCTTTTCGAGAGCTGCTCGAGCTGTGCTTCGTAGCGTGAGTGCTCTTCAGCCAGGTGTCGGAATTCCGCGTCGCCGGCCAGCAGTTGTTCGCGAATTTCCCGAAGCAAGGACATCGTCCGCCTCCTGAGTGTGCGAAAGATTCACATGAGTCGAACCTAGCATACGCACGTTTCGGTCACAAGAGTTTTTCCATACCTATTCAACCGTACGCACCAGCACCAACGCATCCTCTACCGGCTCCCGATAATATTGCCGCCGCCGTCCGCTCTCGCCGAATCCCATGTGCGCGTAAAACTTCCGCGCACCTTCATTGGAGTTCCTGACCTCTAGAAAGATTTTCGCCACTCCGGCGGATCTGCAGGCCTCGATGGCGTCTTCCATGAGCTGCGAGCCTGTTCCCCGGCGCCGCCGACTCGAATCAACCGCAAGATTCAGAATCTCGGCCTCATCCCCGGTAATTCGAAACACAACGACCCCGCAAACTGCGCCCTCTTCCTCCGCCACGCGCCAACAAAAATTCCCCTGGGGGCCCGGCCGCAGATCATCGGCGCACCACTGCGCCGCCTCCGGAACACCCGAGAGCAATCTCCGTACGCTTTCCAAATCCTCCGCCCTGAACTCTCGAATCATCGTTCTCAAAGCCAGCATGATTAGCCCGCTGATTCAGCGCCTCTCCAATTCATTTCTGCATCTGATCGCCGAATGTAGTTCGCGTCGAGATGTAACGCATCCACCACTTCGCCGCGAAGCGCCTTCCGGTATCCCAATCGCCCGATAAACGGCGCCAGCTCTTCCGATACGATTTCGATCCGGAAAGAGGTTGGATCCTGCCCGTCCATTGCTAGCCGGATTATCTCCGGTTGCGCACAAGCGAGGATTAGCCCGGAGGCGCCGCCTGCTTCTGGTCTCAGCGACCGGAGGAACTCAGCCGCGGTGCTGACGGACTCCTCTCCGATTCGCTCTAATACTCCGGAACCGTCTACCGCTTTTCGAAAGACGCCCCCAAAGACCTGGCCCCGCCTGGCGTCCATCACCACGGCAATCAACGAACCGGCGACAGCCGATTCGGAAACCTGGATGGCCATGGCTTCCAGTCCACTCACTGCCGCGATGGGCCTTCTGTAAACCTCGGCCCAGCCCTTCACCGTGGTGAGCCCCGTGCGCAACCCCGTGAAGGAACCAGGGCCGGCATCAACCGCAAACAGCTCTATCTCTTCAAAATGTATCTGCGCGGACTCTAACAGCCCCTTGGTATCCCGCAGAAGACTTGCGGCAAAGGGTTCTCCCGGCGAAATCCCTCGTTTCGCAACAACCGAAGTCTCGCGCAGCAGCGCAAGGCTTCCCGACGACGAACTGGTGTCCAGCGCCAAAATCAGCATGGCTTAGAGCTCAAGCTTCTGAACTGCAAAACAGACTGCACTGCGCCCGACCGCGCAAGCAATTCAAGTTCCATTTCGGAGTCCAATTTCGACATAACCGCCTGATTCTACGAGAAATATATTGACTCTACATACAAGAACTGCCTAAAATGAGTGCATCGTGCTTCCTCTTAGGGGGAACTCCTGCCATGGAATTTAGAATCGGCGACAAAGTAGTGTATCCGAATCACGGCGTCGGTGTAATCGAACAGATCAGCTACGGTATGCTCGAGGGCCGAACCGAAACCTACTACATGTTGCGCATCACCTCCAATTCCCTCAAAGTCATGGTTCCGCGTTCGAACGCAGCGGCAGTCGGGCTCCGGCCAGTCATTCGAAACGGTGATACCTCCAAAGTTCTCGGTTATCTGGAAAAAGGCAAGTTCAATTCGCATCACGATTGGAAGCATCGCTTCAAGGAGAATTCCGAACGCATGCGAACTGGGTCACTCATCGAGGTGGCCGCGGTTCTGAAGAGCCTCGTGGCCCTGAGCCACAGCAAGCCTCTCTCGTTCCGCGAAAAGAAGATGCTCGAACGGGCCAAATACCTCCTCATCACCGAACTCGCAACCGCCCGTAATTCCACCCCTGAAACCATGGAAACCGTGCTGATCAAGTCCCTGGCCAAGGCGCGCCTGCGCATGCCTCCCACAGGTGAGGAAGCCAGCGCCGCAGACTGAATCTCCGACCTGAATTAGCTCCGAGGGTCCCCGCCGGCAAGCTTGTTTGCTTTCCGCCGCATTTGCTGTTTTTGAATCGCACACTTCTCCGGAAGGACTTCACCCTGAACATCTCTTAAGCCAGCGGCAAGACCGCCTCGGCGTTGAGGTCCCAGTTGGCGTGTTGTCCGGAGAGCAGTTTGGGGTACGCCGCTGCGGCGATCATGGCCGCATTGTCGGTGGAAAGCTCGCGGCTGGGGAAGAAGACAGGCGTGCCCTTCCGCTGGGCCTCGTATCCGAACGATTGACGCAGTTCGTTATTTGCCGCCACGCCTCCGGAAACCAGAATGCTTTGAGCCGCAACTTCCTCGGCAGCTTCCAGGGTACGCCTGAGCAATTCGGCCACAACTCTTTTCTGGAAGCTCGCGAGCAATCCCAACGTCTGCGGACTGCACAGCGGAAGTAATTTATCTGCCGTCCTCTCGCCGTTGCTGAGCGCGTGCCGTCGCTGATCTATTTCCGGCTGCATTTCCGGATGCGCCCGGAGGTAATAAAGCACCGCCGTCTTGATCCCACTGAAGCTGAAGTCGTAAGGATTTCCTCGAATCTTTGTTGGCGAAAAATCGACGCGTATCGAGTGGCTTGGCGCCATTGCGGCGGCATGAACTGCCAGCCGATCTATGACCGGTCCTCCTGGATATCCCAGAGCCAGGAGCTTTGCGACTTTGTCGTAAGCCTCGCCCGCGGCGTCATCGCGCGTCTGGCCCATTTTTCGGTAGCGAAACAGAGCGGCAGACGCGGTTTCACCCGAAGTGAGTGCTGCCACTTCGTATAACACCGTGTGTCCCCCGGAAACGATAAGGCAAACCGCCGGCAGCTTCGGCGTTTGGCCCGATCGAAATGCCTCCAGGAACACCGCCCTAACATGGCCTTCGAGGTGGTTGACTCCGATGAGCGGTTTCCCCAGCGCGTCAGCCAGCACTTTGCCGTAAGTCAAACCGACCAGCAGCGACCCCACCAGCCCCGGCCCCTGCGTGACCCCAATGGCATCCACATCCCGCAGATTAAGCCCGGCGCGGTCCAGGGCCTCGCGTACTACCGGAACAATGCTCCGCAGGTGCTCCCTCGATGCCAATTCCGGCACGACCCCGCCGTACTTCCGATGGACGCTCACCTGCGAAGCGACCACGCTGGACAGAATTTCCCTTCCGTCGGCGACGATCGCAGCGGCCGTTTCATCGCAGGAAGACTCGATTCCGAGAATGCGAGTGGCCATGGAGAGGCGCCCATTTTTTCGCGCTTCGGTATGGTAGCATACGCGTTCGGCCCGCCCGTCGGGCGATGGGCTGTCCGTCTATGCTCATCTCTTCATCGAAGAAGCGAGGTGGCACGGCCCTTTCAGGCCGGCCTATCTTGACTTCGACCTTCTAGACAGGAAGGCGTTTCCCGACTTCATCATGGTCCAGAAAAGCCAGCGCGTGCGCAAGGCCGTCCTTCCAGCTGCCGGATTGGGCACTCGGTTTCTACCGGCCACCAAGGCGCAACCCAAAGAGATGCTCCCGGTAGTCGATAAGCCGCTGATTCAGTATGTCGTCGAGGAGTGCTTGGCATCAGGCATCGAGAACATCATTATCGTCACCGGGCGCGGTAAAAATGCCATCGAAGACCACTTCGATAACTCCCCGGAACTGGAGAGATTTCTGGAGAACAAGGGCAAGACCGACCAGGTGGAGATGGTTCGCTCCATCAGCAACATGGTTCATTTCAGCTACACGCGCCAAAAAGAGCCCTTGGGGTTGGGCCATGCTGTTCTCACCGCGCGGGAGTTGGTTGGTGATGAGCCGTTCGCTGTTCTTCTGGGCGACGTGATTATTCCGGGGCCTTGCCCGGCCACCCGCCAGATCGCCGAGGTCTACGAGCAGACCGGAATCGGCACCATTGCCGTCGAACCGGTGCCCGCCGACCGCACCCATCTCTATGGTGTGATTGATGCCGAACCCGCCGAATCATCTAAATGGGGCCAGAAGCTGCTTCGCATAAAGAATCTGGTGGAAAAGCCCAAGCCGGGAAAAGCGCCTTCCAATTTGGCCGTCACCGGCCGCTACGTTCTGCCGCCGGAAGTTTTCGACTGCCTGGAGCGAACTGCGCCGGGAAGCGGCGGCGAAATTCAGCTTACTGACGGATTGCGCTTATTGGCCAAGGAACGCGGGCTTAGCGCCTTGGAATACAAGGGCAAATCCTACGACGCAGGCGATAAACTCGGCTTTCTAAAGGCGACTGTGGAGATCGCCCTGAGCAATGGCGATTTCGGCGACGAATTTCGCAACTACCTGAAAGGACTCAAGCTCTAAAAGCCGGCACACTACTTCTCTTTCCCAACTTTCTTCTTTTCCTTGGCTTCGGTCGAGGTCTTCGTTTCCGCTTTGGAATCTGCTTTCGACTCGGCCTTGCTTTCAGATTTCTCCGACGCGCCTCCGCCGTCCGCTCTCTCCGTGCCTCGGGAGGACCTGGCATAATCGGTGACGTACCAGCCGCTGCCTTTGAACTGAATCGCAGGGGGAGACACTAGACGCTCGACGCGCCCTCCGCAATTCGGGCACTTCTTCAAATAAGGCCCGTCCAGCTTCTCGATTCTCTCAAAGTGCTTCCCGCACTTCCGACACTCGTATTCGTATAAAGGCACCCGTTTCTCTCCGTATATCAATATCTTACCATGACGTTACGCCCGCATCCGGGGATCGCCCGCAGCCCAGCCGCCGGAGTCTTGGCGGGCGCCCTTCGTCAAAACCAATTCTGGCCTCATGCTAGACTCACCAGCGCATGCATAGCACCCAAGGCGAGCCGACGGAACGGCCAACTCCGCCGAATGGACGCCTGTATCTTGTAGCTACTCCCATCGGAAATCTGGAAGATATTACCGTGCGAGCCCTCCGTGTCTTGGGCGAGGTGGATCTGATCGCCTGCGAAGATACTCGCCACACCGCCAAGCTTCTGCAACACTACGGAATTGATAAGCCAACGCTTAGCTACCACGAGCACAACGAAGCTTCCAGGGCTCCCCAATTGGTTGAACGCCTCGAGGCAGGCGCCGAAGTCGCCCTGGTGAGCGATGCGGGCATGCCCGTTATTTCAGACCCGGGCCACCGGCTCATTTCGCTCTGCTTGCAGAAACAAATCGCTGTCATTCCAGTTCCGGGCCCTTCTGCGGCCATCGCGGCTCTGGCAGTCTCCGGGCTGCCGGCGGCGGAGTTCCTGTTTGTAGGCTTCCTTCCCGCACGGGCCACGGCGCGCCGCAAAATGTTGGAGAAGCTGGTTAAGGAAGATCGCACGCTGGTGCTTTACGAAGCGCCGCATCGCCTGGTGGATGCCCTTTCGGACGCTTTAGAAGCGCTGGGAAGACGGCGCGCCGTAATAGCTCGCGAGATGACCAAAATTCACGAAGAGTTCTTGCGCGGCGATCTGGCCGAATTGCTCGTGCGCGTGCAGCAGCAGCCGGTTCGCGGCGAGATTACGCTGTTGATCGCCTCCTCCTCGCCGGGCGAGGAGAAAACTAACGAGGTTGCCCCCGCCCCTTTGCGTGAGCGCGTCGAGCAAATCATGCGCGAGCAGCAGCTCGATCGCAAAGCCGCCTTGAAGCTCGCCGCCCGCGAGCGCGGCCTGACAAAACGCGAAGCCTACAAAAAACTCCTGGGGGCGTAGCGGAACTGGCCGGAATCGGGGCCGTTCAGAGACTTCAGAGTGATCGCGGAGATTATCGCTTTCCACTCGCAGCAGTTTCGGTCGCGAAAAAGGCGTCGACGCGGTCGAGAATCTCCGCCGCCGAGCCGGCCCTGGTTACCTGCCGCCGCAACTCGGCGCCATTGCGGATGCCGTGCGTAAACCAGCATGCGAATTGCTTCATCTTTCCGATTGCATCCGGCAACCCTGCGTCGCGGAGATGTCGGAAGTATCGCGAGAGTAGATCATAGCGATCGCCGTCAGAAGGCTCCTCGTAGCGCCCTGACGCGACGAACTGCTCGATTTGGCTGAAAATCCACGGATTCGTGCTGGCGCCGCGGCCGATCATCACGGCATCGCAGCCCGTCTCGCGTACCATCCGCACAGCGTCTTCGGGCGAGTGGATATCGCCATTGCCAACCACCGGTATTCCGACCGCCTGCTTAACTGCGCCAATCAGGTTCCAATCCGCCGATCCGGTGTAGGCTTGCTCGCGCGTCCTGGGATGCACGGCGATTGCTTCCACGCCCACGGCCTCCGCCATGCGCGCGACTTCCACGGCCACGATGCTCTTCTCGTCCCAACCTGCTCGCGTCTTGATCGTGAGCGGAATGCGCACGGCATTGCGCACGCCGCGCAGCAGTTCCTCGAGCGAGCGCAAGTCGCGCAGCAAGCCCGAGCCACCGCACTTGGTTACTTTTTTCGCGGGACAACCCAGATTGATATCCACGATATCGAATCCGAGATCCTCCACCATCTTGGCCGCATCGGCCATCGCACGAGGATTGGCGCCGAAAAGCTGCGCCGTGATGGGGTGTTCGTCCGGCTCGAAGTAAAGATAGCCGAGCGTTCGCGCGATGTGCCGGGCCACGCCCTCGGCGCTCGTGAATTCGGTCATGATCAGGCCGCAGCCGCCGAGCCCGCGGATCATCCGGCGAAAGATCGTGTCGGTAACGCCGGCCATGGGCGCAAGCACGGTGGCTGGCGCGATCTCGATGTCCCGAATGCGAAGGCTTGCCGGCGCCGTCGCTTTAAGATTCCGCGTTGTATTCCCGTCCAATTCGATCACCTGCGGTTTACTCGCCTTCGCGCCGGAGGTTTGCTTGCGCCGCATTGTGGAGGCTTGTCAGGTGGGAAGCCAATGCCTCATGAGAGCCCTGAAAGAATCCTTCCACCAGCCGCGCCACGGCATGCGTACGCGCCTGGTCAGCCGAGAGATGCGGCCTGTAAAGCCAGGCACGCCCGGCCTTCTGCCTTTCCACCACGCCCTTCTGGGCCAGGCGGTCGAGAATGGTCATAATCGTGGTATAGGCGCGCGGGCGCGTGGTCGCAAGCGCCCCGTGAATATCGCGCACGGTCGCCTGCCCCAACCGCCACAACGCATTCATGCAGTCCAGCTCCAGGGGCGCTAGGTCCAGAATCGAGCGGCGAATGGTTCGAATAGGCGCAGTGGACATGAATTGATCTCTCTAAACGGTTTTCGTCTTGAGCAATGGCTCCGCGCCGGGCTTGCCCTCATTCTCGGTCGCGGCGATAGCGGCCTTTTCCGCCGGAGCCGCGCGAAATTGGTCCAGGCGCAACAGTTTTCGATTCAGCGCGGAGCTAAAGGCCGTCCAACCGGCCTCCCCTCCGTCTGTGCCCAGAACCGCGCGCGCCGCGCCCATTTTGGAATCCAGGTCATCAAGGTAGTGCAAAACCAAGGCCTCACGGAACATGGGCAGCTTGGGCGAGCCGAATTCGTATTGCCCGTGGTGGCTGATCAGCAAATGCTTGATCAGCGTCTTGTAATCGGCCGGGAATCCCTCGATGGCGTTCATTCTCTCAGTCACCTGCTCGAGTCCCAGAATAATATGCCCCAGCAGTTGACCGTCATTGGTGTAATGAATGGCGCGTTCGTAGCAAAGCTCGTCCAGCTTGCCGATATCATGCAAAATCGCGCCCGTGAGCAAAAGATCGAGGTCCAACTCCGGATAATGCTGTGCTGCCAGGCGGCACAGAGCGCACAAGCTGACGACGTGCTCGAGCAGGCCGCCGATAAAAGCGTGATGCATCATTTTCGCCGCCGGCGCGCGCTTCAGCCGCGGAGCGATTGCCGGATCCTCGACGACGCCGGAAACAAGCCGGCTGAGCCACGGGTTCTTAATCGCGGAAACGTCTTCACGCAGCCGGGCGTAGAGCTGCTCGATATCCTCCGCGGTATGAGGGAAATAATCCGATAACTCCACTTCCCCTGGCTCGGCACGGCGGAGTCTTTCCAACGCAAGCTGCACGCGATTCTTGTAATTTTCCACGCGCGCCTGGACCTTGATGATGTCGTCGCGTTCGAAAAGAGAGGCAAAGCTGTCCACGTTTTCCCAGAGTCGCGCCTCGATGGTCCCGCTTCGATCGCTCAGTTCCAGCCGCAAGTAGGGCTTGCCTTCGCGCGTCGCACGCAGCTCTTTTTCGCAAACCAGAAAAAAAGACGTGATGGTAGTGTCCGGAGCGAGATCAGAAACGTAGGCGGCTTTCATTCAGTCCGGTTTACTGCCTGGAACCGGCGTATTCGGCGTCGGGGTTGACTTCTTCTTTTTCTTGTCGTCGTCCGGTGTCGGAGGAACTTCTTCGATTGTGCTGGAGGGCACGGCGGCGGTGTCCGCATAGCCGGGCTTTACGGTGACGTAGCTGTCTTCCCGCAGCGTTTCCAGAAACGCGCGCAACGCCGGCCGCAATTTCTCGTTGTACAGACGATCCTGGATCTCGTTGTCAACCTTCTCCTCGGGCTGCTGTCCCGCGGCGTAATGTTCCCCCACCTGCAGAATCAGAAAGCCCGTCTTGGTAGGAATCACGTCGGTCGTTTGCAGCCGCTGCAATGCAAAAACGGCCTGCTCGATGTTTGGCGCAAGCTGTCCATGTTCAAACCTGCCCAGATCCCCGCCCTGTTTGGCCGTGCTGCCGTCGGAAAAATGCTTGGCCAGCTCTCCAAAATCCTCCCCGTTCTTCACGCGCTGCAGCAGGTCCTCGGCTTTCTTTCGCAGCGCCGCTGTATCCGATTCCGGCTTCCCCTCCGTGCTTACGAAGATCTCGCGGAGCGTCACCTGTTCGGGCCGCACGAACTCGCTCTTGTGTTCGCTGTAATACTGCAACACCTGTGCGTGATCCAGGATCATTCTCGAGCCCACCTCGTGCCGGATCACTTCCTGCTGGATCAGCTGGTTTCGGATATTGTTTTTGAAATCCTCAAACGAGATGCCGCTCTTATCAATCTGCGTTTCGAGATCTTCCATGGTGGCGATATTGTTCTGGATGCGGATCTCGTCCAGACGCTTGACCACATCGGTCTCTACGCTGACGCCCATGTCCTTGCCATGCTGCACCAGCAGCGAATTATCAATGAGGTCGCGCAGCAGGTTTTTCTCTTCCGCCGCCATTTTTCCCCGAATCTCTTCCGGAGTGCATTTAGGGCAATCCTGCTGGACCTCTTGCTGCAGCTCCGTGCGCGCGCGCTCCAGGTCCGTGCGGGTGATCACCTCATTATTTACGCGCGCGATCACCTCTTCCAGGACGACGCTCTTGGTCTGCGCTACGCCCGGCAGCGCCGGAATCATGAGGATAAACCCCGCGCAGATACACGCTTTCTTCAGCATTCCGCTCCTTTTGTCTATCGGCATTCTAGCTCCCCGTTTCGAGCGGAAGCAATACGTTTCGGATTGCCTCCGCGATGCTCTTGTTACTACGCTCGAGCGCGATCGTTAGAACGCCGCTCGGATCGAGTTTCGTCCCTTTGCCTTTGCGGACCAGGCGCACCAGCCTCTCGGGGCTGACCGAAGTGCTCGGATAAAACTTGATGGAAGCCTCAGCACCGCGCCGGTCCACAGACGAAATTTGCAGCCTCTCGCAGAGAGATTTCAATACCGCATAATCAAGTAAGTTTTCGATCGCCGGTGGCGGCGGTCCAAATCGATCGGCAAGTTCCCTGCGGAGCTTCTCCCTTTCGTCGTCGTTCCGTATTTCCGCGATCCGCTTGTACGTCCGTAAACGCAAGCTTTCGTTGGGCAAATACTCCTGCGGAATACGAATGTCCATTCCGAGATTCAGCGTAGCGCGAAGTTCCGGCTGTTCGGCCCCTCCTTTCTTCGCGGCCACGGCCCGCTCCAGCATCTGGGTGTAGAGATCGAACCCAATGGCGGCAATATGCCCGTGCTGCTCGCGGCCCAGCAGATTTCCGGCGCCGCGCAACTCGAGGTCGAGCGCCGCGATGCGAAAACCCGCGCCCAGTTCGCTAAATTCGCGCAACGCCGCCAACCTGCGCCTGGCGATGGGCGTCAAGGAAGCCTCCGGCGGCACCAGCAGATAGGCGTAAGCACGCTGATTCGAGCGCCCCACGCGCCCGCGAAGCTGGTAAAGCTCCGAAAGCCCGAAACGATCCGCGCGATTCACGATAATTGTGTTGGCCCGCGGAATATCCAGCCCGTTTTCGACAATCGTCGTGGAGACCAGCACGTCCGCTTCGTCGCGAATGAACTTGAGCATCACTTTTTCCAGGTCCCGCTCGCCCATCTGGCCGTGTCCGACCACTACCCTTGCCTTCGGTGCCAGTTTCTGAATCAACGCCGCCATCGAATAAATCGATTCCACCCGGTTATGCACAAAAAACACCTGGCCGCCCCGCTCCAATTCCTCCAGTATGGCTCGCCGGATCACCGATTCCGAAAACGGCGCGACCACCGTTTGTATCGCCAGCCTGTCCTTCGGCGGTGTCTCGATGACAGACATGTCTCGCAGGCCCACCAGTGACATATTCAAGGTGCGCGGAATCGGTGTGGCCGTCATCGTAAGCACGTCCACGTTCCGGCTCATCTCTTTCAGCCGCTCCTTGTGTGTCACGCCGAAGCGCTGCTCCTCGTCCACAATCAATAATCCCAAGTCGTGGAAGCGGACGTCGCGCGAAAGCAGGCGGTGCGTGCCGATCAGAACGTCAACTTTTCCTTCTTCGACCGCAGCCAAAGTCTCCTTTTGCTCGCGTGCGCTGCGGAACCGGCTGAGCATCTCGATGCGCATCGGAAACGCGGCCATGCGCCGCCGGAAAGTCTCGTAGTGTTGAAACACCAGGACGGTGGTCGGCGCGAGCACCGCCACCTGTTTCGAATTGGCCACTGCTTTGAATGCCGCGCGCATGGCAACTTCCGTTTTTCCGTACCCCACATCGCCGCAAAGCAGCCGATCCATCGGCGTCGGCGCTTCCATGTCGCGTTTGATATCCATGATCGCCGCGGACTGATCGGGCGTCTCGGAAAATTCGAAGGCATCCTCGAATTCGTGCTGCCAGGGCACGTCGGGGCCGAATGCATGGCCCGTGGCCGTCTTTCGCTCCGCGTACAATTCCAGCAATTTGTCGGCAAGATCGGTGAGCGATTTGCGCACGCGCGTCTTGCGCGCCGCCCACGCGG
>Ga0079221_10000352_pt1 | contig 12347 bp, 10 predicted proteins | sample GAAS200_FD_75069 | JGI IMG/M metagenome (GOLD analysis project Ga0079221, IMG submission 75069) | Agricultural soil microbial communities from Georgia to study Nitrogen management - GA AS200 | ecosystem: Environmental > Terrestrial > Soil > Agricultural land | place: USA: Georgia | collected... | reverse complement strand
CACGTTGATGGCATTGATGTAAAATTCTGCAGCTACGCGGGCTGTTTGTTTATTTTTTGCGAAAGTGAACATACCGATCCCGGGGTATAGAATCACAACGGGATTTGCGTCGCGTATTGCCGGGCTATTTTCATGTTTACACTTATTATAATAATCAGTGTACATCCTCCGGTACTCCTCGAACTGTGGCTGGAGTTTTTTCTTCAAAACAGGAATATTGTCTATTTGTTCGTTTACTGCAAGATTCAATACCAGTGGAGAAATTTTTGTGCGTAAAAAGTGGTCAGGACAACTGGTTCCCATTGGCGCCAGCTTTTCGAGGTCATTGGAATTAATATATTCCAACACCCTTTCATCATCCGTAAAATGCCCGATCATTTTTGTTTCAGAAGAACAAAATCCTCGTAAAACCGGCGCCAGCAAAGCCGCTTTTTTTATGCGTTCTTCTTTTGGTAATGACTTAATTTTTTCGCCTCCAAATGTTTTGCCTTTCCTTCCATAATTGTCTTGAAGATATTGTGCGCAGGTTTCAATTACTTCAAGTGTATTCATGTAGCTTTCGTAAGAAGTATCGCCCCAAGTGAATAATCCATGTGAACCGAGCATGATGCCGCGTATTCCGGGATTTTCGTCTAAGCATTGCCGTAATTTTAAGCCGAGATCAAACCCAGGCCGTTGCCAGTCTACCCAGCCGATAGTGCCATTAAACAACTTGTGTGTTATCTCTTTGCCATCTTTTGCTGCCGCTATTGCGATGGCAGCGTCGGGATGTAAATGGTCGATATGTTTGAAAGGTAAAAAGCCATGGAGTGGCGTATCAATCGAAGGAGCTTTTGATTTCAAATCATAAATGCAATGATTAAATAATTCCACCATTTCATCTTCATGTTGCAGCCCTTTATACACATTTTTCAGTCCGCGCAAACAGTCTACATACAAAGCTGCCAGGCCGCTTCTCTTCATGGTTCCAAGGTCGCCGCCACTTCCCTTCACCCACATCACCTCTGCGTCTTTTCCGGTGGTCGGGTCAACGGCCATAACTTTGCACGACGTATTGCCACCGCCATAGTTGGTTAACCTTAAATCGGCGCCCAACAAATTAGATCGATACACCAGTAAGCCCACTTCATCGCCTTCCAATTCTGCGGCTTTGTCTTTATCCCATAGGTAACTTACGTGCTTAAACTCTTTGGTTGTGCTCATAATTTTATTTGTTTCTTTTTTTAATCAAATCTTTTCTTATCAAATGAAAGTTTAAACGATTAAGTTTAAACTACGATTATTAATCTTTTTTCAATGCCCCGCTCACTCGTGCAGGGCATTGCCATATCCCACCAATATGACTGAAGTAATGATGGTAACAATTCCTACAATAATAGTGGTTTTTGTTTTTGAACTTACTCCTTTCCATTCCCTTAGCGCAAAGCCCCAGAGATTGGCCACCAAAATAATAAACGACATGTGGAGTATCCATGAGCTTGCGCCATTTCCCAGTTTGCTTTCGCCCATTCCGTAAAAGAAAAACTGCAGAAACCACAGCGTGCCCGCCAAAGCGCAAAAAAGATAATTGCGCAACAAAGGTGTTTTTTTATCTACATAATCTCCAAAAGTTTTATTGCGGATATTCAGATACAAGCACCAGATAAAGTTGGTGGTAAGGCCGCCCCAAAGCAACACTATATAAATTACATTATTGCGGTATAAAAAATTGCCCGTTTCTCCGGGATTAGCTGCCTTCCACGCATCGTTGGCCACCTCGGCCATTTTTGAGCCCGCCTCTATTCCATAATTGAAACAAGCGCTGAGAATGCCAGAAATAATGCAAACTATCAATCCCTTTACGAGGTTAAATTCTTTTACACTTTCTTTCTTTTTTTCTTCAGGCAATTCACGTTCTTTTAATACGCCGGCTCTGCCGCAAATAAAAATGCCCAGCAGGCAAAGAACTACACCAATCAACACCACCTGTCCCCAATAATTGGAAATTAAATCGGTAAATGTAACTTTTCCCTCAGAGGGATGGAAATTATAATAAATTGACGGGGCCAATGCGCCAAATGCCGAAGTGAACCCGAGAAGTACAGAATTACCCAGCGACATCCCTAAATATCGCATTCCAAGCCCGTACATCAAGCCTCCTATGCCCCAAAGCACACCCCAGAAATACGTCCAGCCAAAGGTGGAAGCAGGCGTATTTGAAATAATAGTCCCGAAGTGTGGAATAGTGAGCCAGGCAGCGATTGGTGGCACAATCAACCATGAAAAAAGCCCTCCAATGATCCAGAAGTTTTCCCAATGCCACCCTTTTACTTTATTATAAGGGACATAAAAACTTCCTGAGGCAGCGCCACCTATAAGATGATAAAAAATACCAAGGATTATCTGCATGCGTCAAGTATTCGCTATGAAATTGTATTCGGGAATAAAAATAAATGAAAGCAATTTAATAATCATCATGTACTGTCATGGGCTTGGAAAAGACTAAAAATTATAAAGATTTTTTAGCCAAAATATACAACATGAAAATACAGCCTGTAATCTGCAAGCCACGACCGGCGACGACGCGTCGCGCCAATGCCCGGGATTGGAAACCGCAGAAATAACAATGAGAGAAAATTATATAGAAGGTAATATCCCGACAGGATAGAAAACAATTATGGTATAGCCGGACCATCAGCCAATAAGCGTTTAAGCCGGGCTGGAGTAAGCACAGAGGAACAAATGGCGTTAAATTATTCTATGGCTTGGCAATGATCTTGAATCGCTTTGCATTGAGATTACTGTACACTTAATTTATTGCACTAATCTTACGGTATCAGCAATGGTAACGTTGCCTGCAGTCACTTCAATGTTTTTAAGTGTATCAGGTATATAACCGGTTGCCTCATCCGGCGCAAATATCAAAGTATAACTGTTTGCAGGAATGCCCCAAAACTTGTAGGCTCCCGATGCATCCGGAATGGCGCCCAAGGTATCAGCCCCTGCAATAGCCGTCACGCGGGCATTTGCAGCTTCCGGCAATACTACTCCCTGAATGGCGCCACCAGCAGCCCGTGCAAAAGTACGGATCACAGGTTTTAAAAGATATTGTCCACTATTGCCTGCTTTCACAATAGAACGCGCCGCATCAAAATCCATCACCAATTCATAAGGAATGCCTGGTTTTACATCAGCATCTACATTTAATTTAAGGCCCGATTGCTGGGCAGAAGGTGTTTTTAAATCTACTGTACTTCCATCTTCTAACACGAGCTGGTTGTCGTCTCCCAAAATTAAACGGATTTGAGAAACCTTACCCGCAGGTACACTTACTCCTCCCAGGAGCGTATCCTTGCCATTGCGAAGTTGCAGCAGATCATACTTGCCGGGATTCAATACGGGCACGGAAGTCCATCCGTTGTCAGATGTATCACTGCTATTTTTCACCATCACTTCCTTTATATCAATCCATACCGCCTTATAATCAGCAGGAGCATCAGTGAGGTAGATATTGATTTTTGATATTTGATTGCCTGAATTATCAGATTTCGAACAGGAATTAAACATATAAGAGAGCATCGCAATTCCTAATAAGGGAAGTAAGATTCCCGGGTGTTTTTGTTTCACAGAGTAATAATTTAGATTAACAGAAAGGCAAAATTCATTCCAATACTTGCAATAAGTTGCTCAAAGTGTTTTTGTCAAGTCAAATCGACCTTTCTTTCACGAGCCGGAAGCATCGAATTTACGTTTCAGTTAATATAGAGATAAAATAAAAATTACGGTTATTTCTTCGTTTACTACATCAGTTCAAAAAAATTGAAATGCCGATTGCATCTTTTAATAAACAGTGATGGTCCGCTATTTATTTTTCACCAACCGTACAGAGTATACCGGCCCTGCAGAACTTCCATCCTGCGCTACAAATTTTATTAGCACCTTTTCTTTGCCTTTTATAAATTCCTCCGGAATGGCGTAGGAAACTTCTTTAAACTGTGACAGATTCCATTTGCCCGTATTATCTTCCGTTGTCAATTTCTTATCGTCGATATAAATATCAAACTTATGGCTGCCCCATTCAGCGCCCCAATAACGGACCATCAAACTCAGGTTTTGTTCTTTATTTGTATTCATTTCATAACTAAAATAGCCGCCGTTAAAAGCTTCACGAAACATCTGGTCCTGGTTATTGCCGGCTCTTGATTTGTCGCTTTTCATTTGATGATCTACTTCAGGTTGCTGTTCGCCGGGATGCACAATATCAACCGTGCGTTTTTCCAAATCCAGTTTTTCTTTTTCAGATACGGCAATAGAATCAATATATTTTTTATAGCCCTCACTGCTCAAAGCCATCCAATACATCATATATCTCGCATCGTATATTTGAAAGAAAGGCTGCAAGTCAATCTGAATCGGGTTAATCACTTTTAAGTTCTTAATGGTAAAATGGAGTGGTTCATTTTTTATAGGAACTAAATCATCAGTGATAGATGATATTTTATCAGCAACAAAAATCGGCGCTTTATCCACCGGTAATTTTTTACCACTTGGTATATGTCCCCATCGGCTGTCATCTGCAATCAGCCCTTTCAAATCTTCAGTTCCTGTTTTTGCGCCGAGCAAAATCGGCCCATGCATAATGGCGATGTATTGTGACACATTGGGTAAAGGTGAAATGGTGTTATGCATCGGCAATGTAATTTCTATTACATCGCCTTTTTTCCAATTGCGATGAATACTTACGTAAGATGAAGGATGATTGGCAAATGAGATATTTTTTCCGTTCACCATAATTTTTAATTTGCTATCGGCTACCCACCACGGATAGCGAATCATTAAGTTGAATGAAGAATTACCTGATGTAATAAGCAACTTCGTTTTTTCCTCGTAAGGGAATTTGGTTTGTTGAGTAAGCTGTATGCCTCTTTCTTTCCAGTTTAATGTGGACGCAATAAAGAGATTCACGAATAAGGAATCGTGAAAATGGCTGTAGATAAATTCATTGTATTTTCCATGATTTTCCATGCCGGTGCCAACGCAACACCACATGGCCTCATTTGGCGCAGAGTATACGCGATAACTTCTCGGGCGGGCCGGTGTAAAATAAACGTAGCCGCCGGTTTCAGGATTTTGAGTGGAAAGAATATGATTGTAAATCGTGCGCTCATAATAGTCCGCATACTTTGCTGACGGATTTTTTCTGAACAAATCTTCGGTCAGCTTCAGCATGTTGTTGGAATTGCAGCTTTCAGGGCCTTCTACATCATTTATGAAATCAATACACGATGCAGCACTTGGAAAAAATTCACGCCGGCTGTTGCCACCAAATGCTAATGTTCTGTTAGTGGTAACCGTTTGCCAAAAGAAGCTACCTGCATTGGCAAATTTTTTATCGCCACTTAGTTCCCCGATTCTTGCAAAACCAATTGCCTTCGGCACCTGCGTGTTGGCATGTTTATTATCCAAATTATCAATCCCTTCAGATAAGGGGTCAAGCATTTGATGATGAGAAAATCTTTTGGCAGCCGCTAAATATTTTTTATCCCCGGAAATAGCATAGGCATCTGCCAATACTTCGTTCATGCCACCCTGTTCGGTGTCCAGCATTTTTTGCATCTGTTCTTCCGTCAATCCTGAGGTAATATGAACAGCCCAATCGCAAAAATGTAAAAACATGTTTTTTGCCTGTTTACTGCCGGCATAAATGTAAGCATCCCTTAATCCCGCGAACATCTTATGTACATTGTACCATGGCACCCATCCTGCATGAAATGCTTTGAAATCACCGTCCTGTATAGATTTCCAAACGGCGGCGCTGTTTGGGACCCCGCCTACATAACCCGCTCCCCAACTGTTATGATTCCTCGTATTGGCATCCTGGCATTTTTGTAATTCAGCAATCATGTAGAGCATCCTTTTTTTACATTCTGCGTTTCCGGTAGCGGTGTTGATTGCCATTGCCGTTAAATAGTGCCCGCCAATATGACCATCCAAACCTGCCCAGTTGGTATAGCTCGAATCCTTAGGTGTTAGCCCTGCTTCTTTTAAATACGGTGCTAATAAACGGTCAACTTTATATTGCAAAAGAGTTTGAATATTTAAATCGCGCGCACGCTTAAACGGGCCGTCTAATAATTTCACATCGCCAAGGTTAAATTCATTAGCGTATAGCTTCTCCTGTGCCCAAATATTTCCATAACATAAATTCCCCATAATTATCAGGAGTAGAATTGCCTTTTTCATTCTTTGAATCTATTTTTTATTGCCAACTTTTTAAAATTACTTAATCATTGTGAGCTGCCTGATCGAGGCACTAACTGCATCCAATTTTTAGGATGAAGCAAATGAAATTATGCATGCCATTCAAAGGGCATGTTTCAAATCATGCATCTACCAATTATTAAAAATAAAAATTTTACTTTTGTTGACACAATATTTACCTGATGTTACTAATTGTATTAAATGCATTTTTTTGCCTTGCTTTTGCTGCTTTTGCCTATGTAAATCTCAATGATAAGGATTCCTGGCTGTGGGTAAGCATTTATATGGTAGCATCCATTTGCTGTGGCTTCGCAGCTTTTGGCAGATTTTTCCCAACGGTGTATCTTGTAGCTATTGCTTTCTATTTAGTTTATGCTATCCGGCTTTTTTTTATTAAAGACGGAGTAAAGGATTGGATTATAAAATATCGTACCCCAAGTTTGGTAGAAAGTATGCAAGCGACCAAACCCTATATCGAACAGGCAAGAGAGTTTTTTGGATTGCTTATTATTAGTGGTGCTTTGGCAATAAATTATTTTGCTTCTATGTAAATGAAACACACAGGAATTATGAAAGGAGAGATGAATACGAAGATTGACGGATTACTGACCAGGATTATCGAAAGAAATGTAAATGGCGAAACTTATGCATGGCTTCTTAATAAAGCAGCCGACTTAAATGGTAAAAACAATAAAGACCAGCTTACCATCATCTTTACGTCCATCCCACGTAAAACAGGGAAAAAAGAAATCGTGATTGAAGAAACAGAAGCTAAAGAAATCAATGCGATTTTGCCAGGCTTCAGGATTGATCATTGGACAATTGACAGACTATCCAGGGTTTGGCTGTTAATCCAACTGGAAATTGATGATAAAGAAAAATATATTAGCCAAATTGAAAGCTTGTTTTCACAGGCAGAAATGAATGAGCTGGTAGCGCTTTATTCGTCTTTGCCACTTCTTTCTTACCCTGACGCATGGAAATTAAGATGCGCGGAAGGTATCAGGAGTAATATCGGGACGGTGCTGGAAGCGATTATGTATCATAACCCATATCCGTCCACTTACCTGGATGAGCTGGCATGGAATCAATTGGTAATGAAAGCTTTTTTCACCAATAAAAATGTAAACAATATTGTAGGACTCGATGCAAGAGCGAATGCAAATTTAGCAAACACTCTTTTTGATTATGTAGAAGAACGCTGGTCAGCAAATCGTACTGTAAACCCGCAGATATGGCGCTTAACAACCGCGTATTTTGATGAACCTCATCTTTACATGATCGAAAAATTATTTAACGAGGCGGATGAAACAGATCGCGAAGCTGCTGCACTTACCTGCGCTGAGAGCACCAATGCAAAGTTGAATTTGTTATTAGATCAGCATCCGCAATATAAAGAAGCTGTTGCCGAAAAAAGGCTGAGCTGGCAGGTTATAGCAGATAAACAGATATTTTAAAATAATTAAATAAAGTAAATTATGTCGTGTAGTACTGATGAAAGGGAAACCGCGGAAACACAGAAAAGTATACCGCTTGATTTGGATGCCATAAAAGGAATGCGTTTTTTTGATCCTCATATTCACATGGTGTCAAGAACCACTGACGATTACCAAGCGATGGGCGATGCAGGAATTGTCGCTGTTATTGAACCTGCGTTCTGGCTCGGGCAGCCCCGAACCGGCGTGGATACTTTTCGCGATTACTACAGCAGCCTGATAGGATGGGAAAGATTTCGGGCATCGCAGTTTGGTATCAAACATTATTGCACCATTGGGTTAAACTCTCGTGAGGCGAATAATCAAAAACTGGCGGAGCAGGTAATGGAAATTCTTCCTTTATTTATCTATAAAGAAGGCGTGGTGGGCGTTGGTGAAATAGGCTTTGATGATCAAACACCTGCCGAAGAAAAATATTACAGGCTGCAGCTTGAACTCGCTAAAGAAGCAGGTTTGCCTGTGCAAATCCATACGCCACACCGCGATAAGAAAAAAGGTACACAGCGCAGTATGGATATTGCTATCGAGCATGGATTAAATCCGTACTCTGTTATTGTAGACCACAACAACGAAGAAACCGTAAAAGAAGTGCTCGAGAGAGGCTTTTGGGCCGCATTCACTATTTATCCTTTTACAAAAATGGGTAACGAAAGGATGGTTGAAATTGTAAAACAATATGGCACAGAGCGCATCATAGTCAACTCCGCTGCAGATTGGGGAATCAGTGATCCTTTGGCAGTACCTAAAACTGCCGCTTTAATGAAAATCAGGGGTATTGATGTTAAGGATATTGATTTGGTTTGCTTCCGCAATGCTATTATCGCTTTCGGACAGAGTGGACAAATTATAGAATCCGATTTCGAGGAGGTTCAGAATTTGGATCAATCGAAAAAATTTGAAGGCAATAGTGTGCTTCGCGGAGGCCAGGCGCCGCGTATTAATAAATCATCGCTCATCATTAGTTAATTTCCTGAATTGAAAAGAAGCAAAGGTTTTCTTCAACTAATGAGGCCCGCCAATATAGTTACTTCCGTTGCTGACGTGCTGGCCGGAATCGCTATATCAGGGTATTTAGTAAATGAAAATTTCTCTGCTACCTATATTCCCTCCATTTTACTTTTAAGCATTTCCACTATGGGACTGTATGGGGGCGGAGTTGTTTTTAATGATGTGTTTGATGCGGAACTCGACAAAATTGAAAGGCCTGAAAGGCCTATTCCATCGGGCGTTATATCGAAAGGAGAAGCCTCATTAGTGGCTATTATTTTATTTTCAATTGGAATCATAGCTGCAGCAATTGTAAGTATATTATCCGGCTTAATTGCGATATCAATTATTATCGCTGCCCTTGCTTACGATAAATGGTCAAAGCATCATGGATTTGCAGGCCCATTTAATATGGGATTATGCCGCGGCTTAAATCTTTTATTAGGCATTAGCATTATTATACCTGCTGTTTCGGCTTGGTGGTTTTTGGCAATAATTCCTATCATTTACATCGCTGCGATTACGATGATAAGCAGAGGTGAAGTGCACGGCGGCAGTAAAAGCACTTTATATTTTGCAGGATTATTTTACTGCTTAGTGATTGCCAGCATCTTGTTTTTATCATCCGGCAGAGACATGCTTTGGTGGTCGGTTATTTTTTTAATTCCATTTTCGTGGATGATTTTTTCAGCATTAATAAAAGCGATTAGGCTAACTTCTCCGCAAAATATTGGGAAGGCGGTCAGAGCGGGAGTGATTGCATTGATTGTAATGGATGCTTCAATGGCTGCGGCATTTGGAGCTATCGTTCTTGCTTTCTTAACCATACTTTTGTTACCGGTTTCTTTATGGCTTGCAAAAATTTTTGCAGTTACGTAAATAGTTTTTTAGAAAAATGCTAGAATCTTTTTAAATATTTTATGAATTATCTCGGGCAATCTTTTAATGTGCAGTTTGATTACAGGGTTTATTTTACTACCGGTATTTTCAATACTTCGAACAGTGATTTTGATTTTTTTTTGAAAGAAAGAAGCTCGCCATCAACACGCCAAAAAATACTTTTTGTCATAGATGATGGTGTTATCCACACACACCCGCAATTGGTGAATCAAATTCAATCTTATTTCAAAAAATATCTTACCGTATCATTGGTTGAAGATATTGTGATAATACCCGGGGGCGAACAGGCAAAGAATAACTCACAGTATTTTGATTCCATAATTGAAGCGATTGATATAAATGGCATTGACCGGCATTCTTATGTAGCAGCAATTGGGGGTGGTTCACTTTTGGATCTCGCCGGATTTGCTTCGGCTGTCGCCCACAGGGGCATTAAGCACATACGCATTCCCACTACCGTTTTGTCCCAGAATGATTCAGGAGTTGGCGTAAAAAACGGCATCAATTATAAAGACAAAAAAAACTTTATAGGTACTTTCGCTCCTCCTGTCGCTGTGTTTAATGATGATGATTTTTTGGCAACTTTAAGTGAAAGAGATTGGCGATCAGGTATATCCGAAGCCATAAAAGTTGCCTTAATTAAAGATGCAGCTTTCTACTTCCGGATTGAAGAAAACATCGAAAAATTAGTAATCAGGGATCGAAAGGCAATGAACGATTTAATTCGCGAATGTGCGGCCTTGCACCTGCAGCATATTGCTTCGGGCGATCCGTTTGAACTCGGCTCCTCCCGTCCTTTGGATTTTGGTCATTGGAGCGCACATAAGTTAGAGCAATTGTCAGGTTTTCAAATCCGTCATGGAGAAGCGGTAGCAATGGGAATTGCACTGGATACGCTTTATTCCGCTTTATCAGGGCGCTTATCGATGGAAAAGGCAGAAAGAATTCTTCACCTTCTGCTAAAAGCAGGTTTTGAAATTACCAATCCATTATTGGATATTCAAAACGAAACAAGTGAAATTTTAAAAGGTTTGGAGGAGTTTCGTGAACACCTCGGAGGACAACTAACCGTGATGCTATTGGCTGATATTGGCATCGGTGAGGAAGTTCACGATTTAAATTTTTCATTGCTCAAACAAGCTTCACAAAAGTTGCAGGAATATCAGCAAACCGGCAAAATAAAAAAATAAAGTAAAAGTATGTTTACTGTAGCAGGGCATCTGACTTATTGTACAAATATTGACCAGGGCGAAAGTTGGAAGGATCATTTTACTTCTATTAAAAATAATTTTCCTTTTATAAAAAAAAGTATCGCACCTCATAGCCCAATGGGAATCGGATTGCGCTTGTCTAATGAGGCTAGCACTGAATTGATCAAGGAAGAAAATCTTTTGGAATTTAAAGAATGGCTTAAAGAGCAGGATGCTTATGTATTTACCATGAACGGCTTTCCTTACGGAGGATTTCATAACACCGTTGTAAAAGACCAGGTACATACCCCCGATTGGACTACCGATGAAAGAGTAGATTACACGATTCGTTTATTTGAAATTTTATCAGTTTTATTGCCTGAAGGAATGGATGGAGGCGTATCTACTTCTCCGTTAAGCTATAAACTTTGGTATAAGACCAAAGAGCAGTTGGCTCATTGCAGGGAAACCGGTACCCGCAACGTAATCAGGGTAGTTGAAGCTCTTATGCGGCTTCATCAATCAACAGGAAAATTATTACATCTTGATATAGAGCCAGAGCCGGATGGCGTGTTGGAAAGTGGCGAAGAATTTATCGAATGGTTCGAAAAAGATTTATTACGTGTAGGCATTCCCGTTATAAAAGACACATTGAACATTTCCGCACAGGGAGCAGAAGATTTAATAAAAGAACATGTACGCTTATGTTTCGACGTATGCCACTTTGCAATTGGATACGAATCTCATAAAAATATCATCAGTGACCTGCAGAAGCGTGGAATAAAAATTGGTAAAATTCAAATAAGCGCGGCATTAAAATCAAAAATGAATTTGAATGAAAGAGATAGCATACAGCAAAGTTTTGAAAATTTTAATGAGCCTGTTTACCTGCACCAGGTAGTGGCAAAAACCATTGATGGAAAATTGCTTCGTTATCCTGATCTGCCTGAAGCATTAAAAGAAATAGATAATCCTGTTTTTGATGAATGGCGCGCACATTTTCATGTACCGATATTCACTAAATCATTTAATATGCTTTCTTCCACACAAGATGAAATAGCTGAAGTACTGTCAATTCAGAAAGAGAAGCCTTTTACCAATCATCTTGAAGTTGAAACCTATACCTGGGACGTGCTTCCGCCAGATTTAAAATTGCCTTTGCAGGATTCTATTACCAGGGAATTGCAGTGGGTTCAAGGAATACTCGATAAAAAATAGTGTAACATTTAGATAATGAAAAAAACAGTTGTTATAGATGTGGTAGGGCTTTCTCTTTCAATAATAGGAGAACACATGCCTTTCTTAAAAAATTATATATCTAAGAATAATTTGAGCACTATTGATCCGATGCTTCCTGCAGTAACTACGGCCGTGCAATCAACCTATATTACCGGCAAATGGCCTTCTGAACATGGAATTGTAGGAAATGGCTGGTACGATAGAGAAGATTGTGAAATCAAATTTTGGAAGCAATCCAACAAGCTGGTTCATGCAGAAAAAATATGGGAAAAGGCTAAAAAGCTGGATCCAAACT
>Ga0079221_10000350_pt1 | contig 12360 bp, 8 predicted proteins | sample GAAS200_FD_75069 | JGI IMG/M metagenome (GOLD analysis project Ga0079221, IMG submission 75069) | Agricultural soil microbial communities from Georgia to study Nitrogen management - GA AS200 | ecosystem: Environmental > Terrestrial > Soil > Agricultural land | place: USA: Georgia | collected... | reverse complement strand
GGTCTCCCGCGGCAGCACGTTCCGGCGGTACAGTTCCCAGAAATCCGCATACCCCGTGCGCTCGATCGCTTTCTGCACGTTTCCCGGCCCGCAGTTGTATGCGGCCATCGCCAGGTACCAGTCTCCGAACATCGCGTACAAATCGCGCAGATGCTCCGCCGCCGCCCGAGTGGCCTTTTCGGGATCCTGCCGTTCATCCACCCACCAGGTGTGATGAAGGCCGTACTCGTTCCCCCGCCACGCCACGAATTGCCAGATGCCCCGCGCTCCCGCCCGCGAAAGCGCCAGCGGCTGAAACGCCGATTCCGCTTGCGCCAGATAAATTAAGTCCTGCGGCATGCCCTCTTCCCGCAGAACCCGCGAGATCATCGCGCGGTAGCGCCCCGCGCGGCGCAGCCCCGTTTCCACAATGTCCTTGCCCCGCGGTGTCTGGAAGAAATTCAGGAAGGAAAGGACCTCGTCGTTCACCGTCAGCGGCAGGTCGTGCGACATGTTTTTCGCCGCTTCCTCGGCCCGCTCCTTCAGTCTCGGGTCCACGGGGAAGGTCATCTCCGCCACTTCATCGATGGCTGCGGGAACCGCCGGCGTCTCTTGGAACCCGTCTCCCGCCTGGAAGGCTTGCAGTTCGTAGGTGTAAATCGTGTCGGTAATCCGGCGGAACAACTCGCTCAACTTCGGATCGCCGTTCGGGTCGTAGCCCGATTCCAGCAGCCAGTCCACCGCTTCGTCAAAATCGCGCCGCGCCGCATCCAGGTGCCCGGCCTTATAGTTCTGCTCGCCGGAAGCGAATTTCTCCTCCACCTTCTCCGCCAGCAGCGTTCTTCCGTCCGGGACAGGGCCCAGCAAGGAAGCCCGCGCCTCCCGGAAAGGGTTCAGCAGCGGCAGCTTTGCAAGTTCTGGAGGCGCTGCCTGCGGCGCCCTCGGATCGTGGTTCCCACGCAACCCTAGCGACGTGGCCGCCGGACGGGCGTGCGCGCTTTGGCGCGCGGCGTCTTCGCAACCCCACCCTGCCACGCATGCAGCCGTCGCTCCAGCGAAAAGCAAAATCCTTGGCCAGCTATATCTCACCTGAATATGGTACGGACGCCCAATTACCCGGGTCAATCCTTTCTGTTGGCGGGGGTTGCCGTTCTGGCTACAAACGCTCCTCAGGCCGCGAAATACAAGCGCAATCTACTTCGCGGGAACCGGCGCTGCCCATTCTTCTGGCTCGGGCAATTGCGACTTCACCAGGTCTTCCATTTCGTGCGCGCTGCTGACGTCGTTCGGATAGTTCACCGCGCTGACCTCGAACGCGCCCCCGTGCTTCGCCTTCACCGCTTGCAGTTCCTCCTGCAGCCTTACCGCGATGCGCTTCGAGTTCAGCCCATCCGTCTCCGGCATCACCACTCCAAACAACTCCTCCGACAACCGGTGAATCGAATCCGTCGGCCTGAGCTTTCGCGCCATAGCCTTCGCCGCGTCGCTCGCCGTCTCCGATGCGTCCGTCCGCAAGCCGCTCGATACCAACTTCACCAGCACCAGAGACAGCGTTTTCTGCGTCGCCGATGCGCGCCGGAACTCCATGGTAAGCCGGTCCCAGAAATGGTCCAGGCCTGGCATTGAACCGAGCAAGTCCACGCTGGCCTGATGCTGCAGCGCCAGACTGTGTTCAAACTCCGCCAGCAGCTCCTGTTTCAGCTTCTTCACCGTGCGCTGATGTTGCAGTAAGTAGCTGACAAACAAAACAGTTAGCGCGCAGAACCCAAAGAACGCCACCCGCATTGTCCGCGGGTTATCCCCGCCTCGCAGAAACACCAGCGGGTACATAAACGACGCCAGTCCCGCCGCCAGAATCAGCACAAACACCACCGACACGATGGTCAGGTGCAGCTCGCGCCGCTCCAGACGCTCCAGCTCTTCACGGTTTAGTTTGGACATGGAAGCCCCACGCTTCTCCGCAAGCAGCCACGCTCGTCGAAACTCCCGGACTGGACTTATCCTCGCGCTCGTCTTCGTCAACGGCAATAGCTCCGGAGTACCTTGTAGCGCAAACGCTACTGTACACGCTCCCGACTACCCTCTTCTTGCATCCACGCGCCTTCCGCGGCAATCCTCATAAAAAGGAAACGGGCGAAACGCCGAAGCGTTCCGCCCGTCTTTTCAGCCCGTTGTGGTTTACAGCGGCTGAACGTTCGAGGCCTGCAGGCCCTTCGGGCCGCGGACGACTTCGAACTCGACCGCTTGGCCGTCGTTCAGCGACTTGTAGCCATCCGCCTGAATCGCGGAGAAATGGACGAAAACGTCCTCTCCGCTCTGCCGCTGGATGAAGCCAAAGCCCTTGCTGGCATTGAACCACTTGACTGTTCCTTGTTCTTTACTCACTTCTTTATTCTCTTCTCGCCGCCCCGCGTTCCGCTGGACGGCATTGGTTAAGCTATTTGGTGCCCCGCATCCGAATCCCGTTTTACCGCAAAGCGATAACGACGTGAGAGTCCGGCCGTCTTCAGCTGCGTTTTGTGGATCCGCAAAGCGGGCACAAAAAAAGGCCGCAAGTTTGACCCTGCGACCGCTTCACAACAAAGGCGATACAAGAGCAACAAACGCAACCTCATCCTAACAGCTTCTGCGTCAGTATGCAAGCAAATTGTTTGCGCCCTTGCGCCGCCGCTTAACTCTGCCGCAGCGCCTTCAGGGGATCGGTAGAGGCAGCCCGCAACGCCGGCATCGCCGAGGCCGCCAACGCCACCGCCACCATCGCCAGGCCTGCCGTTGCGAGAATGAGTGGATCGGTTGCGCTCACCTCAAAAAACAGCGAACGCACTACTCGCGAAACCGCAAGCGACCCTAACACCCCCAGACCGCATCCCACCACGGCAAGTTTCGCTCCCGATGCAAGCACCAGCCGTGCAATCCCTTTGCGCTGCGCCCCCAAAGCTATGCGCACCGCAATCTCTTGCGTCCGCAGCGACACGGAAAACGCCACCACCGCGTAAATTCCTGTAATCGCCAGCACCACGGCCGCTCCCGCAAACCCCCCGATCAGCTCGGTATTGAATCTCCGCGGCGATTCTACGTTGGCCATAGCCTCGGCCATCGGCTGTACCTGGCTCAGGGCCAGCAAGGGGTCGATCTCGGCAATCGTTCCCCGCAGCGTCTGCGTCATTGCTTCGGGCGGCAGCGCGGCTCGCACCGTGATGTATCCGCCTGTGGGAAGCGTCAGCTTTGCGGCTCTCTTTTCGCCAAACAGGATCGCAGGCTGCTCCGCGGGTGTGTACCACTGGTCATTGTTCGGCGCGTCGCGCGAACCGAGCTTCGTATCCGCCACTACCCCGACCACCGTCGCCCACGGCAATCCCTTTTGCGGATTCCCGATGTGCATGCGCTTGCCGATCGCGCTCCGCCCAGGCCAGCAGTGCTTCGCCATCGATTCATTCACAATCAGCACCAGCGGCGCGTTCTGATTGTCGTCCTTGGTGAAGTACCGCCCTTCCCGCAAGGGAATGCGCATCGCCTGGAAATAGTCTCCGTACGTCATCGCGAATGCAGCGAATTTCAACTTCCATCCTTGCTCCGCCCCTTCGATGGTGTAAGCGCCCTGCGGAAAGCCGTCGGCCGCCGGCAGCGAGTTGGTCATTCCGGCTGCCACCACTCCGGGCTTGCGCGATAGCTGTTCCATAACTTCCCGGTCAAACGTCTCCACCGATGCGTCCTCTGCGTACTGTCTCCTTGGCAATTGATAACTCGCCACCACCACGTGATCAGCGCGGTACCCCGGATCGACGCTCTGCATGTTCTCGAAACTCCGCAGCAGCGCCGCCGATACCGTCAGCAGCACCATGGCGATCCCGATTTCGCCGGCGACTAGCGCCGACCGTAGCCACGCGTGGCCTGCCGATCCGGTGCCCGTGTGCGCACCTTCTTTCAGGCTCTCGTTCAGGTTTGTTCGCAGCGCCGCGAACGCCGGCGCTACGCCGCACAGCGCCCCACTCGCCACCGCCACTAGCACCGCGAACAGCGCCACGGTTCCATCGATGGAAATCGAACTGATTCTCGGCATGGATTCCGGCAGCAGGTGCAACACGCTTCCAATCCCAGCGGCCGCGACCGCCAGGCCCAGCGCGCCTCCTAAGCCACTCAGCAACAAGCTTTCGATCAGAGCTTCGCGGATCACCGCTCCTGGACCGGCACCCAGCGCGACACGCACCGCGTACTCCCGCCGCCGCCGCATCGCCCGCACCAGCAGTAGCCCTGAGACGTTCGCGCACGCCATCACTAGGACAATTCCCACCGCCAGCAGAAGCGTTTGCAGCAACGGCCGCGTTTCCGCAACCAGGTCCTCGCGCAACAGCCGGGCATCACCCCGAATGTGAATCGCCGATTGGCTGGGGGGAAAGCCGGCCATCACCAGCTTCGCCACGCGGTCCGCATCCTGCGCCGCTTGAGCTACAGTGACCCCGTCCTTTAGCCGCGCCACTATCCGGTATCCCCAGTAGCCTGCGTGCTGTTCATCGAGATCTTCGGGCGTTAGGCCTAGCGGTATCCACACCTGCGTCTGGCCTAAGCGTCCCGGTTGCAGCGGAAACTCAAAGCTGCGCGGCATTACTCCCACGATCGCGTAACCCTTGCGATCCAGCGCAATCGTTTTCCCAATAACTCCTGGGTCGCCTCCGTAACGGTTCACCCACAGCGCGTGGCTGATCACCGCAACCGGCTCGCGCCCGGCGTCTTCCTGCGCGTTGAATACCCGTCCCACCTCCGGCGGCACCCCCAACGTGGAGAAGACGCTCGCCGTCATGCGCGCCGCATTCACTTCCTCCGGTTGCGCTCCTCCCGAAACTTCGTAGCTGGCGGTGATGAATCCGCCCATGGATGTGAACGCCCCCGCCGCGTCGGTGTAGGTCCCGATCTCCCGCGCCGTCACGGAAATCCCAGGGTTTCCTCCCAGGTGGTCGCCTACGAGCACCAGCCGGTCGGCGTCACGAAAAGGCAGCGGCCGCAGCAGAATGCCCTGCAGCAGCGAAAAAACCGCCGTCGTGGCGCCGATCCCCAACGCCAGCATCAGCACCGCCGTCAGAGTAAAGCCCGGCGCCTTACACAATTGCCGAATCACGATTCGCATGTTCCGTTTCGAATCCTGCGCTTCTCGTCTTCCTTCCGCTCCGCTTTCGCTGCTCTCGCCCGGCGGCCTGTCCTTCAGTTCCATTGCCGCCGTGGAAACAAGTCCCGGCGCACGTATTGTGTCATGCGCCGGGCGAGTCGAGCATGGAACTATCACTTGTCCCCGCGGTCCACAAGGAGATTCGCCATGCCCGCCCTCTTCGCTCGCTCCGCGCTTGCGGCAGCATCCCTGTTGGCGCTGAATGTTGGATTCGCTGCCTCCTCTGCCCGTGCCCAGGCGGCTCCGCAGCCCGTTTCAGCCACTCCGGCCTGGACCCTCAAACTGGATGCTGGCATCCGCTGGCAGCAGGTCACGCCCGCAGGAACGCTTCTCGTCGCAACGGACCGCTCGCTCGTGGGCATTGACACCGAAAGCGGTCAGGTCTCCTGGGAGAAGTCCGAACTTGCTGCGCTCTCCCCAGACAGCGTCCAACCCCTCGAAGGCTCCCTCCTGATGCAAGCCTCTGGTCCCGGCCTGTTCCTTATTTTCGATCCGGTCACCGGCACCGTGCTTTTCGACTCCCGCAGCCTCGAACTCACCAAAGTCGTCACCAAGCGCGTCCTTCCCGAGAGCGGCACGCTTCTCGTTCATGGCCAGCGCGCCTCCGGTCCTCCTGTCGTCGCTCTCTTCGACCTTTCCAGCGGTAAGCAGCTTTGGATGAACGATTCACTTTTTGCGGAAGCCCAGCCCAAGCACCGCGGCTTCGGCGCGCTCATGCAGGGACTTACCCGCACTGCTTCTGAGTCCACCGAATTGCAGGTCTTGCAAGCCGGACCGGAAATGATTGTCGTCCACACGCTGACCGGCCTTCGTGCGCTCGAAGCACATACCGGCTCACTGCGCTGGTCCGCTGCTCTTCCCATGGCTCGCGCGGGCAGCCTGCCCCATCACGTCCGCCTTTACCCCGCCGTCGACAAGCCGGACCGTATGTACGTCAGCTTCGATGACTCCCTGATGGCTTACCGCCTCGCCGATGGCCAGCCTCTCTGGTCCAAGCCCGCCAAGGTGGATGGCTGGATCAGCGACATCGTCCAGCATCCGGACGGCATCGTCATGCTTCCCGAAGCTCCGCCCGAAGGTGAATCCACCGGCACCCGTCGCGTTATCAATGGCGTCATGCAGACCGGTCTCAATGTTGCTCGCTATGACGACGGCGCCACCATTGCCGCCAAGCCCGTCCGCATGCACGGCAGCGTGATCGATGCGATGCCCGCGGGGAAAGCCATCGTCCTCACTGTGGATGCGGACTCCCGCACTTTCGTCAACGTCCTGGATGTTGCCACGGCCTCTTTGCGCTTGAAGAAGGACGCCAAAATCGAAGGGCAGCTTTCTTACGCGGAACTCGTCCCGTCGGGATTGCTTTACGTCTCCCGTCCCGACGCCTCCACCAACGCCGAGGTCAACATCATCGACCTGTCCTCTGGTGAACCCAAATTCAAGGACGCCATCGAAAGCGGCAAGCCTCTCAATTCGAATGAAGACGCCTACAACGCCGCGCGCTATTACCTCCATTATGCCGAAGACGGCCGCACGCTCTACGTTTTCGCGAATCGCGATCATCGGCTCTACGCCATCGACCGTGACGCAGGCTCTTTCCATGCCCTCGGCGCGGAAATTAAGCTGCAGGGCGGCGAAGATCCTACCTCCATGGAAATTCGCCCGGAGGGCCTCGTTCTGATTTCGCCGCAGAATCTCGTCGTGCTTTCGAAAGAAGGCCAAGTCCTTCGCCAAGCCTATTACCCGGCTCCCCAGCTTCCGGGATTAGTGCGCGCCCTTTACGCCGTTAATGCCGTACGCGCCGGCCTCAACAGCGCAGCCGCCTCCGCCTACAGCGACGCCTTCGCGCAAGCTTCGCGTCAAACCAACGATCGCGCCGCGCAACAGGTCACTCAGCAGCTCGCCGTCGCCTACAAGGAAGGCAGCAATCAATGGGAGGGCTATTCGCGCCAATCTGCCGCCATGGCCACCAAACGTTTTAAGGCTTCGCTCAACCTTCCCGAGTCCGTCTTTATGCTCACCCGCGCTCCTTCCGGAAAAGGAAACGTGCTGCTCGAAATCGACAAGAGTACGGCCCAGCCCGCTGCCCGCGTGGACCTCGGCAAAGAATTGCAGCCCGGCTACTCCGTGGATGATATTTCCCGCATGCTCTTCCTGCAGACCGGGCCGGCAACGCTGACTGGCTTTCGTCTTTGACGCGCCCGCTGCCGTCTTCCACCAACTCGGCGCGAATTCTTGTGCTCTCGCCGTGATACACTTTTCTGCCGTTCTCTGTTTTTTCCGCCGCTGCGTGCGGAACTTGGAACTCCCGTTTGATCTATCACTTCGAAGTTTTCTTCATCGGCATCCTGGTCGGTTTCCTCGGCGGATTATTTGGCAAGGGCGGCAGCGCCATAGCCACTCCCCTCCTCAGTTTGGCTGGAACTCCCGGTTACATCGCCGTGGCCACTCCTTTGCCCGCCACTATCCCGGGCACTCTCCTTGCATCCACCGCCTATTGGAAAGCCCGCCTCTGGAACCGTCCCATCATCCTGTGGAGCATCCTGATCGGCGTCCCTTCCACAATCCTCGGTTCCTACATCTCTAAATTCACCGGCGCCAAGCCCCTGCTCTACCTTACCGGCATCCTCGTGCTCGGCTTCGGACTCGTTTTCCTCTTCCAGCCTAGGGCCACGGCCTCCGACGACCGGGAGGATCCCTGCGGTTCTCCTCTTCCGTCGCACTGGAGACTTCGCGTCGCTCTTGTCGCCACGGGTGTCGGCCTAATCTCCGGCCTGCTTGCCAACGCCGGCGGCTTCCTTCTGGCCCCCAGCTATGCGCGCTTTCTCAAGCAACCGATCAAGGCCGCTTTTGCCAGTTCGCTCGTGGTTTCCGCTTTTCTGGCGGTTCCCGCCAGCATCGTGCATTGGTATCTCGGCCACATCGCCTGGCGGGAATTGTTCGTACTCGCCGCCGGATCCGTTCCGGCTTCCTACCTGGGCGCGCGCGCCGCTCTCAACACCCGCTCCGTAGCGCTCGAACGCTGGTACGGAGTCGCCCTTACCACTCTCGGGATCTTCTTCCTCGGAGCCCTGTTCTTCGGCGCCGGCATTCGAATTTGAAGCCGTCCGTTTTCGCTTACTCCAGCGCCTGTTCCAGATCCGCGATCAGATCGTCCGCATCCTCGAGCCCCACGGAAACTCTCACCGTCCCCGGCGTCACACCCGACTCCCCCAATTCCTTTTCGCTCATGTTGTAGTGCGACGTGTAAATCGGCAGCACCACCAGCGATTCCACTCCCCCCAGGCTCGCCGCCAGCAGAAACAATTTCACGCGATCGCAAAACCGCCGCGCCGCCGCCAACCCATCCTTCATGTCGAACGCCAGCATCGACCCGAATCCCTTCATCTGCCGCTTCGCCATTTCGTGGTCCGGATGCGACTTCAACCCCGGATAATGCACGCGCGCCACTCTCGGATGCTTCTCCAGAAATTCCGCCACCGCCTGCGCGTTCTGGCATTGCCTCATGACCCGCAGCGCCATCGTTTTCATTCCGCGCACCAGCAAAAACGCCGCCTCCGGATCCATCGACCCGCCCAGGTAAATCACCATGTGCCGCACCCGTTCCATCCAGTGCTTGCTTCCCGCCGCCGCGCCCGCAATCACGTCCGAATGCCCGCCCATGTACTTCGTAGCGCTGTGCACCACCATGTCGTAGCCCATTTCAATCGGCTTCTGCAGCACCGGCGTCGCGAACGTGTTGTCGATGATCGAAACCAGCTTGTGTTTCTTCGCGAACTCCACCGCCTTCTGCAAGTCCACCAGCCGCAACGTCGGATTTGTCGGCGTCTCGATGTACAGCGCCTTCGTCCGCGGCGTCACTGCTTGCTCCGCGCCTTCCAAACTGGTCGAGATCCGCTGCACGCCGATTCCCATGTTCGGAAAAATATCCCGCATTAACCGGTAACTTCCGCCATAAAGCTGCGCCGTCGAAATCACTTCATCCCCGGCTTTCAGCGCTCCCAGCAGCGCGCAGGAAATCGCCGCCATTCCTGAAGCCGTCACCACCGCCGCTTCCGCGCCTTCCAACGCCGCGATTTTCTTCTCCGCAATCGCCAGCGTCGGATTGCCATACCGCGTGTAGATGTACGCGCTGCTCTTCCCTTCCGCCCACAGCTTCATCTCTTCCGTCGACGAAAACGTGAACGTCGAAGTCCGGCAGATCTCCGGCCCCACCGGCGCTCCCACTCCGTGCCTCTCCGGCTCTCCGGCGTGAATCGATTGTGTCTGCGCGCCGGGTTTGTGTAATGATTTGCTGGAATTTGCGTATTTCATCATGAGCACCATTTTGGTGGCCGTTTTTCTCCCGGCAAGCACCAATTTGGCGCAGCCGGCGGCCTCATCGCCGCACCCGGCAGGAGCAGGCGCGCAACTCTATGCATTCGCACCAGTGGATTCATCTGGCGGGTTATGCCTGGCTCGTGTTCCTGGCCTATTGGATTCTTTCTGCCGCAAAGCTCAAAGCCACCAAGCGCCGCGAATCTCCGGCCGAACGCCTCGGCCACATTCTCCCCATGGCCCTCGCGTTTTATTTGCTCTTCAATGACGCCGCTTCTTTCGGCTGGCTTGGCCGGCCCATCGTGCCGTTTTCTTCCGCTCTCGGCGCCGCCGGCCTTGCTCTCACCTTTGTGGGTATCGCCTTTGCCGTCTGGGCCCGCTGGCATCTCGGAGAGAATTGGAGCGGCAGCGTCACCCTCAAGGCCGGCCACGAACTCATCCGCACGGGCCCTTACCGCTTCATTCGCCATCCGATTTACACGGGAATCTTGCTCGCCGCCGCCGGCACCACGCTCGCTCTCGACCAGTGGCGCGGCGTCATTTCCTGCGTCGTGGTTCTCATCGCCTTCTACTTCAAAGCCCGCCGCGAGGAAAAATTCCTTTCGGAAGAATTCGGCGCCGGCTTCGACGAACACTCCCGCCGCACCGGCATGTTCCTTCCCCGCCTCTCTTGAACACTCCCGACCTATAAGCGGCGAAGTCCTATGCTGCCATTAGCTGCGCTGTTTCGGCACTGGTCGCCGGTCGCTGGTCGCTGCCGCCTACGCCTCTTCTTCCACCAGGTGTTCGGCGTGTGGTTTGTGCGCCGCGATCACCTTCTCCGCCAGTTCGTTCGGCACATAATCGTAGTGCGAAAATTCCATCGAGTAACTCGCCCGTCCTTGCGTCATCGACGTCAGGTCCGTCGCGTACGACAGCATCTCCGCCAGCGGCACTTGCCCTTTCACGATCACGTTGTGCCCGCGCACTTCGCTTCCTTCAATCCGGCCGCGCCTCGAGCTCAGATCTCCCATCAGGTCGCCCGAGTACTGGTCCGGCGCGTACACTTCCACGTGCATGATCGGTTCCAGCAGCGTCGGCCGCGCCTGCTTCATCGCTTCCTTGAACGCCAGCGATCCCGCGATCTTGAAAGCGATGTCCGAAGAATCCACGTCGTGGTATTTCCCGTCGTACAAAATCGCCCGGAAATCCGTCATCGGAAATCCCGCCAGGTACCCGCGCACCGCCGTATCCCGAATTCCCTTTTCCACGGACGGTATCCAGTTCTTCGGTATCGCTCCGCCGAAAATATCGTCCACGAATTCGATGCCCTTCCCGCGCTCCAGCGGTTCGAACTTCACCCGGCACACGCCAAACTGCCCGTGCCCGCCGGACTGTTTCTTGTGTTTCCCTTCCGCGTCCGCCTTCCCCCGGATCGTCTCCCGGTACGGCACCTTCGGCGGCTTCAGCGTCAGGTCCACGTGATACCGCTTGTGCAGCTTCGCCACCACCACTTCGATGTGCTGCTGCCCCGATCCCGCCAGCAAGAACTCTTTCGTCTGCGGATCTCGCGAAAACCGTAGCGCCAGGTCCTCCTCCATGATCTTGTGGATTCCCGTCCCAATCTTGTCCTCGTCCGCTCGCGTCTTCGGTTCCACGGCAAACGTGATCGATGGCTCCGGGATCTGCGCCGCCTTGTAATAAATCGGCCCGCTCTTGTCCCCCAGCGTGTCGCCGGTCACCACATCTTTCAGCTTCGCGATCGCCCCGATGTCTCCCGCGTGCAATTCCGCCACTTCGGTCAACTGTTTTCCCTGCACTGCTTGCGTGTGCTGAAAGCGTTCCTGTGTCCCCCGCGCATAATTTGTCAGCGTCGCGTCGTTCTTCAGCACCCCGCTTTTCACCTTGAAATAATTGATTCGTCCAGCGAAGGGATCCGCCAGCGTCTTGAACACGAAAAGCGAAAGCGGCTGCGCATCATCGTACTTCCGCTCCACGCGCTCGCCTTTCCCGTTCGGTTCCGTGAAGCCCACCTGCGCGTGCTCGTCCGGATGCGGGAAAACGTCCGCCAGAAACGTCAGCAGGCTCGCGTTGCCCACGTTCCGCGTCGAGGAAATCATCAGCACCGGCACGATCTTTTCCGCCACGATCGCTTTGCGCACTCCGGGAATCAGGTCCTCGATCGGAATCGTTCCTTCCCGGAAAAATTCCTCCATCAACTCGTCGTCGCCTTCCGCCACCATCTCCACCAGTTTTTCGTGCGCTTCGGTTGCCGCATCCTGCATCTCCGCGGGGATCTCTTCGATCGAAGCCTTCCCGTCGCCGTCCGGTTTGTACAGGTGCGCTTTCATCGCCACCAGGTCGACCACCCCGCGAAAGTTCTTCTCCTCGCCGATCGGAAGCTGCAGCGCCACCACGTTTCGTCCAAACGTTTGCGTCAGCGATTCCATCGACCGCTCGAAACTCGAAAGCTCCCGGTCCATCCACGTCAGCACGAACGCCCGGGGGATGTCGTACTCCATGCAGAAATCCCACACCTTCTCCGTGGTTACTTGCGCGCCCGTGTGCGCGTCCACCGCGATCAGTGCCGCGTCTACCGCGATCAGCGAAGCCTTCGTTTCGTTGATGAACGTCCCGTATCCCGGCAAATCCACAAAATTAATCTTCACGCCGTTGCCCGAACACAATGTGCACGGCCACTCTGCGTACGCCAGCCCCGTCTGAATCGATATCTTTCTCCCGATCTCCTCCTCGTCCCAGTCCGTCACCGCCGTTCCTTCCGCAACTTTCCCCCAGCGCGGCGTCATCCCCGCCGTGTGGAGCAACGACGACACCAGTTGCGTCTTTCCGGTGCCGCCGTGGCCTACAATGCCCACGTTTCGGATGTCCTTGGTGAGATACGTTTTCATGCGGCCTCCTGAGATTTC
>Ga0079221_10000347_pt1 | contig 12396 bp, 9 predicted proteins | sample GAAS200_FD_75069 | JGI IMG/M metagenome (GOLD analysis project Ga0079221, IMG submission 75069) | Agricultural soil microbial communities from Georgia to study Nitrogen management - GA AS200 | ecosystem: Environmental > Terrestrial > Soil > Agricultural land | place: USA: Georgia | collected... | reverse complement strand
CCCGTTCACTTGACCGGTTTGCGCGCCGTCGGTATCAATCAACAGAGTGCCTTCCGCGATCATCTCGCGAATCTTCGTTTCGATCAGATTGTGCCGTTCCGTGCGCGCTTCTTGCGCCATGCGCAGATGCAGCGCCGTCACCGGCGTTTCGCCCGACTGCCGCGCCACGTAACACCCCTCGCGCGCCAGATCGGCCAGGTCCACGAACCGCGAAGTCACCTTGTTGCGCCGCCCCGCCAGCCGCACGCCGTACTCGATCATCGCCGCGACCGCCGTGCGGTCCAACGGGCAGAGTCCTTCGTCTTGGCACAGCTTGTGCAATTGCCCGCTGTACTGCCGGATCGCGTCGTCGCTCATCTCCATCTCTTCGTCGAACTCCACGCGCACCTTGAAAATCTTTTTGAACTCCTCCTCGTGCGTGTAGAAGACTTCGTAGAGATTGCGGTCGCCGATCAGAATGATCTTCACCGTCAGATCGATCGGCTCCGGCTTGAGCGCCGACGCGCCAAACGGAAACAGCAGCTCCATCGGCTGGATCTCCAGCTTGGCGTGGTTCAGCGTGCGCTTGAGCGTTCGCCACACGCCCATCTCCGTGAGCGCGTCCAGCGCGTACATGATCAGGAAGCCGCCGTCGGCCCGCAGCATCGAGCCGGCCCGCAAATCCATGAAGTCTGAAGACCACACCCCCCGCGAATCGTAGCTGCGCTGGATCGTCCCAAAGAGATTGGCGTGCGTCGGCGTCGTCTCGAAGATCACCGGCGAGGTGTCCTGCTCGTTATGCCCGAGCAGCACGTTCACGCCGTACACGCGGAAGGGATCGCGCTCCGAACTGAATGCCTTCGGCGGCGCCTCACCCGGCGGCACCGGACCCGGCTCCTCCTCGTCCTCACGCTCTTTGAATGGATCGAGATTGTCCAGAATGTTGTGCCGCACTTCCTCGAGGTATTCCGAAACGTCGCTCGCCGCGTATTTTTCCTTCAGTTCCTCGATGAAGCCGTCCACCAGCACCGACGCGGCCTCCTGCTCGAGATAGCTCAGCTCGCTCGCCAGTTCGCGCGAAAGCGTCAGCGTCTTCCGGTAAACGACGGTGAACTCCTGCCGGAACTGCTCGTACTTCCGCTCTAGGTCTTCCGCGGCGATATTTTCCAGCTTCCCTTCCTGCACCAGCTTGGGGATGTCTTCGATCGGCACCATCTGCCCGTCGAGCACGGGAAAAATCTCCGGCAGCGCCACCGCGCCCACCTGCATGTGCCCCAGCGCGAATTGCTCTCGCGCGATCCGCCGCGTGAAATCGTCCATCAGCTCTTTTTCCCGCAGCGTGTAACGATCCACGATGCGCCCCTTCTGCCGCTGGAAGGGCTCGCCTTCAAACACCTGCGGGATGCGCCGCCGTAAAAAATCAATCCCCGACTGCATGTCTTTCTTGAAGCTGTTGGCTTGCCCGCGCGGCAGCGTAAGCAGCCGCGGCCGGTCGGGATTCTTGAAGTTGTTGACGTAACAGCGGTCCGGCCCGGGCTCCGTGCGCGGCTGCAATTGCTCGATCAGCCTTTGGATCATGCCGCCCCGGCTCGTTCCCGATAGCCCGCACACGAATATGTTGTATCCCGGCGCCGCCAGCTCGATGCCCATGCGCAGCGCGCGAAGCGCGCGGTCCTGCCCCACGGGCCCTTCGATGGGTTCGGCTTGCGCCGTAGTCTCGTACGGAATTCGCGCCGGATCGCACCGCCAGCGCAGCTTTTCCGCGGGCAGTTCCGTAAATCGAACGGCAGGTTTGGTGGCCATGGAGGCTTCCCGGCGCTACTCTAGCACAAGCCGCAAAACCCCGCAGAAGGCCCGGCGCCATGTGCGCCAAGCCATAATGCGCGCAAAGTCACAGCCAACAGCCCCCGGCATCAATGAGCTTTCAACTTTTCGGGTGGGAGGACTTTGTAGCCAGGGCGCCACGTTTTCCAGTGGCCTGGGGATTCGGTCTTGGCTCAGCGGCAGTCTGTGCGGGCGACATGCTATGATTTCTGCGGGCGCGCAACCCGCCGCGTTGACCGTTATGACTGAAACCCCTGCCTGCAAGCACCCGCGCACCCGGCTGATCGCCAAAGACAACGAAGCCGAATACATCGAGTGTGTGAATTGCGGCGCGATTCTCGAAACTCATGAGCTCGCCGAATCCCCGAAACCCGCGAACCCTGAATCCAGCACGCCCGAACCCGCCAAAGCAAGCCCCTTCGACGAATCCCTCTCCGACGCCTGACCTACGCGCTATCTCGGCTGGTTGTCATTCTGAGCGGAAAGGCTGCGCGCCTTTCTTCGGCCTGCCGTCAGACGCGCGCGGCCATGAAGCCAGGAATCTCTCCGAATTCACCGTATTCCGATCTTCTCGATCAGCCGCTCGACCTCGCCCGCCGACACGTCGTACAACGGTCGCTCATCTTCTTGCGTCAGCCGTTCACGCAGGTATTCCGCGGCCAAGAAACTCGCTTCGCGGTCCGTCAGGTCGCGCCCCGCACGCACGTGGAATTGCACAAACCCGGTATGCGCGAGCCCCACAATCGTCGCGCGGCCGTCCACCAGAAACTTGCTGTCCACGGCGTCGGCGTGGCGCGTGGCGATCGCGTTCCACAGATGCGAGAAACGCACCTGATAGGTCTGCCCGGTGAGCGTGGACGTTACGTCAAACGGGCCGATGAATTGGCTCATCGGCCCGTCATTGGGAATCGCGGATTTCGTGCCCGCTGCGCTCACGGTGTAGTTTCGTTCGAGTTCAGCTTCGGTGGCCCACCGCCGCCGGCTCGGCGTGCGAATAGACCCGGATGGCCGCCCCCACACCGCCGCCCGTTGGAATGCTGAGCCCGTGATCCAGCAGCACTTTCTCCAGCGCCGCCAGGAAAAACAGAATGTGCTTCGCCTGGCTCACGTAGCCCATTAATCCGATGCGCCAGATTTTCCCCTTCAGCGGGCCAATGCCTCCGGCGATCTCGATGCCGAATTCGTCCAGCAATTGCCGCCGCACGCGCATGTCTTCCACGCCCTTCGGCACATAGACGCTGGTCACGGTCGGCAGGCGGTCATTCGGGTTCGGAACAAACAGCTCGATCCCCAGCGCCTCGAGCCCGGCAACCAGCGCCTGCTGATTGTGCCGATGCCGCGCCCAGCTCGCCTCCAGCCCTTCCTCAAACACGATGCGCAGCGCCTCGCGCAACGCAAAGACAATGGAAATCGGCGGCGTGTGATGGTAGGTCCGGTCCTTGCCCCAGAAATTCATCGTCGTGGTCAGATCGAAATACCAGCTTTGCACCGGGGTCTTTCGCGCCCGCAACACTTCCTCCATGCGTGGCCCCACCGTGATCGGAGCCATGCCGGGAGGCGCGCTGATGGCCTTTTGCGTTCCGCTGAAGCACAGGTCAATCCTCTGCCGGTCCACGTTTAGCGGAACCCCGCATAGGGTGGCCACCGCGTCCACCACCAGCAGCGTCCCTGCCTCGTCGGCCACCTTGCGAAAATCGTCCAGCTGGGTGAGCACGCCGGTGGACGTCTCGCCGTGGCACACGCCGATGAACTTGATCTTGCGCCCCTTGACCGCTTTGCGCACGTCGTTCGGGTCCACGGTGCGCCCCCAGGGCGCTTCCACGCGATGAACCGTAACGCCCGGCACTCGCGAAGCGATCACCGCCATGCGCTCGGAAAAATTGCCGTTCACGCAAACAATCGCTTCGTCCCCCGGCTCCAGCGGATTCACCACCGCCGCTTCGATGCCTCCCGACCCCGATGCCGAGATGGGAAACGTCACCCGGTTCTCCGTCTGAAACGCCCGGCGCAGCAGCACCTGCACTTCGCCGATCATCTCCGTGAACCACGGGTCCATATGGCCTACCAGCGGAGTCGACATCGCGCGATACACTCGCGGGTCGATCGAACACGGTCCCGGCGTCATCATCAGGCGTTGCGGGGCCAAAAGCTCGCCTATTTGCTCGCTCATTTCTCTGCCGTTCCTCGAATCCTTTCAGATTGGTGGTTCCACCGCCCCCCGTGATCCCTTCCCCCCATCACATGAACCATTTGGAACTGAGGTCGTCCCCCGCCCGCGCACACGCTTCCAAACTTCCCTGCCTGCGAAACCGAGGACAGCATTAGAGGAATCAGTAACCGGCGGACACCGCCTTTTGCATCGTCCCTGGCGGGATCAATACGCTTCTAGTTTGGCCGAATCCCGCCGCCCTTGCAATGCGAATCTCCCGCCGGTGTTGTGATCGCCGTCACCGCAGGTGAAAAAGGACTCTCTGAGCGGGTTCCAAATGGTGGCCGAGCCATCCGAACCTTTATCGGACCGCCTTAGATGAAGCATCTTCCACTTTCGTGCATAGCTTTGCAGTCTCCCCGCTTAGGGCCACTCCAAGTTATTGAGGAATAAAGGCCCTTATTCTGTGGGTCTGGCACTTAAATCGCTTGGAGGAATCACCGGGGTTTTGTCTCAATACTCCGCAAAACGAAATGGCGACTAGGGGGACATCAGATGCATAGGCCGAGATTTCGCACGACTGCACTCCTGCTGTGTGTGGGAATCTTGGCTGGCGGCATAACAGCTGCCAAGGCCGATGGATTCCTCCCTGTCGTCCAGCCGTACCAAAGCTTGAGCGACACTCCGTTCAACGGAATGAGTTTTACTTCGTTCTCCCTGGTTTCCATGACAAGTCTTGGCGTGGCGAGTGGCACGGCATTTAACGGCCTGGTTCCTGGTGTGACCACGAACACGGGCACACAGGTGCTAGGGCCGGGAAGCGCTATTGATTCCGTGGATGGGCACGGCAACGACGGCAGTTCCTTGTTTTATTCCGACGGCTCAACAGGTATCACCTTTACATTCGATGCCAACGTGCTAGGGTTTTTGCCAACCGCCGCGGGCATCGCCTGGACCGATGGTTACGTTCCTATCCACTTCTCGGCTACCGACGCTCACGGTAACTCGCTGGGACAGGTTGACAATAGCGCTTGCTGCGATTTCAGCTCGGGCGATGGCGATCCAGCCAACTATAGATTCTTTGGCGTGATCAACTCGGGCGGCATCTCTTCGATCCACATCTCCAATAACGGTGGCGGCATTGAAGTCGATCATCTGCAGTTTGGCCTGCTTGCGCCGACGAGTGCTGTCCCTGAACCCTCGTCCCTACCCCTGCTTGGCACCGGCTTACTCGGCTTATTCGGGATGGCTTGGCGCAAAAAGCTATTCGCCTAAGGGCTGCGGATACATAGATAAGTAGTGGACAATTTCAATTCAACTTGGCGCATGCGTACGTGCGGTCTTGCCTCGAATATAGCAGTTCCCTCCATGAGAAGGCCGGTGCGGCTCAAGCCGGTTTGGGTGTTTCCTAAATGAGTCTTGGCTCTGGCTTTGATGATGACCTAGAAGAATTCGCAACTCCGCCCTGGCCTTTCTGTAAAATGGTCATTGTGAGAGCGCGCAGGATTGATTTCGCCTTACGCATGATGTGCGCGCTTGTAGCCCAAGGCGCCTCGACTGGTTTTGTCGGAGCCTCTGGGATTTTTGAGGAGGTTCCATGACCGCACCCGGACACGCAGCGCCCACTTCCGCGCTTCTCGAGCAGCTTCGCGAAAAAGCTCGCCTTCTCCGCATCCATTCTTTGCGCGCGACTACGGCCGCCGCTTCCGGTCATCCCACCTCCTGCCTTTCCGCCGCCGAACTCGTCGCCGCCACCTTCTTCTACGCCATGAAGTTCGATCCCGCCAATCCCAACTCGGTGGGCGGCGATCGTTTCGTTCTTTCCAAGGGCCATGCCGCCCCGGTCTTGTACGCCGCACTCGCCGAAGCCGGTGTTTTCCCGGTCTCCCGCCTCATGACGCTGCGCCAGTTTTCGAGCGAACTCGAGGGCCATCCCACGCCGCGCATTCCCGGCGTTGACGCCGCCACCGGTTCTCTGGGCCAGGGCCTATCGGTCGGCGCGGGCCTCGCCATCGGAGCGCGCATCGCCAAGTCCTCCGCGCGCGTTTATGTCCTGACCGGCGACGGAGAGCTCGCCGAGGGAAACATCTGGGAAGCCGCGGAATTCGCGGGCCACTATGGCCTGGACAATTTGGTGGCCCTCGCCGATATCAATGCCCTGGGCCAAAGCCAGCACACCATGTACGAACACCAAATGGAAGTCTATCGGCGCAAGTTCGAATCGCAGGGCTGGGCCGCGGAAGTGATCGACGGCCACGACCTTGCCGCCGTTGTGGGCGCGCTCGATCACGCCCGGGCCGCTCGCGGTAAACCCTTTGCGATTATCGCCCGCACTGACAAGGGGCACGGCGTCAGTTTCCTCTCCGGCAAGGACGGCTGGCACGGCAAGGCCCTCTCGCCCGAGCAGCTCGAAAAGGGCCTCGCCGAACTCGGTCCTGTTCCGCCGGTACAAAAAGATGCGAGCCGCTCTTCCGAACGCAAGCCGCTTCCCGCGCCGCCCGAAAATTTTCCGGCGCCCGCCCCGCCGGATTACAAGATCGGCCAAAGCGCCGCCAGCCGCGAAGCCTTTGGCGTGGGGCTAAAAAATCTGGCGGCTGTGAATCCCAGGGTTTATGCGATCGACGGCGACGTGAAGAACTCCACGTTTACAGAAACCCTGCAAAAAGCCTTCCCCGACCGCCTCGTTGAGGGCTACATCGCCGAACAAAACATGGTGTCGCTCGGTGTGGGCATGGCTGCGCAGGGTCTGGTCCCCTATATCGGCACTTTTGCCTGTTTTCTTTCCCGCGCCTACGACCAGGTGCGCATGGCCGCCATCAGCCGCAGCAGCATCAAGCTGTGCGGCTCTCACTGCGGAGTTTCCATCGGCGAAGACGGCCCTTCGCAAATGGCGCTCGAGGATCTGGCCATGTTCCGAGCCATCCCCGGCGCCACCGTCCTTTATCCCAGCGACGCCGTTTCCGCCGAACGTCTCACTGAAGAGATGGCGCGCCGCGCGGGAATTTGTTACCTGCGGACTTCGCGCCCCAAGACCGCGGTCTTATACCCCAACGATGAAAAATTCCCCGTTCCCGGCGTGAAAGTCCTGAGGCAAAGCGCGAACGATCGCGTCACGGTCATCGGGGCCGGCGTTACGGTTTACGAAGCGCTGAAGGCCTGCGATGAATTGAAGTCGCGCGGAATCGGCGTTCGCGTCCTCGATCTTTACAGCATCAAGCCTCTTGATACCGCCGCGCTTGGCGAACACGTGCGCTCCACCGGCGGAAGACTCGTCACCGTGGAAGACCACTACGCCGAAGGGGGACTGGGGGAAGCCGTTTTGGCCGATCTCGCCGAGGCCGGCGTGCCGCTCACCGCAGTTCGCCGCCTCGCTGTGGACCGCGTGCCGCATTCCGGCAAGCCGGAAGAGTTGCTCGATGCCTTTGGCATTTCCGCGCGCAATATCGTGGCGGCCATCAACGGCGTGCTCGACCAAACGGGAACAGAAGTGGGATGAAAATTTAGGGGCGCTAATCCGCGGCCTGCGGAAGCTCGCCGCCGAGCAGGACGTGCCGTGGAGGCTGGCGCAAATCCCACACGATGCCGCACCACGAAAGGATTTTCAAAAGATAGTAGGTGATATCAATCTCCCACCAGAAAAAGCCCTGTCGCGCCGAGGCCATGTAGTGGTGATGATTGTTGTGCCAGCCTTCTCCCATGGTGAGCAGCGCGAGCAGCGCATTGTTTTTACTGGTATCGGTGGTTGGGTAGCGGCGCCGGCCAAAGATATGCGAGAGCGAATTGATGGTGAACGAGCTGTGCCACAAAATCACCGTGCTGATGCAGTAGCCCCACACGAGCAACCCCCAGCCTCCGGCGAGAAACATGCTCACGCCAAGGATGACCGGCGGCACCACGTGATATTTGTTCAGCCAGCGCAATTCGGGATACTTGTTGAAATCGCCGATGAGCTCAGAGCGCGTCTGGTTGTAGCGGTCCGAGAGGATCCAGCCCACATGCGCCCAGAGAAACCCACGCAAGGTGGGCGAGTGCAGATCTTCGTCCATATCCGAATGCCGGTGGTGATGCCGGTGATTGGCCGCCCACCACAGCACGCCTTTCTGCGTGGACGTGGTGGCGACAAACGCCATTACCAACTGGAAGGCCCGGCTTGTCCTGAACGAGCGATGCGAAAAATAGCGGTGATATCCCGCGGTCACAAAAAACATGCGCACGTAATAGAGCGCCAGACAAACAACGAGATAAGACCAGTGAAATTTGAGAAAGAATGCCGCCACGCAAGCCAGGTGAACGGCGAAAAAAGGAAAGGAACGGACCAGTGAAATCCGGTCGCCGCTCCTCAGAGTGATCCATCCGAATGCCATGCTTCCTCTCGCGAACTCCGGCTGGACTGCGGAGTTCTTTCTGAGCGCAGGACACACGGCAGCCGGCGCGCTCTCGATTTACTATTCCCTTCGAGTGTAGGGGCGCGGCAGGGGAGCGTCAAGGAATTCGGCGAAATCTGTTGTAAAAAAATGACCGGCCCAACGGACAGGTCGGGCAATTCCGCATGGATTTTCGTTCCTGAAATGGGTTGTCCGGAATTCACACTGTGTTATCTTCGCGCCGCGAAAGAGCGTCGATCTTATGGCCGAAAAAACAGTTCTGGTGGGAGTAATTCCGGAGGCGACCGTCATCGGGCCATCGGATCAAGTGGCCTGGGTTGCCGGAGAGGGGCAGCTGAAGATAGAATTCGATGCCAACCGTTCTCCGTTTGCGTCCAATATTTTTCAAGCTCCCGCGGGCATGCGTTTACTGAGCGGGACTCCGCGGCCCGGCACAAAACCCGGATCGTTTCGCTACCGGCTCTGGCTGAACGACCAGTGGATCGGCTCCGGCGAGATCATTCTGCGCGAAAAGTGAGTTTCGAGAACTTTACGAGTTCGATGGCGTCGTAATGCGCCTGAGGTTCTCGGCGTTCAGCTTCAACTTGCCTTCCTGCCTCATGCGCGTATCGAGCGCGGTGCGGAAGGCCTCGAAGGCCATGGTACGGCGGCCGTCGAGCAGTTGCTGCTGAATATCCTGCTGTTGCTTGCCGAGATCCGCGGGATTCGCCGCCTGTTTCTCGAGCACGCGATACACAGCCCAATTTACGCCAAGAGAAACAGCATCGCTGGTCTGGCCCGCGGACATAGCGAACGCCGGACCAAGTTGGGCGGCGCCGCCCAGGTCATTCACGGTCCCGGTGCGCGAGAAAAGCTCGCTGCTCTTCGCTTCGAGTCCCAGCGCTTTGGCCGCTTTCGCCAGGTCCTCACCGGACTTGGCGCGCTTGGCCAGTTCCTCGGCGCGGTTCTTTGCCAGGTCGGCCGCTTTCTCGCTCCGGTAATCACCCAACACGCGATCGCGAACTTCGGCAAGCGTCGCCGGATGCGCGGGCTGATCCTCCTTCACCGAGATCACCACGTAACCTTTGTCGGTGTGGATCGGAGCGCTATCGTCTCCGGGACGAAGCCGGAAAATCGTCTCGGTGAGTTCGGCCGAATTGCCCGCTTCCAGAATGGGTTGATTCACTTCCAGGGGCATCGTTTGCCCAAACTTCAGGTTGTATTTCTTGGCCAGTTCGTCAATGGAAACCCGGCCCGAGCGGCGGATCTCCGCGGCCATCTGATCGGAAGTGTCCTGGGCCGCGCGTTGCGCCTGATCTTCCTGCAGGGCACCCAGAATCTGCGGGTAAACCTCGTCCAGCGTCTGCGTGCGAGCCATCTGGCGGTCCAACACCTTAATGATGTGGAATCCGTATTGTGTTTTCACCAGATCGGAAACCGATCCGATGGGCAAGCTGAACGCCGCCTGCTCAAATTCGGGAACGGTTTGGCCGCGCACGATCCAATCGAGATCGCCGCCTTTATCTTTGGTGGTGTCTTCGGAGTATTGCTTGGCCAGATCGCCGAACTTCGCGCCGCTCTTGGCCTTCTTCAAGACATCTTCGGCCTTTTTGCGAACTTCTTCGGCTTCGGCATCTGTTTTGCCGACGGTCTTGAACAGAATGTGCGCCACGTGAGCGCGGTCCGGCAGCTTATAGCGGTCAATATGCTGCTCGTAGAAGGCGCGCACTTGATCCTGAGGGATATTGGCATGCAGGCGAAGCTGTTCGAGATCGAGGAAGGCGTACTGCACGATGCGGCGCTCTGGGACGTTGTATTTCGTCTTGTTTTTCTCGAAATAGGCGGAGAGATCGGTGTCGCTGGCCTCGATTTTCGACTGCAAATCGGCGGGCTTCACGACCACGTAACTGATCTTGATCTTGTCGTTGCGGCGCCGGAATTCCTGCTCCACCTCCGCAGGCGTAACCGTCGTGCCATCGGTCACGAGCTGCCGGAATTTTTCCTCCAGCAAGCCCTGGCCGATGAGGTCCTCAAATTCCGCCACACCCATGCCGGACGTTGTTTCCACCAGCGCCGCGTATTGATCGTTGCCCACGAAGGTGCCGCCTACAAAGGCCGTAGGCATAATCTGTCGGATGCGGTCGGCGCGCTCCTGGTCGGTTACGGTGATTCCCAGTTGCTTTGCCTCGAGCGCCAGCTCTTTCTGGAACACAAGTTCGTTCAGCACCTGCTGTGCATACAGAGGCTCCAGCGCCGCGGGAATGGCGCCAGTGCGCTCAATGCGCGCCAATTGGGCGCGAATATCCGTCACGGTGATGGATTGGCGGTCTACCGTGGCCACCACATCGGCCGCCGCGACGCTGTCCGTGCCCTGGCCGGGCACCAGATAGAGGAGCATGCCGACGCCGAGCAACCCGACGACGACGCCGAGCATGATACGAACCCCGAGATTTTTCTTATGCAGTGATTTGAACACGTGTTACAGCCACCTTACTTAGCACGCAAGGGGAATCACCCGGCCGCTCGACAGCGTGCATGGATTTCCGGATTAGGATTTCATTATAGGGCAGCTAGCCCCTGTGCTCAAACGTGAAATCCCACGCCCTCCAGGTGGGGCAAACGTGGACCAGTCGGCCTCGGCACCCCATGTTGCAATGCGGAACAACACCCACCGGCGGTTTCCTTGCGACGCCCCAGACCGTGTGCTAGATTGCGAAACTAGCGTAAAAATCACGCTTTTTCATGTACGATTCACGACAATCCGGCACTGCGAAACATGGCAAGGTGGCCATCGAGGTTCAATGGACCACAATCAGTTATCGCACGGTAATTACATACGTCGTGCTGGTCCTGATCATCCTTTGCGCGGGAGTGTACGTCGCCCGTCCGGCGTGGTTGACCAAGACTTTTGACCGCGTTTCGCACAGCCTGGGCGCCGCCCCGGGCAACGCCACGGCGCTGGCGCAGAATCAGGCGCGTTTTGTAAATCTCGACGGTAAGGTGGAAATCAAGCGCGTCAACTCGGTGACCTGGGAAAATGCCGATTACCGCACCACGCTCGATCGGGGCGACCTGATTCGCACCGGTGACGACGGCGCGGCCCGGCTGACCTTCGTAGACGGCACCACCTACACCATCAAGTCGAATTCGTTTGTCACCGTCGAGCAGAACTACATTGACCGCGACCAATCCACGGCCGTGGCCGTGCATATCAGTTCGGGCGCGGTGGACCTCGCCACGGGAACCTGGCAATCGCCGCGATCCCGAGCCGAGGTTTCGTTCGCCAACGCGCGAGCATCGCTGCAGGAAAACAGCCGTGCCGCGGTGCGCACCGATCCTGTGACAGCCGAGAACCAAATTACCGTGTCCGCCGGTTCGGCGAACATGCAGGTGGGCAACCAGCACGTGGCCATCGGCGAATGGGAGCGCGTGACCTTTAATCAATCCAGTGGCGAATTAAGCAAGACCACGTTGCTGGCGCCACCGAGTCTGACCGCGCCGTTGAACCTGCAGCCGCTGATCGAAACGGATCCAAGGCATGCTACCGTGCACTTCGCGTGGTTGCCGATCTCGGAGGCGGTAAGCTACAGCTTGCGGGTGAGCTCGAATTCGATGTTCACGCGCATCGCGGCCGAGAAGACGGTCACGGGGACCAGCGTGGATCTGAGCGGCTTCGATCCCGGCGACTATTATTGGAACGTCACCGCCATTGACGCGCATAAGAAGGAGAGCGCGCCGAGCGACGCCTTCAAATTCACGCTGATCGGCCAGGGCAAGGGCGAGGAGATGCTGCTGGAAGTGGACGGCACGGAAATGCATGGAAACGTGGTGGAACTGATCGGGCGCACCGAGCCCAACGCGGCGCTCATTATTAATGGGGAAGCGGTGGCGGATATTCAGCGCGACGGCCATTTCCGTTATTTCACGCAGCCGCTCTCGCGCGGCAGTCATGAGATTGTGGTGACCGGGCAGAATCGTCGGGGCGGTACGGCCATCAAGCGCGTGTCGATCGTGATTCCGTAAGAACTGTGTCGCCGGCAAAGGGGAACCGCGGCCGGAAACGGCGCGGAAATAAGAATG
>Ga0079221_10000346_pt1 | contig 12405 bp, 9 predicted proteins | sample GAAS200_FD_75069 | JGI IMG/M metagenome (GOLD analysis project Ga0079221, IMG submission 75069) | Agricultural soil microbial communities from Georgia to study Nitrogen management - GA AS200 | ecosystem: Environmental > Terrestrial > Soil > Agricultural land | place: USA: Georgia | collected... | reverse complement strand
TTTTAAAGAACTATCTATATAAAATGACTGACCTGTTGTAGTAAATATCCGGGCAATCGGTTCGCGTTCTTTAATGCTCACTCTTAATACATCATTATTATCAAAGTACAATTGTGCATCTTCAATCCAGGGAACTTTCTTTAATTGATTTTCCATAGTAGCAAGATCAATGGCATGTACCGGTTTTGTTTTAATGATACCGCCACTGACATTATGAAGTATTTTCAGCACTTCTTTTTTATCAATAAAGAAATTGTTTTGCACTCCTGAAATCTGGACATCTATATCGGTGCAGCGTTCATTATTTCTTTTGGATATTGCGGCAATTAACAATACAACAATACCTGCGCCCATCATAATCCATATCATGGCTACGAGTATTTTTTTAAATATGTATTTATTAATTGTGCTCATTTATTTTTTACTCATTAAAATTTTTTTTACAGGCATTACCAGTTGATCAATATCGCCGGCACCCGCTGTCATTAATAATTCAATGGTATTTTTTGTATCAGCAATTTTTTTTAAACATTCATCTTTGGTGCAAACGGTAACTTGCCGCTTATTCATTTTTCCAGCAATCATATTGCTGGTAACTCCCGGTATTGGTAATTCTCTTGCAGGATAAATGGGCAACAACATTACTTCACCATCGGCAAGGCTCAACGCTTTTGCAAAACCATCAGCAAGGTCTTTGGTTCTCGAAAAAAGATGCGGTTGAAAAATGACGGTACATTTTTTTTTCGGGAATAAATTTTTTGCACCAGTAATTAAAGCTTCCAACTCGCGAGGATGATGTGCATAATCATCAATGAAAATCGCCTCACCCCGGCTATCTCCTAGAGGAGAGGGTGGAATAATGTATTCAAACCTTCTTTTCACTCCTTTAAAATCATTAACTGCTTTCTTAATTTTTTCTGATTTTATATTTAATGCATGTCCAATGCTTATTGCTGCTACTGCATTTTCTACATTGTGCAGCCCGCCCATGTTCAGCCTTACATTATTCACCGACCATTCACTGGCAATCACATCAAACGTATATCCTCCGCCGGATAATTTAATATTGTCTGCAAATACATTTGCTTTATCATTTGAGTTACTATAACGGTAATGCCTAATCGAAGAAAATTTATTTTCCGGAAGTGTATAATTAATAAACAATATTCCTCCGGCTCTCAATCTTTCTGCAAACTGTATAAAGGCAGCTTCCATATTTTCCTTTGTGCCATAAATATCGAGGTGATCCGCGTCCATTGCAGAAATGACTGCAAGGTTGGGAGAAAGTTGCAGAAAACTCCTGTCATACTCATCGGCTTCGACTACAGACACATTATTATCGCTGCTCCAGAAATTTGTATCATAGTTTGCTGAAATGCCCCCCAGGAAAGCATTACAGCCAAACCCCGAATCACGAAGGATATGTGCAACCATGATACTGATCGTTGTTTTACCGTGTGTACCTGCAATGCAGATATTAAAAGTTGATTTTGTTATTTCGCCGAGCAATACACTTCTTTTAATAACCGTATAACTATTGTTTAAATAATAATTCAACTCACGATGATCTTTCGGCACCGCCGGTGTGTACACCACTAATTGCGCATTTTTATCTAGCAACTCAACATTATCTTCATAATGAATTTTTATTCCACTGCTTTCCATCTGCTGCGTTAATGCAGAAGGCGTTTTATCATACCCGCTAACCGTAGCATTCCTACTGTGATAATATCTTGCCAGGGCGCTCATGCCTATGCCGCCAATACCGATAAAATAAATCCTGCTTATATTTTGCACATCCATCAGTTAATTGATTTCAGTATTTCATTTGCTATTACATCATCCGCATTGTTTATTGCCAATGAGGAAATATTTTGTTTTAAAATATTTTGTAAGGCTTCATTCTTTGATAAATCAATAATCGTTGCCATTAATTTTTCTTTTGCTTCATTATCCTTCACCATTATTGCCGCATCTTTTTTCACCAGGTTCATCGCATTGGCCGTTTGATGATCTTCTGCAGCAAACGGGTAAGGAATCAGGATGGATGGCTTCTTCACTGCTACTAACTCTGCGATTGTCATTGCTCCTGCCCTTGCTACCACCATATCCGCCGCGGCGTAAGCATATTTCATTTCAGCTATAAAGTCGCTTATCCAAATATTATTTCTTCCTGCTGTTAAATGTTTGAACTGATCAATCGTTGTACTTCCTGTTTGCCAAATCAGTTGCAAATTATTCTTTGCAAAATCATCTATGTGTGTTGCAATTGCTTCATTAATACTTTTAGCTCCAAGGCTTCCGCCAATTGCTAAAACCGTTTTCTTATTATCGTTAAGTGCAAAGAACTTAATAGCATCTTCGTGTTGGATGGATAGCAGAATATTTTTTCGTATAGGGTTCCCCGTTAGTAAGGTCTTCTCCCTCGGAAAAAATTTTTCCATACCATCGCTCGCCGTAAAAATCTCCGTGGCCCGTTTACCTAACATAACATTGGCTTTTCCTGCGAATGAATTGCTTTCATGTAAAAAAGTTTTTATAGCGCGGTGTTGCGCATAACGCAATACCGGAAAGCTGGAATAGCCTCCCACACCCACTACTGCATCGGGTTTGAATGATTTAAAAATTTTTTGCACCTGCAAAAAACTTTTCAAAATTTTATAAGGCAACCCAATATTTTTTATCAAAGAACTTCTGTTGAATCCCACTATATCCAGTCCTGTTATTTCGTAACCGGCCTGGGGCACTTTTTCCATTTCCATTTTTCCTTTTGCACCCACAAATAAAATTTGTGTTTCGGGTGCAATTTTTTTTATTGCATTTGCAATTGCCAATGCAGGAAAAATGTGACCACCTGTTCCTCCACCCGCAATAATAATTCGGCCCCCCTGCCCCCTAAAGGGGGAATAAGAACTATTACTATCATTATTCTCTTCACTCATCTTATCCACTTTAATAAGCCTCTACTTCAGCAGAGGCTTGGTGATGTTCTCCTTCCATCTGTTCTACATTTCTTGCAACACTTAAAATAATTCCAACTGCAAAACAGGTAAACCATAAACTACTTCCGCCCATACTCACTAATGGTAGGGTGACACCTGTTGTTGGAAATAAATGTACCGTTACCGCCATATTTACCATTGCCTGTATTACCAAAGTAAAACTCAATGCCAGCGCGAGAAAAGCACCGAATGCATAAGGGCATCGCTGAAAAATTCTTATACTTCGAAACAAGAACAGCAAATAAATAAGAATGATGATAGCACCGCCAATTAAGCCATACTCTTCAATGATAATTGCATAAATGAAGTCGCTGTAAGGATGCGGTAAAAAATTTTTCTGTTCACTTTTGCCCGGACCTTTCCCAAACCAACCACCTTTTGCAATGGCAATCTTTGCCTGCTGCACCTGATAAGATGCATCTGACTTATCACTGTACATGAAATCCTGCACACGCTTGATCCATGTTGATATTCTTCCAATCGTTAACACTGCAGGTAAATCTTTTGACACATGATTTTCTTTATCGTAATAATGTGATGCCAGCGATATTAATATTAAAATAGGAATCAACACTGCCGCAATCACTAACATGATGTGCTTTAAACTAACCCTGCCGATAAACATCAGCATTAATGCAATACCACCAATGAGTAATGCCGTGGATAAATTAGCGGGAGCAATGAGCAGGCATATAATACCCACCGGAATAATCAATGGAAGAAATCCTTTTTTGAAATCTTTTATATCGTTCTGGCGACGGCTGAGCTGCCTGCTCATGTACATAAACAGTGCAAGTTTGGCAAGGTCTGATGTTTGAAACGTCATATTAATCACGGGCAGTTTTATCCACCGGCTTGCTTCATTGATGTTGCTTCCGAATTTCAACGTATAGATCAATAAAGGAATAGAGATTAAATATAGAATGGTGGACATCCGTGAATAAATTGTATAATTAACACGATGTGCAAAATAGATGATCAATACACCGAGTACAATAAAACCTACTTGCCGGAATAAATAACTTTCGGTGCTCTTATTCATTCGATAGGCCAAAGAACCCACACTGCTGTACACCACGAGGATGCTTACGAGCGTAAGCACGATTACAATTGCCCAAATAACTTTATCGCCTTTGGTGCGGCTTAAAAAGTTGCCGGGAGATCGTATCGCATCGGATAATATTTGTTTTGAATCGTTCATAATCTCACCTTCGCATCCTCTCCCGAAGGAGAGGAGTGAAGAGAATTTTAACCCAAAAAATTTTTTTTACAATTCTTTTACTGCTTCTTTAAATTGTTTTCCCCGGTCTTCATAATTTTTAAACAAATCGAAACTTGCACATGCAGGTGATAATAAAACCACATCGCCTTTACTTGCAAAATGAAAAGCCGCCGCCACCGCATCTTTTGCATTGTTGGTGTTTACCATCAGGCTTACATCGCTGGCAAATGCTTCATGTATTTTGCGATTATCAATCCCCATGCAAACAATTCCTTTTACTTTTTCCTTCACTAAATCTTTCAGAATAGAATAATCATTTCCTTTATCCACCCCGCCAAGAATTAATATCACCGGCTTTGTCATACTCTCCAGCGCATACCAGGTACTATTGGTATTGGTAGCTTTGCTGTCGTTAATAAACTCTACTCCTTTAATGGTAGCCACCGTTTCCATGCGATGTTCGAGGCTTTCAAAAGTTTGCACCGCCTCCCTGATCTTTTCTTTTCTTATATCCATTACAACCGCCGAAAGGCATGCTGCCATTGTGTTGTATTGGTTATGTTTTCCTTTTATTGCAAAATCTTCCACGCTCATTTGCATTTCTTCTTTTTGCCACTTTATATGCATTTCTGCATTGGTGATATAAGCGCCTTGTGGTAGCAATTTTCTCATACTGATGGGTAATGGGTTAGTATTATTTAAAAATTTGTTCAAATATTTCATAGTTACTTCGTCATCTGCGTTATAAATAAATACATCATTGCTGGTTTGATATTTAATGATGCTGAATTTGCTTTTAATATAATTTTCAAATTTGTATTCATACCTGTCTAAATGGTCTTCGGTGATGTTGGTAAGTATCGCTACATCCGGTTTGAATGTATTGATATCATCCAATTGAAATGAACTTACTTCTACCACGTACACTTTTTTCGGATCCACGGCCACCTGCTTTGCAAATGAATAACCAATATTGCCCACCATTGCACAATCCACTCCTCCTGTCTTGCATATATGATATGCCAATGCAGTGGTAGTTGTTTTTCCGTTACTCCCGGTAATTGCAATGATTTTGCTATCGCCTTTGTACCGGTAGGCAAACTCAATTTCACTAATGATGACAATTCCTTTTTTGCGCAATTCTTTTACGAGTTCATTCTTTTCCGGTATGCCCGGACTTTTGATTACAAAGCCAGACTGGAAAATTTTTCCGATTGAATGAATCCCTTCTTCAAATTCAATTTTATTAATGATGAGTTCATTTTTATAACGCTCGCTGATCAAAGAACTATCGCTTACCAGCACATCATATCCCTGCTGCTGTGCAAGCAAAGCAGCGCCAACACCGCTTTCGCCGGCACCAAGCACCACAATTTTTTGTTTCATGCTTTTTAATTGTTTCCTACAATTAAAAAAAATTGGTTCTTCAACGGCATGAATTTAACGGGTCAGAGGATTGTCTTCAAAGGAACATGGGTCATTGAATTTTTTTAAAAATGTTTTCATAAAGACAGCTCAAAAAAAATTCATAGTATTCTATCTTATCTTTAATGTGACCACTGCCATCACCACCGATAAAATGGTAACCACCCAAAACCTCACGGCAATCTTGCTCTCATGGTATCCTAATTTTTGATAGTGATGATGCAACGGGCTCATTAAAAAAACTCTTCTTCCTTCGCCATATTTTTTTTTTGTGTATTTAAAATAGCTTACCTGTATCACCACGCTCAGGTTCTCTACCAAAAACACCACGCAAAATATTGGTATCAACAATTCTTTTCTTACAATAATAGCCAGCGAAGCAATGATGCCCCCCAATGCAAGGCTTCCGGTATCGCCCATGAAAACCTGCGCCGGGTATGCATTGTACCAAAGGAAACCAACGCATGCGCCTACAAACGATGCAATAAAAATGGATAGCTCGCTCAGGTTGGGGATGTACATGATGTTTAAATATTCTGCAATTCTTACATCACCGCTCACAAATACAAACACACCCAAACCCAAACCAATGATGGCACTTACACCGGTGGCTAATCCATCCAATCCATCAGTAATGTTTGCTCCGTTGGATACTGCCGTTACAATAAATATTACAATGATGACATATAATATATAGGTAAACCTTTCCCAACTTGCCGGTAATAATTTTGCATAATTAAACTCATGTGTTTTTACAAAAGGTATGGTGGTTATCGGTGTCTTCACGGTTACAAACCTGTGCATCCTGCCATCTACCATAATGGTGTCTTCATTAGCACCCAGCCTTCTTTCGCCACGTTCTAATGCGGGTATGTTGCCGGTGTTGGTAGTAATTATTTCACGCTTCACGGTTACATTCGGGTTAAAGTATAACGTGGCGCCAATGATGATGCCCAGCATAATTTGTCCAAACACTTTAAATCTTCCTGCAAGTCCATCAGCATCGTTCTTCTTGTATGCTTCGCCTTTTTGTTTAGCTATCCGTTTTGCTTTTAGTTTTAAATAATCATCAATAAAACCAATAACACCCAGCCACACAGTACAGAGCAACATCAATCTTACATAGGCTTTATGCAGGTCACCAAGCAGGAGTGTTGGTATTAAGATGGCCAGCAAAATGATGATGCCACCCATGGTAGGCGTGCCAGCTTTCATCTTTTCGCCTGCCAGGCCAAGCTCTCTCACTGATTCTCCTATCTGGTTTCTTTTTAAAATTTTTATCAATCGTTTACCAAATACCGTGGTGATCACCAAAGACAATATAACGGCTATCAATATTCGAAAAGAAATAAAATGAAATAGCATACTCCCCGGAAATTTTATCCCGTTTTTAGAAAGCCATTCAAAAAGAGCATACAACATTTGTTTCTTTTATTTATCGTTTAACGCAAACATTTCCGACAATACTTTTTTATCATCAAAATCATATTTTACACCTTTAATCTCCTGGTACTTTTCGTGGCCTTTGCCGGCAATGAGTACAATATCCTGGCGCTGCGCAAAATTTACCGCAGTTTTGATTGCTTCTTTTCTATCCGCTATTGATATATATTTTTTACGCGCTGCAATGGGTACGCCTTCTTCCATTTGCTTTATAATGTCGCCGGCATCTTCATTGCGCGGGTTGTCCGAGGTGAAAATTATTTTATCGCTATACTCACAGGCCACTTCTGCCATCACCGGCCGTTTTGTTTTATCACGATTACCACCACAACCAACTACGGTAATAATTTTCTCTTCCTTTTGCCGGAGATTTTTTATAGTAGCCAACACATTTAGCAAAGCATCGGGAGTATGTGCATAATCTACAATGCCGATAATTTTATCTTTTGGAGAAATGATATAATCAAACCTTCCTTCTGCACCATTGAGGTTGCTCAATACCTGCAACACATTTTGTTTATCTTCTCCCATGCACACTGCGGCACCAAATACTGCCAATAAATTATATGCATTGAATGCACCAATGAGCCTGAAATGAACATCGGTATCGTTGATGGATAATACAAGGCCCGACAATGCATTTTCAATAATTTTCCCTTTGAAATCGGCAACCGTTTTCAGGCTGTATAAATATTTTTTTGCACGGGTATTTTGCAGCATTACTGCTCCGCGCCTATCATCTGCATTGCTCAATGCAAAAGCTGATGAGGGCAATGAATCAAAAAAACTTTTCTTTACGCGGATGTATTCATCAAAAGTTTTGTGGTAATCGAGATGATCGTGCGTGATGTTGCTGAATATGGCGCCGGTAAATTGTAATCCATCTATGCGATGCTGGTCAATAGCATGAGAGCTTACTTCCATAAAGATGTGCGTGCATCCTGCATCATTCATTTCAGCAATCAGTTTGTTCAGGGTAATTGCATCGGGCGTAGTATGCGTTGCAGAAAGAATTTTATCATTTACCTGATTCTGAACCGTGCTTAACAATCCGCATTTATAACCTGATTGTATAAATAACTTAAACAACAAAGTGGCAATGGTAGTTTTTCCATTAGTGCCTGTTACGCCAACTAATTTTATTTTTTTGCTTAATTGTCCGTAAAAATTATGCGTCATTATTCCTGCTGCGCGAGCAGTGTTGTGAACAACAATGTAATAAATATTTTCACGCATATTTTGTGGCAGGCTTTCACAAATAATTACCACAGCACCGTTATTAATGGCAGTATCAATAAATGAATGTCCGTCGGCAAGCGTTCCTTTCGCTGCAATGAAAGCTGCGCCCGCCTTCACTTTTCGGGAATCAATCTGCACCTCATTTACTTCGCCAACGGGTATGCCTTTGGATGAAATGATTTCAATACCAGATAATATGTTTGACAATAATGCCATTAATTCAATTGCAGGTTTATTGATTGCCCTTTATGAAAATCTGTATTCTGCGCCAATGATTGCGAAACCACTTTACCTCTCCCTTTTACATTTACTTTTAATCCAACATTCTCTAACAAATACACTGCATCCTTTAGCCCCATACCGGTTACATCAGGAACTTTTGCAGTAATATTATCTACCGGTTTCAATTGTGCATTACCGTTAGTAAATACACTTGACCTCCACGTACCTGTTGAAGAAGTATCTGAAATGTGATAATTAAACTGGTTGAATATTTTATCCAACTCTGTTCTTAATCCAAAGAATCTTATTTTGCCCGTATCTGTTACATGAGCCGCCAACTGTTGCAAGGATTCACTCCCTATTTTTTCAGCATAAATTTTATCAGCCACTTCTCTGAAAACAGGGCCAGCTACCGATCCGCCATAGGCAAGTTTGGAATCACTACTGTTTTGTATTACTACGCCGATGGTGTATTGCGGATCATTAAACGGGAAAAAACCCATAAAAGCAGATTGATAAATTTTGTGTGCTTTATTATATCCGCGATTATCCATGGCCGTTACTGCGGTTCCGGTTTTGCCGGCAAAGGTGTACACACTTGTTTCCAATGCATGTGCAGTGCCATGTTCATTTTGTACCACCGCAAGTAAACAAGCTCTTAATTTTCCCAACACTGCATCACTGCATATCTTATCAATAAGCACCGTTGGTTGAAATGTTTTTACATCAACATCTTTATTTTCTATTGAATTAACCAGGTAGGGTTTCATCATTTTACCATTATTAGCAACAGCATTGTACAGTGTTAACAACTGAAGCGGGGTTATCAGCTCTTCATAACCATGCGCCATGAAAGGCAATGTTGTTTTTGACCAGTATTTGCTATAGGGTTTTTTAATGTATGGTTTTGCAACGCCGACAATATCAATTCCTGTTGGAACATCAAGCCGCAATGCATGTAAATGATTGTAAAAACGATTGGGCTGGCTGTGATAAAACTCGTCGGCCATTTTTGCAAAAGCCACATTGGATGAACGTGCAAATGCTTCTTTCACGGTAATATCATAAGTGCCAAGATGCGAATCTGTAACATACAGCCCATAAAAATTTTTTCTTCCACCTTCGCAATCCACAATGCTGTTAGTATCTACATATTTGTCTTCGAGCAATGATATTAATGTAGCAAGTTTAAAAACAGATCCCGGTTCTGTTCTTCTTCCCAACCCGTAATTATAATCTTCTATGTACGTACCATCGGGCCTCCTGCCAAGATTTGCAATGGCTTTAATTTTTCCCGTTTTAGTTTCCATTACAATGCAGGTACCATGAAGCGAAGCATTTTGCACCATCATCTTCATCAATGCATTTTCTGCTATGTCCTGTATATAAGTATCAATGGTGGTTACTATGTCATCGCCATTCTGCGGATCTATTTCTGCACCATCCACCGGAATATAGGTGCCCGCGATATAACGCATGAGCCGGCTACCACTTTGCCCTTTGAGCACGCTGTCGTAGCTCCGCTCCAGTCCTACGTTCCGGCTGGTATCACCGCGCGATAAACCAATCGTCCTGTTGGCAAGTAACACGTAAGGATTAACACGATTATCTCTTACATCTACAATAAAACCACTCCGGTTTCTTCCCTGGCGAACCAATGGAAATTGTCTTAATAGTTTGTATTGCTCAAAAGAAATTTTTTTCTTTAATGGAAAATAACGGTCTTCATCTTTGTAACCTCGCAATAATATTTTTCGATACACCGCAGGAGTTTCATCTTTAAATAAATCCGACAGGCAAGTGGATAATGAATCGAGGTTTTCATGAAATCTTTTCCCGTTTTTTTCACGAAGCCCATCGGCACCGAAATCAACATACACATCAAAAACCGGTATTGATGTACTTAGCATATTTCCATCTTCGCTATAAATGGTACCACGCTCGGCATTTATATCCATATATTTTAAATGCTCAGTATTGGCCACCTGTTTCCAGTAAGAACCCTGCACCCGTTGAATGTAAATAGCCTGGCCAAGTATAACGGCACCCAATATCATTATGCCAATGAAGCATAAATAAACCCGCCACAATATGTCTTTCTTTACATCCACTCGTTATATAAAATTATTTTTTTGAATTACTATCAATCAGTTTCACCGGCGGCACTAACAGTTCTTTTAACCCCAATGGTTCAACAACTTTGGCCAGTTCGCTTTCCTTGCTTCTGAATATCACATCGCGCTTCACTGTTTTAAATTCATATTCTTTTTCTTTCAGGTTTTTTACTGTTGTATTTATATCTCTTATCATCTTATCTGCATAATGGCCATTAGCTATATATAATATGGCCAATGCAGAAACAAACAGGTAAAACGGAATATTTTTTACCAGCCACCTGCTGTAAATCACATTCAGCCATCTTTTTTTGGCCGATGATTTTTTTACGGGTTTATAGTTGTCCTGTTCTGCCACAGTTATTAATTAGTGTGATGATGTTTAAACTTTTTCTGCTATTCTCAGTTTTGCACTCCTCGATCTTGGATTTTTCTGTAGTTCCAGAGGCGATGGAGTAATTGGTTTTTTGGTGATTATTTTTAATTTCTTTTCCGGTAATGTTCCATATACATTCTGCACCTGCTCTTCATCAAAATTTTCATTCTTAAAAAAATTTTTTACAATCCTGTCTTCCAGCGAATGAAAGGTGATAATGGCAATGCGGCCTCCCGTAACAAGCAAACCGGGAATTTGCATCAGCATTTCTTTCAATGCATTCAATTCATCATTTACTTCTATCCGCAATGCCTGGAATACCTGTGCAAAATATTTTTCAGGGTTTCCTTTTACCACAGGATATAATGCATTTTTTAATTCATTCACGTTTTGCAATGAACGCTGATGCCTTGCTTCCACGATGCACTTTGCTAAAGTTTTTGCATTAGTCACTTCACCATATTGTTCAAAAAGTTTATGAAGTCTTTCTTCAGAATAGGTGCGGATGACGTGCGCTGCATCTATTGGGTTAGATGGATTCATTCTCATATCAAGCCTTGCATCAAACCTTGTAGAAAACCCGCGCGAAGCTTCATCAAACTGGTGGCTCGATACGCCAAGATCTGCAAGCACTCCGTTTACTTCGGGAATTTTATGAAGCCGTAAAAACCGCTGCAGATGCCGGAAGTTGTGCGGAATAAAAAAGATGCGTGCATCATCGGGTACATTTTTTTTTGCATCGGGGTCCTGGTCAAAAGCAATCAACTTTCCATTGCTGTTCAATTGTTTTAATATTGAAGCGCTATGACCGCCACCGCCGTAAGTACAATCCACATAAATACCTGAAGGATCAATTTGCAAACCATTGATTACTTCGTGCATCAATACCGGCAGATGGTATATGCTTTTGTGCATATTACTTTTCTTTTTTATCGCCCGCCATTACTTCTTTTGCCAAGTCGCTGAATGACTCTGGTGAAAAAGTTTCAAAGAACTGTTGATGTTTTGTTTTATCCCATATCTCAAACTTGTCAATCGCCGAAACCAATACAATATCTTTATCAAGCCCTGCATAATCTATCAGGTTTTTGGGTAGCAACATGCGGCCCGCATTGTCCAGTTCCACCTGTGTAGCGCCGTTTAAAAAATATCTTTTGAATTGCCTCACTTTCGGATCAAAATCATTCAACTTACCCAACTCCGAAAACAAAGGCTTCCAGCTTTTGGAGGTATATAGGCTCAGGCATTTTTCGAAACCCCTGTTGATAACAAAAGGTTCACCGCCACTATCGGGCAATTGTTTCTTTATACCCGTTGGTAACAGGAAACGACCTTTATTGTCTAAAGTAGCTTCGAATTCTC
>Ga0079221_10000344_pt1 | contig 12417 bp, 15 predicted proteins | sample GAAS200_FD_75069 | JGI IMG/M metagenome (GOLD analysis project Ga0079221, IMG submission 75069) | Agricultural soil microbial communities from Georgia to study Nitrogen management - GA AS200 | ecosystem: Environmental > Terrestrial > Soil > Agricultural land | place: USA: Georgia | collected... | reverse complement strand
GCGCTCACGAACACGCGGTCATGGTGCTTGATGAGCGCGGCCAGGTGACTTCATGGAGTTCGGGCGCGGAAAAGCTGTTCGGCTGGAGCGCGGAAGAAATGACCGGCGAACTCATCGATCGCGTGTTCACGCCGGAAGACCGTGAAGCCGGCCGACCGCGCCGCGAGATGCAGCAGGCCGAGCAGACCGGCCGCTCCGAAGACACACGCTGGCATCTCACCAAGTCCGGCGAACGGGTGTTCTGCAGCGGGCTGATGAGCCACATCAAGACCGATCGCTTCAGCGGCTACATCAAGATCGTCAACGATGCCACGATGACCGAACTGCGCCGCCGCGACGAGAACCGAGCGAACATGGCCGAAGCGCGCAGCGAGGGCGCGGCATCGGGTGCGATGAAGGACGATTTCCTCGCGGTGATCTCGCACGAACTCAAGAACCCGCTGAACCTGATCAGCGTCAACACGGAACTGCTGGCGCGGATGCCGCATGCGCGCGAATCGCAGCCGATGCAATCCGCGCTGGACATGATCCGCCGCGCGATCAGCGGGCAGGGCAAGATCATCGACGACCTGCTGGACATGTCGCGCATCCGCACCGGCAAGCTGGTGTTGAACCTGGAAGCGGTGGACATGGGCGCGCTGGCTTGCAGCATCATCGGTACCGCCGATGCGGACGCCCTGAGCACCGGGCTGGAGTTGACCTGCACGCAATCAGAGGAACCCGTGGTGGTGCGCGCCGATGCAGCAAGGCTGGAACAGATCATCTGGAACCTGCTCAGCAACGCCATCAAGTTCACGCCCGCGGGCGGCCACATCGAAGTGCGGGTTTCGCTCGACGGCAACTTCGGAAAACTCAGCGTGCATGACGACGGGCAGGGCATCGACCGGCCCTTCCTGACCCGCATCTTCGAGATGTTCGGGCAGGCGCCGACCCGCGCCATGACCGGCAAGGGCGGCCTCGGCATCGGTCTGGCGCTGGTGCGGCAGCTCGTGGACCGGCACGCCGGCCGCATCGAAGTGGAATCCGCCGGACTCGGCCAGGGTGCCACCTTCACCGTCTGGTTGCCGCGCTTCGAATACCCGGCCATCGTGCCGCTGCGTGATTCTGCTGCCGCCGTGGACGGCGCGTGGCGAGGCGTGCGCGTGTTGATCGCGGACGACGCCGTGGAAGCCGCGGAAACCTTCGGCCGTCTGCTGGAAATGGATGGCGCCGAGGTCACGGTGGCCGCCGATGGCGTGCAAGCGCTCGCCATGTTCAAGGAAGCTCTGTCGGTGCTGCCCGAACAGGCGCCGTTCGACATCGTGTTCGCCGACATCGGCATGCCGCATATGGACGGCTACGAACTGGCGCAACGCCTGCGTGAATTGCCGTTCGGTCCGGAAGTCAAACTGGTGGCGCTCACCGGCTTCACCCGCGCCGACGACGTGCACCGCGCAAGCGAGGTCGGTTTCGACGCGCACCTCGGCAAACCGCTTTCGATCGGGCAGCTCACGGCGACGATGCAGCGGTTGCTCAATCGCGGCGGTGAAGAGCAGGCGTGAGCACGGAATTCATTTGTGAGGTATCGGCCATGGACTCGATCAGTGCCAACGATCTGAAAAAGCAAGGTGTGTCCGCGATCGTTGAAGCGCTGAAAGGTGCCCCCGAGGCAACGGTTTCCGTACGAGGCAAGGGTCGCTTCGTGGTAATGGATGTCGAGCGTTACTGGTATCTGCGCGAGTGCGAGTTGACCGCCGCGCTGGCGGAGAGCCAGGCCGAGATCAGCGCCGGACATTTCGCCAAGGAATCCGTGGACGCGCACTTGAGGCGGTTGGCAAAGCTGTGAGCTGAAGGTTGTGTTCACCAGCCGATAAAACCACTGCGCGGCGCGATTCCAAGCTTCATCCGCGACAGCGAGGTCTGGTGTTGTTCCTCGCGGCCGCGCTCACCGTTTCAGTTGCGGCTGAGCCGCTTTCGAGATCTGCCGTCTCGTAGAGCGGTCGCAATGCGCCGGGACGTTCGTCGCTGCGGATCATCCAGCGTTTCGCTTCGTCGGTCATGCAATCCCACATCCACATGCAGAACTCGATCTGGCGCGCCGTGGTCCTGTAGCCGCGCGCGGTGTAGATCACGCCGCGTTCGTCATACGTCCAGCCTTCCAATGGACCGTGGAACTCTTCGTACCGCATGGCATTCTCCTTGCTTGGCATGAATGCAAAGGGAGGGGTGAGTTATGCGTTGGGTCTACTACTCGGTGGCTCTCGTCGCGACGATTGCTGCGTGTTTTCTCTGGTGGGTCGTTCTTGTCGAAGTCCGTGGCGGCGCTTCGCCGGAGCAGCGCTCCGTTCTTTCTTCGGGAGTGCTGCCCGTGCCACCGAAGTTGCGTCCCGCTGATCCTGTCCACGCCGCACTGTTCGAGCAGATGCAGCGCGGACAGGCGGTTTGCCTGGACGGCTTCTACGCGGTCAAGGGCGGCGACGACACGCCATACGTCGCCCATTCAAACGACGAACGCGTGCCTTGCCCCTGAAGGGCTTTCGCAATCCATTACGGCGCCCGCTATATAATTTGACACAATAGGTATTTGCATCACTCAAGGCGCAGCCAAGCCAAGGGCTGACGCTGTTTCTTGCGGTGGCGCCCTATCTGGATCCCGTGTTCCCCAGGCGTCACTCGGGATGCAGGATTTCCCGCTCGCGCGCCGGACTTCTCGCGTAGTGCCTGCCGATCTGGTCGGCGTACTGCGGATCGGCAAAGTTCGGCCAGTGGTTCGAGTCGAAACCGGGTGCGTCCTTGAGGCGCTCCTTGGGCACGTCGAGGACCAGACGTTCCTTTTCCGGATCGACGCGGAATGCGTCCCACGGGATCGCGAACATCTTGGTCCCGATGCCCAGGACGCCGCCGAACGTCAGGATGCCGTAGGCGATCTTGCCGCTGGCGCTGTCGACCATGACGTCCTTGAGGTCGCCGAGGGATTCGTCCTGCGGATTCCTGACTTCTGCGCCGACCAGCGTTGATGCGGACAGGAAACGGGATGAGAGAAATTTGACGGGCTCGGCCATGGGTGCGCTCCTTGCAGACGGCGGTTGCGGTTCCGTGCAACCCTTCGGCACTTTACGCCATGCGCACTGAACGCGACCGGTATTCGTCCGTGGGTGGTGGCAGGCCTGCATGCGCATCGTGAAGGCGAACCTTCGTTCAGCGAACTGCCCTCCGTTCCCCGCGATCCTGAAGCGCAATTCGATGCCCATTCATCGGCAAGGTTCAAGATGGGGATGGCGCGATCGTTGTCAGTGATCCAACGAGCGATCGCGCAACAGTGGAACGCAAGCGTTCAATCCAGACAAGGAGTCCCATCATGAAAACCCGCATCGCAGCCGCCCTGGCATCCCTCGTCGTTGCATCCTTCGGAACTGCCGCGTACGCACAGACGACGCCGCAGGCCGCGTCGACGGCGGCAACGCCGAACAGCATGAGCAGCCCCATGTCGTCGAGCGGCATGACTTCGAGCAGCAACATCGAAGAAAAGGTCAAGCACGAGCTGACCGCCCACGGCGTCACGGCCACCGACGTCCAGGTCAGTTTCAGCAACGGCACCGCAACGCTCACGGGCACGGTCGCCAAGCACAAGGACATCGCCAAGGCGAAGAAGGCCGCCATGCGCGTGCGCGGCGTGAAGCACGTTGACGTCTCCGGACTTCAGGCGGGCTCGCTCCAGAGCAGCGCGCCGATGAGCAGCTGAAGACTGTTTGAGACAAGGCAGGGACGCATCACGGCGGCAAGGATGCCGCCAGCCATCGAGACGCCCGCCATCGCAGGCGCGGCGCAACAAGGGATCTGTTGATCGCCCTGCTCGTCCGCATTTCGCGCCACCCGCGACGATCAGCATTTCTTCACCTGCAATTGTTCAAGATCATGCGGCGCCGATGTTCCCGCGCAGTGGCACAAGGATCGTGGCATGCCGCAGACCAGCGAGTCGCAGTGGTGGAAAAGGATCGGGGCGGGCTTCATTACCGGGGCGGCGGATGACGATCCCAGCGGCATCGCCACGTATTCGCAGGTCGGCGCGGCATTTGGTTACGGCATCCTGTGGACGGTCCTGCTGGCGTTGCCGCTGATGATCGGCATCCAGGCGGTGTGCGCGCGCGTCGGACGCGTGACCGGCGCGGGCCTTGCGCGAAACCTGCGCGCGGAATTCCCGTTGCCGGTCGTGGCGGGCGCGGTGATTCTGCTCGCAGTCGCGAACGTCATCAATCTTTCCGCCGACATCGGCGCGATCGGCGCGTCCGCCAAGCTGCTGGCGGGCGGCCCGGCGCCGTTGTATGCGGCCATCGCCGCCCTGCTCTCCGTGGCGTTGCAGGTGTTCGTGCCGATGCCGCGCTACACGCCGATCCTGAAGGTGCTCGCGCTCAGCCTGCTCGCGTACATCGCGACGATCTTCATGATCCGCGTGCCGTGGCCGCACGTCCTGAAACAACTGGTCTGGCCGACGCTGACGATGAAAGTGGATTACGCCGTGGCGATCGTCGCGGTGCTCGGCACCACCATCAGCCCTTACCTGTTCTTCTGGCAAAGCTCGGAGGAAGCCAACGAAGTGCGCACCGACAGCCGGCGTGAGCCGCTGCGGGAGCAGCCGGCCCACGCGGACGGCGCGTTCCGCCGGATCTGGATGGACACGATCGGTGGGATGGTGTTTTCCGAACTGGTCGCGTTCTGCATCATCCTGGCCGGCGCCGCGGTGCTGCACGTGCACGGCAAGACCGATATCCAGACGTCGGCCGATGCAGCGATGGCCTTGAAGCCGCTGGCGGGAAAGTTCGCGTTCCTGCTTTTCGCGGGCGGCATCATCGGCACCGGCCTTCTCGCCATCCCGGTGCTGGCCGGCTCGGCCGCGTTCGCGCTCGGCGAGACATTCCGCTGGCGCACCGGACTCGAACGCAAACCGCAAGGCGCGAAATTGTTCTACGGCGCCATCGCGGTCGCGACGATCGGCGGGATGCTGCTCAGCTTCACGCCGATCAATCCGATCAAGATGCTGTACTGGAGCGCCGTGATCAACGGCGTGGTCGCGGTGCCGATGATGGTGCTGATCATGCTGCTGGCCGGGCGCCGCAAGATCATGGGCAAGTTCCCCATTCCGCGCGTGCTCAAGGTGCTGGGCTGGGCGGCCACCAGCGTGATGGGCGCGGCAACGCTGGTGATGTTCGCGACGGCATTCCTGCCGCACAAGTAGCGCGCCATATCAATGGCTTGTGAGGCATTTCACGAACGTTTCTCCGGCGGCGGCGAGCCGCCACCACCCAGCGGTTGCGTGACGTGCAACGGCTGGATGTTCGGTTGCGGATCCGAATCGGTTTCGATCCGGGTGCGCGGCAGGTACTTCGGATATTCGCGTCGCAGGAAATCGATCAGCGCTTCGCGCACGCGGCAGCGCAGGTCGAAGTTGCGGCCTGAATCCTTGCTGCTGACCAGGATGCGCAACTGCATCGTTTTCTCGTCGGCGTCGGTGACCTGCAGCACCACCACACGCTTGTCCCACTCCGGTGCCGCGTGGACCACGCGATCCAGTTCGGCGCGCAGCGGTCCCAGCGGCAGTCCGTAATCCACCCACAGGAAAACCGTCCCGAGGATCTGCGCGCTGGTGCGCGTCCAGTTCTGGAACGGATTCTCGATCAACCACTGCAACGGAATGATCAGCCTGCGCTCGTCCCAGATCCGCAACACCACGTAGGTGCCGGTGATTTCCTCGACGCGTCCCCACTCGTTCTGGATGATCAGCACGTCGTCAAGCCGGATCGGCTGCGCCAGCGCGATCTGCAACCCCGCCAGGAGATTGCTCAGCACGGGCCGCGCGGCGAGGCCGATCACCAATCCCGCGACGCCCGCCGATGCCAGCAGGCTCGCGCCGAACGAACGCACGCCGGGAAACGTCATCAGGATCGTGGCGATGCCGAGCACGCCGACCAGCAGCATGCCGGAACGCGACAGCACCTTGGTCTGCGTCTGCACCTGGCGCGCGTGCAGGTTGTCCTCGATGTTGGCCGGATGGCGCAGGTTGATCGCGCGCTCGATGCCGGAAATCGCGCGTATCGCCAGCCACGTCAGCGCGGCCAGCAGCGCCACCCTGATCCCGTGGCGCATGGAATCCAGCAGCTTGCCGTGGCCCAGCCCGAGATCGGCATCCATCAATGCGAACTGCAGCGCGAGCAACGGCAGCACCACTTCGAACGGGTGCTCGCAGCGCGCCAGCACGATCGCCAATACGTCGTCCGGCTTCAGCAAGCGCCGCGCGGCGTAACGCAGGATGTTGAAGACCAGGACGGCGACGAGCAGCGCGCCGATCAGGACGAGGGCCACCCTCATCCACGGTTCCACCACGATGTCGCCGAAGACACGGGTCACGGTGTTTTCCGGACGCCATCGGAGCGTGCTGCTGCGCGCCCTCCCCTTGCCGCATCGATCGCACGCGCACGCCGGGCGCGTCCTGCCCCCGCGCGTGCGCCGCGATCAAACATTCCCTGCCCTTACGGAACCCGCCGGCGGCCGAAGATCAGCGACAGGATGAACAGGATGATGAAAATGACGAACAGGATCTTCGCGATGCTCGCCGCGAGACCGGCGACGCCGAAGAATCCGAAAAACCCGGCGATGATGGCGATGATCAGGAAAACGATTGCGTAATACAGCATGACCGTGCTCCTTGTCGCGGAGGGGTGACCGATCTGTCGATGCGGTAGAAGCTTCGGGCAGGAACTCCGTGTCCTGCCCGAAGCGCGCCAACGCGCGTCTGACGCGCTGGCCACCAGATTCGAACGCACAGGGGGAAGCGTTCGAACCGGCGCGGAACCATCCGTGGCGCCGCAGGAAGTGCCGCAGGGGGACGGCACTTCACATCGCTTGGCTGCGCGCGGAATCGCCGCGCGCCACCGCCATGTCACATCTCCCTTTCGAATTCGCGAACCTGTTTGGCCGCCTCGTCCCTGGCGATCCCGTAGCGCTCCTGCAATTTGCCGGCGAGGTATTCCGCATTGCCGTCGGCCACCTGCAAATCGTCGTCGGTCAACTTGCCCCAACGTGATTTCAGCTTGCCGTTCAATTGCCGCCACTGTCCCTTGATCCTGTCTTCATTCATTCCCTTTCTCCGTTGCTCCGTTGATTGCGTGTTCGCGGACATTCCTTCGGAACGTCACAGCTCGCACTCGAATTCGTAAACCTGCAGGATGGCCTCGCGCCGATCCAGTCCATAGCGTTCCTGCAGCCGCTCGGCGAGGTACTCGGCGTCGCCGTCCGGCGCACGCACGTCGCCTTCGGTCAACATGGGCCAATGGCGCCGCATGCGGCCGGAAATCTTCGGCCATTCGTCCTTGACCTTGTCCGCCATGAAGTCTGTATTTCTCATCATCGCCTCCTGATGTCCGCGGTGCTGAATGGCTTGCAGGATCAGCCCGCCAATGTCCCCCGCTGTTCGTCCGCCGGATGGGCTTGCCCGCGATCGTCGGCGATCGGCAGGCGGACCCAGAACCGCGCGCCCTGATGCGCGCCTTCGCAGCCGACCGCTCCGCCGTACGCGCTCGCGATCTTCGTCGCGAAGGCAAGCCCGAGCCCGCTGTGCTCGGCCGGTTCGGAGGTCATGAACGACTCGAAGATCGCGGGCGACTGCACGCGCACGCCCGAACCGTCGTCGGCGAATTCGATGAGCACCGCGCCCTGCTCGCGGTCGGCGCGCGCCGTCACCGTCACTTCCCTGCCGCCGAACTGGAACGCGTTGTCGAGGATCTCCACGAACAGGCGCTTCAGCGCATCGGCCTGGCCGTGCACCAGCGGCAGTCCGGGTTCGCATTCGACCCGCACGTTGCCGAGATCCGAGCACGCTTCCGCGCACACGAAGAGCAGCCCTGCGGCATCCACGCCACCGGTTTCGCCCGGCACCTCCAGCGTCGCGAGATTGCGCCCGTCGCGCAGCAGGCGCGCGGCCCGCAGGCATTCCGCTTCGGCGCGGTCCAGCGAGATGCGCGCATCGTCCGCGCGATTCTGCGCGATCAGCATGTTCGCAAGCTGGGTCGCCGCCATGATCGAATTGAGCGAATTGGACAGCGCGTGCGCAAGCGAGCCGATGACCTGGCTGAAGCTTTCGGGTGCGCCCTGGATCGCGTTCGCCGGCGGGTTGTGCTCATGGCGCATGCCCGCCGCGTGTGTGTTGGGTTCCATGACGGCCGTTGCCTCGCGTTCGGCTTGCACGTTGATTGCGTTCATGGCCTCACTCCAGATCCAGCCACTCGACGACCACGCCGGTCGTTGCCGCCAGCGTTTCGATGCGGCCGTGCACGTAGTCATAGGCGACCGAACTGGGAACGTGCACGCGCATTTCCTGGTAATCCGAAGCCGTATCGTCCGGCAGGCCCGCGGAACTCGAATCATCCGGCCGCGACGGCGCATCGAGCGACAACTCGACGATGCCGTCCACTTCGGGAAGCCCGCGGATCGCGGCCATCAGCGCGCTCACGCCGGTTTCCTCGCCGGTGAGGCGAATCGACATGCTTTGCGGAACCGCCGTTCTTGGCGAGCTTTGCCGTGCCGAGCTTTCCATGGAGTATTCGCTCCGTTGCCTTGAGGTCAATGCGGACATGCGACTGATTTCAGGTAGACCCTGGTCGAGGCGGGTTCTTCCGCAAACGCCATGTTGCTGAGCGCGATGATGCCGACCAGACGCTTGTCGCGATTCACCACCGGCAGCCGGCGGATTTCCAGCTCCGCCATGTTGGCTGCCACCTCATCGACGTCCTGGTCTTCGAAGCAATACTTGATGTCGCCGCTCATCACTTCCTGCACCGGCGTCGCCGGCGCGAGGTTTTCGGCGACCGCGCGCACCGCGATGTCGCGGTCCGTCAACATGCCGACGAGCTTGTCGTCACTGTGCACGGCCACGCTGCCCACGTCCTTTTCCCGCATCAACAGCGCCGCTTCGGCGATGGTCTGTTCCGGGGTGACGAGAAACACGTCGCCCGTCATTACGTCGCTCACGCTTTTCATCCTCAACCCACTCCTTCCGCAAGGCTTCCCTGCCCGATCATGCTGCCTGCGGGTTCGATCGCCTGCGGCGCGACCAGCGTGCGGCAATGCATTTCCAGCAATGCCAGGCATTCCTGCGCCACCGCTTCGGCGGCACTGGGGTCGCCGTTGGCCTGCGCCAGTTCCATGGCACTCAACAGGCACTGGTCCATCTGCGCCAGATCGGTATGGCCGTGCGCGTTCGCGTCCATGCGAAGCGTGCGTTCGAGAGCCAGCACGCGCATCCTGCTCGATGCCAGTTCTGCCTCGCAACGCTCGCGGAACATTCCTGCCGCCGCGCACGCCAATGCCTTTTCGAGATGCCTGATGCGAATCCGTTCGGCCACGAGCGCGTGCCGGGTGGTACCAGCCGTTTGTTCGTGGGATGGGGACAAACGTTCGTGCATGCGATGGACCCTTGGCAACTCGAAAACTTCATGTACCAGGCCGCGACTGAGAAGCGCAGGGCGTTCACTGCCCAAATCCCACTCGCGAGGACCGCAAGCGAATGGTGGCGAGGCCGGGGCAGGATTCGATGTTTCCGGGACTCTTGGATCCCGTGGCACCGTTGCCCGCATTTCCGTATCGGCCAGCCGTCACTCGATTGACTCAATCCTTGTCGTTCGACTCTGCGCTGCTCAGTCGCGGCGCCCCGTTTGGAGCAAGATGCGTGCCGACCTCGCCTTCACATTCAACGGCGCCTGAACCGGCCCGTGCAAAACGTTGTGCGATGCGGATTCCAGCCCGTCACGGGATTTTGTGGCCGGGATTCCGGAACACCTGGCGGACGGCAAACCCGGCACGCGACGCGGAAATCATTTACCAGCTTTTCCGGGGGCGAAACTATTTTTCGCGGTGGCGGTTGGCATCCAAACCCAGGTGCCTTGATTCGAATTTCCGTTCGTCCTGAGCGTAGACGCGAAGCTTCGAAGTCGAAGGATGAACCCGCACGGACGCTTCGACTTCGCGGCCTCGCGGCCGCTACGCTCAGCGCGAACGGAATATTCCTAAGGCTCGTCGGCCGTCAAACCCGCAGCAAGTTCGTCATCGATCAGCCCTTGCGCGCGGTAGCGGATGAGCCGGTTGTAGATCGTCTTCGAGGTGATGCCGAGGATGCGCGCGGCGCGCGACTTGTTGTTGCCGCAGCGGGCCAGCGTCTTCAGCAGCATCTCGCGTTCCACGTCCTCGAACGACATGCCGACGGTGAAGTTCACCCGGTTGCCCGTTTCCACGCTCACGGCCTGCGGGCTCGCGTCGGGCCGGAAATCCATCTGGGTGTTGTCGCGCGCGAGCAGGTAGCTGCGCTGCACCGCGTGGCGCAGTTCGCGCACGTTGCCGGGCCACGGCGCGTCGCTCATGCGGATGAGCGCCTCGGGCGCGAACTGCTTGTTGGTGCCGTAGCGGCGGTTCATCTCGCCGAGGAAATGTTCCGCCAGCAGCGGGATGTCTTCGCGGCGTTCGCTCAACGGCGCGGTGTGGATGCGGTAGCCGCTGAGGCGGTAATACAAATCGTGGCGCAGCAGGCCCGCTTCCACGCAGGCGCGCGGTTCGCGGTTGGTGGCCGCGATCAGGCGCACGTCGACCGGCAGTTCGCGTGTGCCGCCGACGCGGGTCAGCGTGCGCGTCTCGATGACGCGCAGCAGGTAAACCTGCAACGCCTGCGGCATTTCGGTGATCTCGTCGAGGAACAGCGTGCCGCCTTCGGCCTGTTCGAAATAGCCGGTGTGCGACTGCACGGCGCCGGTGAACGATCCGCGCTCGTGGCCGAACAGCAGGCTGCCCATGAGGTCCTGCGCGAGCGCGCCGCAGTTGACCGCGACGAACGCACCGCTGCGCCCGCTTGCATGATGCAGCGCGCGCGCGACCAGTTCCTTGCCGGTACCGCTGTCGCCATGGATAAGCACGGAAACGTCGGTCGGCCCCACCCGCTCGACTTCGCGCAGCAACTCGCGCATGCGATGCGAGGTGCCGACCATCCCGCCCGCGGACTTCGCCAGCGCAACGCGGCGCGCCGCGTGGTCGTTGGCTTCCACCAGCAACTGCCGCAGGGTTTCCGCCAGCACCGGCTTGACGAGATAGTCGACGACCGGCGACTTGAGGACGCGCAGCGCGCTTTCCACGCTCGGCGCGCCGGTGACGATCGCGATGCGGCCGTGCGATTCGAGGTCGAGGTCATCCAGCAATTCGAGGCCGCTGCCGTCGGGCAGCGTGATGTCCACCAGCAGCAGGTCGAAGCCCTGTTCGGCGGCCATCTTCCTGGCCTGGTCGAGCGTCCGCGCGCGCGCGAATTTGCAGCCGCACTGCCGCGCCATTTCCGCCACGACTCGCGCAAAGCCATCGTCATCTTCGATCAGAAGCACATGGCCCACGGCGGCGCTCGCCCTCATCGATCTCTCCTCGCGTGGAAGCCGCGAGCCTAAACGAGTTCGCTTGAAGCAGGCGTTAAGGCACGCGCCAAATCGCGTGACCAGCGCGATCCCGGCGCTTGCCTTTTAGGGCTGATTCACAGTGGGCGGATGGTCCGGACCGCCTGCCTTCGTTTCCGCCGCTCCGAGCGAAAGAGCGTTATACACCTTTGCGGGTGCGATTCCCAACGGGTCAACCGGTGGGTCCGCCCAGCACCTCCAGCACGCTGCCGCTGATGTACGAGGAACAGGCCGGCGCGGCGAGGAAGACATACGCCGGCGCGAGTTCCTCTGGCTGCGCGGCGCGGCCCATCGCGCTGTCCTTGCCGAACTTCGCGACGTCCTTGGCCGGACGATCGGACGGATTCAACGGCGTCCACACCGGCCCCGGCGCAACCGCGTTCACGCGGATGCCGCGCGGCAGCAGGTTTTTCGCCAGTGATCGCGTGAAGGCGTGGATCGCGCCCTTGGTGGCGGAGTAATCCAGCAATCCGCCCGATCCGAACAGCCCGGTTTCCGAACCGGTGTTGATGATCGCGCTGCCTTCCTCGAGGTGCGGCAGCGCCGCGCGCGCCATGTGGAAATAACCGGCGATGTTGGTCTGCAGCGTTTCCTGGAGATGTTCGTCGGTCAGGTCTTCCAGCTTGTCGCAGTGCATCTGGAACGAGGCGTTGTTCACCAGCACGTCGAGGTGCCCGAATTCTTCCACGGTTGCATCCACCAGTTCGCGGCAGAACTGCGGATCCTTGACGTCGCCCTTCAACGCGAAACAGCGGCGGCCTTCCTTCTCCACCGCCTGCGCGGTCTCCGCGGCATCGTCGTCCTCTTCGAGATAGCCGATCGCGACATCGGCGCCTTCGCGCGCGAACAACACCGCCACCGCGCGGCCGATGCCCGAATCGCCACCCGTGATCAGCGCGACCTTGTCCTCCAACTTGCCGCTGCCCGCGTAGAACGGCGCCTCGTAGCGCGGCGCGGGATCCAG
>Ga0079221_10000342_pt1 | contig 12423 bp, 7 predicted proteins | sample GAAS200_FD_75069 | JGI IMG/M metagenome (GOLD analysis project Ga0079221, IMG submission 75069) | Agricultural soil microbial communities from Georgia to study Nitrogen management - GA AS200 | ecosystem: Environmental > Terrestrial > Soil > Agricultural land | place: USA: Georgia | collected... | reverse complement strand
TTTGCCGAGGCAAGCGTTGCACCTTCGCGGGACTTGATACAATTGAAAGAGAAAAGGGTCTGAGAGGCCTTTTGGGCGCTGCAGAGGTTCACTTTGAAGGCCTTGCCGGTTGGCACGATTCCTTGACGGGACGTTGGGGGCAACGGTAGATTGAAAGGAAGCCGCAGCATTGTGAGAGGACATTGACCGCTCCAAGATGCTCCCTTCCATGCTGAGAGACGCGAAAGCCGGAAATCAAGAAGCGACTTGCCCGAATGGGGCTGCGGCAGCCGAAATGATTAAAGCAAGACGACTCACTGTGCTTTTGGGACTGTGCGCAATGGTGGCATTTCAAACCGCCGCGCAGAGCCCTGCTCGGGCCCCGGCGCAGCCGCAAACTCAAGGGCCGCGCAAGGCAGAAGCATCCGCCAATTCGTTGCGCGCGCAATCTGCTCCGCAAAACGCGGTTACCGTGGACGGTAGCGAAGCCATGTTCACGACCATGTGCGCGCTGCTTGCGGCGGGCTTTGAATCAAACGTAAGCTCCGACAATTGGACCGCCTTTCGCGCGCAGATGCGCGAGCGGCTCCGCCAGCAACAAGGGCCTGCGGTGGATGCTATACGCCAGTTCTATCGCCAGCACGAATTGCGTGATCCGGGGGCGACCCTTTCCCGGTATCTTTGGTTTGGACTAGTTTCCGGGCCAGCCCCTGCGTTTCAACCCATCTTGCGGCGCGACGAATTGCCTCCCGAAGTAGTCGCGCTCCTGGGTTTCAGCGACCTTCTCTCGAGCTATTACAAGGAACAAAGAATTGGAGATTTGTGGCAGCAGGTTCAGCCGATTTATGAACGCGAAATCCAGCGGTTGCAGGAACCGCTGACGCAAATTGTGTTTACCTCGACGGGGTATCTTCGCGAGATTCTCGAGCCCAATGGCGCTCGCAAGTTCACTGTCGTGGTTGAACCGCTGGTGGGCCGAATCACCAACGTGCGCAATTTTGGCGACCACTACGCCCTGGTGCTCAGCGGAGCTGAAGACTTTCTTCAGGACGTGGTGCGCCATGCGTTTTTGCATTTCATGCTGGACCCGCTGCCTTTGATGTATCCGCATGTGATCGCGGTGAAGCGGCCGCTTTATGAAACTGCGGCGAAGGCGCCCCGGCTTGACAGCGACTTAAAAGATGACTTTCCTTCGTATTTTGCGGAATGCACGGTTCGTGCCGTGGAATTAAAGATGAAGCGGATGTCCCCCGGAGAACGCGAAGCGGCGCTGGGCCGCAATGATGTGGATGGGTACGTTTTAGTGAGACCGCTTGTCGCGGCCCTGGCAGGTTTTGAGAATTCGGAACCCTCCATGAAGCGCTATTTCCCCGATTTGGTAAGGAGCATCAACGACAAGGCAGAAGCCAAGCGTCTGACTGCAGTTCAGTTCGCCCCTGCCGACCCAGCCCAGAGCGATGATGCGGTGGCGGAAGCTATAGCTCGCCGGAAAAAAGTTTTGCCAACGACCGTACCCAATGACGCGGAAGTCATTGCAGCACTCACCGAAGGCGAACGTCAGATTGCGGCAAAGAATTCTCGTGCCGCCGAGGCTTCGTTCAAAAAGGTCTTGATCAAGTATCCGGATCAGCCGCGCGCCTGGTTTGGAATTGGCGTGGTCGCTTACATGGACCATGATGCGGCCCGGGCCAAGGAAGTTTTTGGCCGGTTGACCAGCGGAGAGCATGCTGCCATGGCAGACCCCCGAGTGTTGGCGTGGTCGCATGTTTACCTCGCGCGGATTTATGATTATGAAGGGAATCCTTCCGTGGCGAAAAAGGAGTATGAGTCGGCGCTGGCCGTGCAAGGTGGCCCGGAAGAAGCCCGGCAGGCGGCCCAAAAGGAACTGGCCGCTTCCGTAAACGAAAAGCAAGTGGAGCGGCCGTAAAGCGACCTTATGAAGGGGTATAGAATCATATTAGTGATAGCGTTGCCCAGTCACAACGTTAATGCCTACTGAGAGCTTGATAACCGGCCCGCAAGGTGTCCCAAGGTAGGCTTATCGCCGAATTTCCCAATGGGCGAAGGGTTCTTGACAGGAGAATGGAAATGAGACGCAATAAGAAACTTTGGTTGGACGCATTGACCATAGGCGGATTGCTGCTTGCTTCTTGCGGCTTGGCCGCAGCTCAGGGAAGCCAGAGTTCCCAAAGCGGCCAGGGAGGCCAGAGCCAGCCACCCGCGCAATCCAGCGACAAGCCCAAGGCGCCAGACGTCACACCTCTGTCCTTGGACTCTGCGGCACCACCACCGGTAAGCGCAGAAGAGGATGCGGCCTATAAAGCTTTTCAAGCTGCCCCGATGAGCGACGCAAAGCAGAAGATCCAGCTTGGAGAGGCTTTTCTTCAGAAATATCCGGAGACTCGCTACAAAGCTGCTGTGTACGCTCCGCTGGTCTTTGCATGTTTGCAGGATGGGCAGGTGCAGAAGATGCAGGAATACGGAGAAAAAGAAATCGCGCTTGTCCCCAACGACATGTCCACCCTCGCGCTGCTAGGACAGACGCTGCCTCGGAGTATCCACTCAGGCACTCCCCAGGCAGAAGCGGCGCAATTGCTTTCCAAGGCGGAGCAGTACTCGAAGCAAGCGATCGAAATTACGCCGACGATCCCGAAGCCGGCGAACATGACGGATGAAGTGTTTACTGCTGCCAAGAATCAGAATCTAGCCATGGCGCATAGCGGTCTGGGGCTGGTGTACATCCGCCGTGGCAAAAGTGCGGAAGCCATCACCGAGCTGGATGAAGCCGTGAAAATGGACCCGAATCCCGATCCCGTGAATTATTACTTGTTGGGAATGGCCAACAAGAGCACTTCGCATTTTGACGATGCCGTCACCGCTTTTAATAAATGCGCGGCTATGACAGGTCCCATGCAGAATGCCTGCAAAGCGCAGGCCGACGAGACAAAGAAGAAAAGCGCCACGGAGTTGAGCGCACCGAAGTAAATCCGGGCGCCCACGTGCCCGAATAATGCAGGAAATGCCGATTGCCGATACGGCGCTGGAGGAGCGCCTGGGTCACAAGTTCTCGAAGCGGGAACTGCTCGATAGGGCATTGACTCACAGCTCAGCGATACCCGAGTTGCGCGGAGCAGCCGGGGATACTCCCGAAAGCGTCGATCTGTCGGACAATGAACGGCTGGAATTCCTCGGGGACGCGGTCCTGGAGCTGCTTGCGAGCGAATACCTTCTTGCCGCTTTTCCGGAGTGGTCGGAGGGGCAGCTTTCCAAGAGCCGTGCGCGTATCGTGAACGCAAGTTCACTGGAGTCGGCGGCCCGCCGCCTGCGTCTTGGAGAGCACCTCCGCCTGGGGCGGGGAGAAGAAAAGACCGGCGGGCGCGAGAAGCAAACGCTGCTCGCGGACGCTTTCGAGGCCGTGGTCGCTGCAGTTTACCTGGATGCCGGGCTCGGCGCCGCCAGGGGATTGTTGCAGCGGGTTCTGTTCGAGCAAGCGCTTGAAGAACGAGGCGAGCGCATCGCCGAGTCGGACCGTAAATCAGCCCTCCAAGAGCTCCTTCAGGGGCGTGGGCAGCCGCCTGCCGAGTATCGTCTGGCAGGAGAAAGCGGGCCCGATCATCAGAAGACTTTCCAGATCGAAGTCTGGATCAACGGGGAGTGCCTGGCGCGAGGGGTTGGCAGTACAAAGAAAGAAGCAGAGCAGCAGGCGGCAAGAAGCGCCCTGGAACAACTCGAACGAACGGGAGCGAAAGGCTAACAAGGAATGCCCGAGGAAACACTGGCACCAGTCCAGGAAGTAACGCCGGTAGCCAAGCCTGAGGGGCCCCATGAAGAGACGACTCTTTCCGAGTACTTGGAGTCGCTCCTCGTTACCGTGATTCTGGCCCTGTTTGGCACGACTTTTATCGTGCAGGCCTTCAAGATTCCTTCGGCTTCCATGGAAGGCACTTTGCAGATTGGCGACCATTTGTTGGTCAACAAATTTATTTTTGGCGGTACCGGTGCGTGGTACGAAAAATTCTTGCCCTATCGTCCCCTCGAGCGTGGAGACATTATCGTTTTTAAATTTCCCTATCAGGAACATCAGCACTTTGTGAAGCGCGTGATCGGCTTGCCGGGTGACCGCGTGAAAGTGGTGGACCAGGCCGTTTATGTGAATGGCAAACTGCTCAATGAGCCGTACGTAGTGCACGATCCGGCCGCTCACTACGATCCGCTGAACTATAACTTTCCCCCGCTGCCAAGACAGATGATTGCCTCGGGTCTTCAGCCGGAGTGGGCTCAGGAAATGAGGAAATTCATTCGAGGCGACGAAATCGTCGTGCCGCCGGGAAAATATTTCGCGATGGGCGACAACCGCGATCAGAGCTGGGACAGTCGCTTCTGGGGCTTCGTAGACCACACTGCCATTATGGGCCGGCCTTTTTTGATTTACTGGTCGGTCGAGGCGAAGAGCAGCGACTACAGTGGGGAAAGCACGTTTTGGTCGCGTCTTGTGGGTGTATTCGATACGCTCGCGCACTTGCCCACGCGCACGCGTTGGAGCCGGATGCTCCATACCGTGCACTAAACGCGGGCCAAGTTTCCGCTAGTTTGCCCGGCGCTACCTTTTTCAGCGGGACTCTCTTAAACTTCCGAACAGCTATGAGCATGTTGCGCAAATGGTGGAAGACCGGCGCCGCCGTCGCCGCGGCGGTCATTGCGGTGCAGCTTGTGGTCTCCTTCCTCGCGCGGACTCATCGGATGCACGTCTACCTCATTGCGCATCTAGAGCGTGCTTTTGGGCGACCCGTCCAGGTAGAGAGTTTTGGGGCGCGCATCTTTCCAAACTTGCAACTTTCCGCCAATGGCGTCACCGTGGGCGAGGATCCTGCTTTTGGCTACGAGTACTTCCTTCGCGCTGAGCACTTGAGCGCGGGCTTGCGATGGACTGGCCTGCTGCGCGGACATTTTGAATTTGGGACCTTGTCCTTCAGCAGGCCCAGCCTCATTCTGGTTCGCAATTACCAAGGCCAGTGGAACCTTGAACGCTGGCTCCCGCCCGCGAAAACTGCTTCGGCGCAAGCTGCAGGAATTTACGGACCGCCCTCCCCGGCTCCTCCGGTAAATCACCTCCAACGAATTGTGTTCGATGAAGGACGCATCAATTTCAAGATTCAAGAAGAAAAGCTCCCGTTCGCCTTCACGGGCGTCTCCGGCAGTTTCGAGCAGGTCTCTCCTGGCCGCTGGCAACTCCAGCTTGAGGCCCAGCCATGGCGCAGCGGCGTTCTGTTGCAATCCACGGGAACTATCCGTGTGCGCGGAGATTTGGCAGGCACTTCAGCTCGGCTTCAGCCGGCGCAAATCGCGCTGCATTGGAGCGAAGCTTCTTTGGCCGACGTTTTTCGCCTTGTGCATGGCCAGGATTACGGCGCCCGCGGTTTTTTCGCATTGGATGTCACCGCGAAGAGCGACGGAGTTACGCATGATGCGCCGGATGACTGGATCTACTCTGTGCAGGCCCATGCGCGGCAGATTCATCGCTGGGACTTGACTGAACACGCGGACAATCCTGCTTTGAATGTGAACATCAACGGGCACTGGAACGCGGAAGCGGGCAGCTTGTTTGCCGAGCGATTTGCCGTCGAAGGGTTACGCTCGAATCTCCGAGGGAAGTTCCGCTATATTGAGGAGAATCCCGCGGCAACGGAATTGCGCCTGGATTCCATGGGAGTTCAAGCGTCGGATTTGTTCGCGTGGTATCGCGCGTTCCATCCGGATGTAGCCGAGGGCATCACGGCCGATCCCTATTTTACGGGCGGAATGATTTTGCGCGGATGGCCGCTCTCCATCGAATCCGCTGCGCTTTCGAGCAACGGCGGCACGGTCCAAGTGCCGGGATTTGTCGAGCCAGTCCGAATCGGCGCTGTGAGTGGTGGCCTCGAGCGATCCAATCTTGTGATTGGACCAGTGCGCGTTGTTTTGGGCGGAGTTGCTCGCGACGTCATTGCTCCGAAACGGCACCGCATCGCGTTGGCGATGGAGAATGCCGCTGATTTGACGTTGACTCAGAGTGTAAAGACCAGCGCAGGGAACGTCAGCATCGAGGGAAACATTTCCAAGGTCGAAGATTTTCTGAAGCTCGCTGCGTCCTTGGGCCGCCGGGTCAACCATGGCTGGGAACTCACAGGCCAGGCCACCGCCGTCACCCAATGGGCGTGGAAAGAGCGTTTCCGAGGGCGTTGGAATGGCGTCGTCGCGATCAATCCAGGAGCCCTGACCGCCGCGGGCCTGAACCAGCCGCTGAATCTTGCGGAAGCCAGCTTAAGCTGGAATGACGGGCAACACGCTGCCCGGCTGATGAAAGTACAAGGGTTTGGCGGAAGTTGGCAGGGAACGATCGAAGAGAATCGCAGGACGACCGACGATATCGCGCGAAGTTGGAAATTCGATCTAATCGTTGACCATCTGAATGCCGCGGAGTTGGACCGCTGGGTCGGGCCGCGCGCACGCCCGGGCTGGCTTCAGCGGCTGTTACAGTCCTTTTCGGGTGATGCCGCTCCGGCGACGCCCGCCAGCGAACTCGTGCGCCGCGTTGACGCCGAAGGGCATCTTCGCGTCGGCCACTTGACCATTGAAAAACTGAGACTGGACAATGTTGTGGCCCATGGCTCGTTGCGTGATCTCAAGCTGAATGTGCAGGAATCGACGGCCGAATGGGCGGGAGGCCATATCAGGGCAAAAATCAACGCCAGTTTCCTGCCGCAGCCGGTTTATGAAGTCCGCGCGGATCTCGATCGCGTCAGTCTCGCGAAACTGCCGGGAACCGGGCGGCTTGCGGACCGGTTGAACGGCTCAGCTTCTGGGAGCCTGCAGTTGAAGACCTCCGGAGTTGGCCGCGATGAATTGCTTAAAAACCTCGACGGCAACGGCGTCGTGAATCTGAAAAAAGTGGAACTTCGCGGCTGGGACTTGCCGGCGAGTGTTGCGGACGGCGCGACTCGCGCGGGAGTTTCCCGCTGGCCTGTTGGTGAATGCGCTTTCCTGATCCGCAATCGCAGCGTGGTCCTGCAATGGCTGCAATTGAATGACCCGCGCGAACAAACCTCGGTGGAAGGAACGTTAAGCTTTGGCTCGAACGCAGACCTGAGTGTCTCCACGCAAGCGCGGGACGCGGCTAGAGTACGACCTAAAAAAACCGCCGCAAAAGGGCATGTGCTAAAAATATCCGGGCCGCTGGATGGGCTGCGCGTGACCGTGGAAGAAAATTCGGAGCCGCAAGTCGTGAATTAAGTTTTCTAGGCCCACTCGTTGGCTGTCCGCAGTTTTCATGAGTTTCAAAGGAGGAGTAGATGAAGCGTCTTGCCTTGGGTGTGACCCTGGGTGCTTTTGTTCTTTGCGCGACCGCCGGCGCACAGAAGCCGTTCACACTGGAACAGATCATGGTCGCGCCGTTTCCTTCTGATTTGACCGCCGCAAAGAGCAGCAATCGCGTTGCCTGGGTTTTCGATCAACAGGGCAAGCGAAACATCTGGGTTGCCGAAGAGCCAGGCTTCGCCGCACGCCAGATGACGAAGTATAACGAAGACGACGGCCAGGAGCTCTCCGGGCTGCGCTTCTCCTCGGATGCCAATGCCGTCGTGTACGTCCGTGGCGGCGGCAAAAACTCCGCAGGGCAAGTGCCTAATCCGACAAGCAATCCCGCCGGCGCCGAGCAAGCCGTGTGGACGATTGCTTGGCCCGGCGGCGACCCGCGACGAATTGACGCCGGTCATTCGCCGGACATTTCTCCACGCGAGACCATCGCCTACGTCAAGGACGGTCAGGTCTGGCTCGCTCCCTTGGACGGCTCCGAAAAACCACAGCAACTTGTCGTGCGCGGCCAGAATTTCGCTCCGCACTGGTCTCCGGACGGCAGCAAGCTCGCTTTCGTTTCCGCGCGAGGCGACCACAGTTTCATCGCTATCTACGACGCTGCCGCGAAATCCATTTCTTTCATTGCCCCAACCGTGGATTCCGACGGGAGCTTTGTCTGGTCGCTCGACGGCAAGCGTATCGCCTTTGTCCGCCAGCCCGCCGAAAAACGCGATGCGCCGCAAGGTTACTTCATCGCCCCGGATAAGCCGCAGCCCTGGGCCATTTGGGTTGCAGATACATCCACGCGCGCCGCAAAAGAAATCTGGCACAGCAGCGCCTCAGCGCAGGGTTCATTTCCTTTCATGGCCGAAGACACCGGCGGCGGCGTCCTGAACTGGGCTGTTGACAACCAAATCGTGATGGCCTCGGAAGAAGACGGCTGGCAGCATTTGTACGCTCTCTCTGCTGACGGTGGCGCGCCCAATCTCCTCACGCCCGGCAATTGCGAAGTCGAGCAGTGGTCCTTCACTCCCGACAAGAAAACAGTTCTCTTCAATTCCAACTGCAGCGATGTGGACCGCCGCCATATCTGGGCCGTTCCCGTTGCGGGTGGCAATCCTACGCAGCTCACTTCAGGAAAGGGAATTGAATGGAGCCCCGTGGCGCTTAACGACGGCCGCACTCTGATTTACACAGGCTCGGAAGCAACAAGCCCAGCCCGACCTTTCGTCACCACTCTACCGTCCGGTCATACTTCCACTGCGCTTGCTCCCGAAACTTGGCCCAAGGACTTTCCCCCCGGCAGCCTCGTCATTCCTCAGCAAGCCATCTTCAAATCCACCGACGGCCTCGAAATCCACGGCCAGTTATTCATTCCCAAAGACGCCAAATCCAGCGATAAGCGCCACGCGCTGATTTTTCTTCATGGTGGCCCCATTCGCCAGATGCTTCTCGGCTGGCACTACATGTACTACTACGCGAATTCCTACGCCCTGAATCAATATCTCGCGAGCCGCGGCTACGTCGTTCTCGCGCTCAATTACCGCAGCGGCATTGGTTACGGCCGCGCGTTCCGCGAAGCTCCCGGCCGCGCCGGCCGCGGCGCGACGGAGTATCAGGATGTGGTCGCGGCAGGAAAATTCCTCCAAGCCCGCCCCGATGTGGACCCCAAGCGCATCGGCCTCTGGGGCGGGAGCTATGGCGGTTATCTCACCGCGCTAGGCCTCGGGCGCAATTCCGATCTCTTCGCCGCTGGTGTTGATTTTCACGGTGTGCACGATTGGCCCACCGACAACTGGGACGGCAAGAACATCCCGCCGGATCTGAACAAGCTTGCTCACGATTCTTCTCCCGTCACTGCGGTGGACACCTGGAAGTCCTCGGTCCTCTTCATCCATGGCGACGATGATCGCAACGTCTATTTCACACAGACCGTTGATCTCACCGCCCGCCTTCGCGAGAAGGGCGTCGAAATCGAGCAACTCATTTTCCCAGACGAGATTCACGATTTTCTTCTGCACCGTGACTGGCTGGCTGCCTATCACGCGACAGCCGACTTTTTCGACCGCCGTCTGAAAGCGCCAGGAAAGTAGAATTATTCTCAGCGAAGGCTTCGCGCGAAGAATTCTTCGCGCTATCCTCGTTATGCGCAGTAATGTCGTCCACCATTTGATGACACGCAAACTCATCTTCGCCTTCGGCTTGCTTTTTTCCGCGGCTGCCATCGCCCCTTCGCGCGATCAACATGCTGATCTCACCCCGAAGTTGCAGGCCGGCCAGACCCTGACCTATCTCATCCGCTTTCGCAGCGACAAAAACGTCAAGACCGAAAGCAACCTCGTCATTCCCCTTGCGCCCGTCGCTTCACAAGTCGACACGCGAGGGCTCCTGCGCATTCAGATTCTGGACTTGCAACAGGTGGGCAACAGATTTACGGTTCATGCGCGAAGCGAGTTTCTTGGCAACGATGCCGGTGAGCTGACATCGAAAAACGCTTCCCAGAAAAAAGAATCCCCTCAGCCACTCCTCAAACCGGACGGCAAGCCCGTCGAATTCACCATTTCCCCCAATGGCTTCGCGGAAAAAATCACCGGTCTCGACGTGCTCCCTTCCGATCAGCAGCAAGTGTGGCAAGAGTGGCTCGCGCGGTTTGCCGCTGCATGGGCGCTCCCCTCGCCAAGCGCAAAAATCGGCGACAAATGGAAGGTCGACCGGCCCGAGCTAGCTGCCTCTCCGATCGCGGCGCTGACTTGGGCGCGCGATTCCTCTTACGTTCGTGACGAGCCTTGCGCCCCCGCGCAGCTCTCCGTCACCGGCGAGGTCACGCCCCCAAGCGGTCCCGCTGGTAAATGCGCCGTGCTTCTGACCACCGCGAAGCTTGTGCAAAAATCCTCGCCCAAGGATGCCACCCCCGAAGATTTCAAGCTCCACCAGTTGAAAACCATGGGCACCGCCAAAGGCTCGAACGAAATCATCACTTACATTTCGCTAGCAACCGGCTTGGTTGTCCGCGCCACGGAAGACGCTACCCAGCAAATGGACGTCGTCGTCGCCAAAGCCGACGGCTCCAACGGCGTTCGCTACAACGTGGATGCCAAGAGCCAGCTCGAAGTCCTGCTTCTTACGCAAGATTCGCAAACGCCGCCCCAGCGCTGAGCCACCCCAGCGTCACATGCGCCCCAACTCCACTGAACCTGCAGCTTGCCAGCCGGAGTATAATCAAAGTTTCTGCCATGCCCGGCGAACCGGCAGGAGACCCTCTCGATGAAATTCAAGCTGCATAGCAACTATCAGCCTCGCGGCGACCAGCCTGCCGCCATCGACCAGCTATACGGCGGCGTCGAATCCGGCGAAAAGCACCAGGTGCTCCTCGGCGTCACCGGCTCCGGCAAGACCTTCGCCATGGCCAAGGTCATCGAGCAGTCGAATCGCCCCGCGCTCGTACTCGCTCACAACAAAACTCTAGCCGCGCAGCTCTATCACGAATTCAAATCCTTCTTCCCCGAAAACGCCGTCGAATATTTCGTTAGCTACTACGATTATTACCAGCCCGAAGCCTACGTTCCCTCCGCTGACCTTTACATCGACAAGGAAGCCACCATCAACGACGAGCTCGACAAGCTGCGCATGAGCGCCACGCGTTCGCTCTTCGAGCGCCGCGACGTCGTCATCGTCGCATCCGTCTCCTGCATTTACGGCCTCGGCTCGCCCGAAGCCTATTACGGCATGTTGGTCATGCTGGAAAAAGGCCATCAAACCTCGCGCGAAGCGCTTCTCCGCCGCTTTGTGGACATTCAATACGAACGCAGCGAGGACCTCCGCCGCGGCACCTTCCGCGTGCGCGGCGACATGATCGAGATTTATCCCACCTACGAAGACCAGGCCTATCGCATCGAAATGTGGGGCGATCAGATTGACACGCTGCGCCAGATCGATCCGCTCACCGGCGAAGTTCGCGCCGGAAACGAAGACCTCTCCCGCGTTCCCATCTATCCGAAAACCCATTACGTCATGCCGCAAGACCAGCGCGACCGAGCCATCGTCGGCATTCAGGAAGAGCTCGAGTGGTGGAAAAAAGAACTCGAGAAGCAGGGAAAATTTGTTGAAGCTCAGCGCGTCGTGCAGCGCACCCACTTCGACATCGAAATGATGCGCACCATCGGCTATTGCCACGGCATTGAGAATTATTCTCGGCATCTCAGCGGCCGTTTGCCCGGCGAAGCTCCGCCGACCCTGCTCGATTATGTTCCGCAGGATTTTTTGCTCTTCATCGACGAATCGCACCAGACCGTTCCGCAAGTTCGCGGCATGTTTCATGGAGACCGCTCGCGCAAACAGACGCTCGTCGATTACGGTTTCCGCATGCCGTCCGCGCTCGACAATCGCCCGCTCACGTTCGAGGAATTCGAGCACCGCATGAACCAGGTCATCTATGTGTCGGCGACGCCCGGCCCCTACGAACTGACGCGCGCCGGCGGGGTCGTCGTCGAACAAGTGATTCGCCCCACCGGCCTAGTGGATCCCGAGGTAGAAATTCGCCCCGTAAAAGGCCAGGTTGACGATCTGCTCGAGGAAATTCGCATTCGTGCCGAGAAAAGTGAGCGCGTGCTCGTCACCACCCTCACCAAGCGCATGGCCGAAGATTTGTCCGAATATTTCACTGAAGTCGGCGTCCGCTGCCGCTATCTTCATTCCGAAGTCGAAACGCTCGACCGCATCAAAATCTTGCGCGACCTGCGCCGCGGCGAATTTGATGTCCTCATCGGAATCAACCTGCTTCGCGAGGGCCTCGACCTCCCCGAAGTCTCACTCGTCGCCATCCTCGACGCCGACAAAGAAGGTTACCTCCGCAGCGCCACTTCGCTCATCCAAACTATCGGCCGTTGCGCCCGCCACATCGAAGGGCGCGCCATTCTCTACGCCGACCGCCGCACCGATTCCATGAATCACGCCATTGACGAAACCAATCGCCGCCGCGCCAAGCAGGTGGCCTACAACAAGGAAAACAACATCACGCCCATGTCCATCGTGAAGTCCGTGGACATGGAGCTTGCCCGCATCGTCGAAGCCGATTACATCTCCGTTCCCGTCGACGATGCCACGCTCGATGCC
>Ga0079221_10000341_pt1 | contig 12444 bp, 13 predicted proteins | sample GAAS200_FD_75069 | JGI IMG/M metagenome (GOLD analysis project Ga0079221, IMG submission 75069) | Agricultural soil microbial communities from Georgia to study Nitrogen management - GA AS200 | ecosystem: Environmental > Terrestrial > Soil > Agricultural land | place: USA: Georgia | collected... | reverse complement strand
GTGCCTTACGAAATCTGGCTGCTCCACCGCCGCCATAATCATACTTTCGAACAGCCTCGCCCCGGTTCGAACCGCCGCCAATTAGCTGCGCTTTTGGGAAGAACTCTGCGGCGCTTGGAAAAAGTTGCCCGCGCATATCATTTGGTGCTCCACACCTCACCCAGCACTATGAACAAAAAGGGTGAAATGGCGGGCTATTGGAAGACCCTCGCCGATGATTACCACTGGCACATCGAAATCCTTCCGATCCTGGAAAAACGCAGCAAGTCGTATAGCATCAAGGAAGTCTACTTTAATGCCGAATTGCCGGAGCAGGCGGCAGCTAATTTGCGAGTGCTGGATCCCAATTCATGAAGCGTTTCAGGCCCAGGCCGAACGAAACTGGTGGCATCCTCATCAAACTAATCGTCTCTCTCTTCCTCATGACGTTTTTCTTGGGCCTTTACTTTGTTCGTCACCCTGTCTTCCGTTTTGCAGCGGAGTCTTGGGTCGTCGAAGATCCCCTCGATAGGGCCGACGTTCTCATTGTCTTGAGCGACGATAATTTCTACGCGGATCGCGCCACTCGCGCGGCCGAGTTATTCCGGGAAGGGAAGGCCCCGCTGGTGGTCGCGAGTGGACGAAGGCTGCGTCCCAGTGCCGGGATTACAGAGCTGATGGAGCACGATTTGGTCGAGCGCGGTGTTCCCAAAGAAAAAATTTTGCCCTTTGCGCACGATGGCGACAGCACTCTCGAAGAAGCAGAAGCGCTCGCGAAGCTGGCCAAAACGAAAAAATGGCACAAGGCCATCGTAGTTACGTCAAATTATCACACCCGGCGCGCCCGTTATATCTTCCGCCGGGTTTTTCCACAGGACATAGAGACACGCGTTGCCAGCGCTCGCGACGGCGACTTCGATCCCGAGAATTGGTGGGAAAAACGCAAATCCACCAAGGTTTTTATGCGCGAACTCACCGGAATGATGGTAGCGATTTGGGAACTCAGCTCTGGAACCGAGGCACCCACTACTCAAGGAATAGTAGGATTGAGAGGCTTAAATCCACTACCCTTGGGGTAGTTATTCAACAAACACACTACAGCTATTATCTGCCTTTCTTGTTTACAGCCCCTAAGTACTGTAATATGTTCACTCTTCTGAGTCGCGGCTTCCCGACCAGCCCTGCGATGAGCGACTTCGAAAATCCCATTTTCGATGTCGAGGTGTCTGATGTGGAAAAAAGAAGATGCAAAGTCTCCGGCAGTCGCTGAGAATTCCTCGGCGGCATCCGCGTTTGGAAAGTCTCAGAGTTTTGATTCCTCAAATTCATTTTCGGATTCGCCGCGCGCTGCCGCCAGCATCGGCCAAGGAATCAGGATCAAAGGCGAAGTTAGCGGAACCGAGGATCTTTTTGTGGACGGTTTCGTGGAAGGCAAGCTGAACCTCGCTGCCGACTGCTCTTTGACCATTGGGCCGAATGGAATTATCAAGGCGGACCTGGTTGCTCGCGAAATCATTGTGCGCGGAAAAGTCGAAGGCAAAGTCGTGGCCCGGGACAAACTTCAGATCGGGAGCACCGGCGAGATTAACGGTGAAGTGCAAACCGGCCGGCTGGCTATCGAGGATGGAGCAACACTGCGCGGCAAAGTTGAGGCTGGGAGGATGGAGACAGCCAAGACTGCACCGGCATACGCCGGTTCTTCGGCGGCGAAGACTTCGCCCCAACCCAGCTCTCTTAAAGCTGGAACGGCGGCGGACTGATTAGTTTCCTCAACAAATTCGGGATTGGGGTTGGTAGCACGCAAGGAGTGCGTCGCGAAGTTCCCGGCCCGATTCACCTGACTTCCCGCTCGCGCACTCCCGGTGCACCGCCGCCCCCTCAGGCGGGCGCAACTCGCGCCCAGGTTCCACAGGAATCCAACCGGCTCTCCAACGGCCTGAAGGAACTTTTGTGGAATTTGGATGGCTTGGAGCGTGGCACACTGCTCGATATGGGCCCGGCTTCGCAAACTACTTTGAGCTTCTTCATTGAGCGCGGTTTTCGCGTTTCTTCCGAAGACATTCTCCGTTCTTGGAAGAATTTTCTGAACGAAGAAGAGGCGCGCTTGAAACAAGGCTTCGCCTCCGGCGAAACCCTCGAAATGACCCCCAGCGCCCGGGCCGCGCGCTTCATGAAAGAGAATTTGCAGTACCCGCGCAGTTCGTTTGATGCCGTGCTTCTTTGGGACCTCTTGGATTACCTCGAGCAGGCTGTAGTGAAGCAGGTTGTCGCGAGCCTTACAGAATTGTTGCGGCCCAGTGGCGTCGTCTTTGCGATGTTTCACACCAAGAAGCCCGAAGGCTTCCAGCGTTATCGTGTCGTGGATTCGACTGCGCTGCAAGTGGTTCCCACCGCGGTCATTTGCCCGGCGCAGCGCGTTTATCAGAACAGGGAAATTCAGGACCTCTTTGGCCGCTATCGGACCATGAAGTCCTTCATCGGCCGCGACCAATTGCGCGAGACTCTCTTCATAAAATAAAACGCGGCCTCATTATCCAATCGCAAAAAAAAACAGGCGAATTCACCGATTCGCCAAATCTTCTCTTGCACCCGGCGATTTTGAGGAGTACAAGCAGGACGTGAGCTCAGCGAGCTTCGGAGGGAATATGACTCCACCGGGCTTAGAGCTGCACCAAAACTGAACGCACCGCTTTTGCGGTGCGATTCGTTCGAAAAAAACGTGCGTGCCGTTTGCGCACTTTCGAAACGATACAGTAATCAGCAACGAGGGGAGCTGCCAGGCTCCCCTCCTTGTTTTGAGATTCGGATTGCGATTAATGCTTGGACGAACTCTTATGATGCCGGTGATGCTGTGAGGTCGGCTCGCGGTGATGGCGCCGGTTATGCGATGCCTGGCTCGAGACTTTGCCTGGAGGATTTGCGATGGGCTGCGGCTTGGATTGCCTCGCTATTGCTCCCTGGGCGATAGACAAGGTTAGAGTTCCTGCAAAAAACACAAGATTCAAGCCATACTTCAAGTACTTCATTCGAACTCTCCTCGCTGCTGCAACTATCCTGTGCTAGTTATTTAACCATAACTAATCATAAAAGTATCGGAGAGCCGAAAGAAAGGGGCCTTTGTGTACAGAAGGCGAGAGTTTGACGCAGTGTTTGCGAAGTGAGGGGCAGCTGGATTGAGGGAGTCTCGTTCAGAGGCTTGGATCCCTTAGTTGCCGGCCTTGAGCTGTTCCAGCCACCGAATGGCATCGCGCTGGTTTGCAATGATCTGCGCCTGCCAAACGAGGGCCACGGACATTGCGCTCATGATTAGTAGGCAAAGGATCAGGGCAACACCGACGTGCGACTCGCGAATCTCACTCCGAAAAACGCGGCGAATCCATTCCATGGTTGGAGTTCTCCTAGTACTGCTTCCTGCGAGCCGACGGGGACTCGTCGCCTGAACCACAAGTTTCGAGCAATCCCAACGCCACAAGTTGCATGTTCCCTGATCTCACTAATCGCATAGAAAACAAGCCGTTTGTTGCAAAACGGAAAGCCATTTTTCTTTAACACGAAAAAAAGTGCTATGCAAAGTTAGTCACGAATTGTGGAATCTTTTTCGTAGCTTCAGGATTTTGAAACGACGCTCTCCAGCACTTGTTCCCAGACCTCCGGTGACCCCAACGGAATCTTTTGAACTCGGCCACGCGTTCGTCCTTCGGGCGAGACACCTGAAGCATCATTCTCTACGCTGCGGTCCGCCAGCAGAATCCTCCGATCGCAGAAAGGGAACAAGCTTGGAGCGGAACCCGCCGTGGCGATGGCCACAGAATGGGCATGGTACCGGAGCGCCCGATCATAAAGCTTAGTCAGCGCGTTAACGCACCGCTGGATGCTGGGCCCAATAGCGGCCGACCACAGTACGCCATGCTGGCGAAACTCCAGCCTCCGTTTACAGCCTTCCGCGAAGAACCGCTCCACTTGCGCGTCCGATGCGCCTGCAAAGAAGAAAAGCTCGTCAAAATCGCGCTGCCGTGCCAGTTCCGCCTCACGCGCAGGCAGGCCCGTATTTTGCGTAAGCTCCCGCAGCGAAAGCGACCGCAAGGCGACTATGGGGACGCCGGTCTCCTCAGAAAGAGCGTCAAGTGCGTCAGCAGCCGCGGGCAGCGCCTCGGCGGACGGGACGCACGTAAACCGGCCTAGCCTAAGCGTGGAAGTTTTGGCCGCGCGCGGACCTGCAGAATCCGGGCGCAGGTGAAAATAACCCTCGGGCAGATAAACGCCGCATCCGTCTTCGGCAATGAACGGATGGGCATGGCCCAGCTTTCGGCGTGGCTCATCGAATTGGAGGCGCGAGCGGCTGGTCAACCAAACCGCAGGAATTCCTTGGTGGTCGAGCGCGGCCGTGAACTCATCAAACCCAGCAATGGCTTTTCCGCGCTCCGGAAGCAGGGCATCGACCGCAATGTAGAGAACGCTGGACGTCTGGCGCAAACCAATCTCCGAAGCGAAAAAGCAATTCTACCGGAATTGCGCGAGACCTGTTGCGGCACAATTGCGGGAAGCTTGCACCTGAGCGCAATGCGTTGCCCTTTGCCGGAACGGCAACAATTCGCTTGCTCTTTGGGGACAGCGGGGCTGGAGCGGCCGGGCAAAAAAGGCGGGCAAGATCCAAGAAAGCGGGGAGAATTCCAAAAAAAAGGCGGGCAGAGATTTCTGCCCGCCTTCTCGCGCACCCGGCTCGATGCAGCCAGGGTTTTCTCTTTATTAGTTGCCGGACTTTGTCGCGGCGGAGCTGGCTTCTTGATTCGCCTTTGGAATGCTGACGTATCCGCTGATCGTGTCTTTGCCAATCTTGTTGATGACGATTTCTTCGGGAATGTGCGTGCCGGTCATATAGAAGAAAATCGGCTCATTGGCAGCGCGGTTCTTCTTGAGGAAACGCTTGTCTTCCACAACCATCGACAGGTTGAACTGGTTGTGCTTCTCGTTCACGCCCTTCAGTTCGACGGTCACGTTGGCGACCTTCTGGGGGCGGTTCTTGCCGGTGATGGTGAACTCGGTGTAATCACGCTCACCCAGGCGGCGGAGCTGGTCAATTTCATCATGGTTGCGGGCGATCAGGGTCCCCATCTCGCTCTTGGCCATCTTCAGGTCTTCCCGAGTGGTGTCCAAATCGGTGCGCACACCCACAACTTTGGTATCTACAGTCTTAACGTCGTCAGCCGACGCCTTCGTGGCCAGTTCGGAATGCACCGAAGTGTCGAGAGCGGTTAACTTCTGGCTCGTCTCGTCGTTCAACTTCGCCGCTTCCGTGCGGGCCTTCTTCAACTGGCCTTGGGTGATCTTCAGTTTGTCGGTTACAACCTTCAAATCGCCCTGGAGATCGGTATTCGCTTTTTCATCCTGCGCCAAACGGTCTTTCAGCGAGGACATATCCTGCTGAACCGACTGCTGGGTCGTCTTCAGTTGTGCAGTAACTGCTTGCTGCGTGCTGTCCAGCTTGGACGACGCGCTCCAGCCAAAGGCCAATCCACCTATTGCAATTACCCCGAGAACCACGATCGCGGGAAGCTGCCAGGCAGGACTACCCTTTTCCACTATCATATCGTCTGACATATTTTGTATTTCGCTCCTCGCCCCTGAGGGCCATTGCCGGGTTTACCGGCCTGTAAACGAAGTCATGCATGCATCCAACCAATTCACAGAAGCCGCCATCGGCGGTAACTCATAGAAGAATCGGCCCTTGCTGGCGTTGGCTACTAAGGGGGTGGGTACTAGTCCCAGCAAAGATTACGTGAAAATACGCTCAACAGCATATTTTTTGCGTCCCAGAACTAAAGTTTGGAATGGAAAAGTACCACGCCCTCTTGCAAGGGCCTAGACTTCCCCTGCCTTTGCTTTCCGGCTCCTTGCGCCCAATCACTCATCCTTCCCCGCGTTCTGCCGCGGTGATATTCTCTCCGCGATGCCATGGGTGAAATGAAGCGGAGTCCACTGTTCTCAACGCTGCTTTGCGTTCTTTCCATGGCGCTCATGATTCCGTTCTTCTCCTTTGAGAAACCTGCCACCGCCTATCCTGCGCCTCAACAGCAAGCGGAAACCCCCATGGCCACCGACGAGCGGTTGGAGGCGCCTGGCTGGTGGCCGACGAAGCAAACTGCCTCCTTGGATGATTTCGTTGGCACCAAGGAATGTGCGCGATGCCATGCCAAAATCGCGGCCACGCAAACCGAAACGCCAATGGCGATCGCCGCCAGTTTGGCTGTCGATTCCACTGCGCTTCGCGAACACGATCGGCTCTTGCAGCAGGCCGGACCTTACACCTTTACGATCTCCAAAGACGAAGCGGCTCGAACCTACACGGTAAGCGACGGCGCGCACTCCATTTCCGAGCCGCTTGGCTGGGCCTTTGGACTGGGAAACAAGGGCCAGACTTACGTCTTTCAGAGGAATGGCGCATTCTACGAAAGCCGCATGAGCTTCTTTCGCAGTCTGCAAGGCTTGGATCTGACCCCGGGCCACTCGCCCAAGACGCCGCCAATCCTGGATCAGGCGCTGGGCCAGCGGCTTGATCCAGAAACCGTGCGCCGGTGCTTTGGCTGTCACACCACGGCCGCCACTACGAGGGCGGGGTTTAATCCCTCTCGCCTCGTACTCGGAGTGGACTGCGAGGCTTGTCATGGTCCAGGCGCCAAACATTCCGAACTCATGGACGACGAAAAGAATGCCGAAGGCCGCCAAGCCATTTTAGATCCACGGAGCCTGGGGCCCGTGGCGCAAGTCGATTTTTGCGGGGCGTGTCACCGGACTTCGTACGATGTCTTTGAAACGAAAACAAAGGGCGTGGAGAGAGTGCGCTTTCAGCCGTATCGGCTGGAGGAAAGCCGATGCTGGGGAGACGGGGACAAGCGCCTCACCTGCATCGCGTGCCATGATCCGCACCAGCCGCTCAACCACGATTCCGCCTCGTACGACGAGAAGTGCCTTACTTGCCACGCATCGTCGCGCTCGCAGAAACGAACGCCGGGCCACCCGGGCAAGGCCTGCCCGGTCGCGGCCAAGAATTGCGTCACGTGCCACATGCCGCAGGTGCCGTTGCCCAGCATGCACGCGCCCTTCACTGATCATCGTATACGCATCGTCCGCGCCAACTCGACGTATCCCGACTGAAACCGTTGGCCGTTGAGGCCATTATGCTAACCTGACCCCCTACCCACCCACCCCACTGTTGCAACATTATCAAAACACAGGGCTTGCAAATTGGGCAGTGCGTAAACCGTTGAAAACACAGAACAGTGGCTAGTGGTGAGTGGCGAATGGCTAGCGATAAAACTACAGAAGACACCCACCCACTCCCCGTTGCATGGGAAAGAGTGCGGAAGTGGTTGATGGGAAAGGGGTTGCGATGGTCCCGTTGGGGAAAAGAGTGCGGAACTGCTTGAAAATAAAACGGTTAGAGAAGTACACTCTGCTACCAGCCCCACTGCGAAAGCGGCTAATGCGGTGAGGAGAATCTTGAGCCACTCAGGAAACCCGGAAGGTGGCGGGGCCGCGGGTTGTTGGGCTGGCGTCCACATGCGGTCTACGGAATTGTATGGGACGGAAAGTCAGCATACAACATCCTCGCCGAGGATGGAGCCAAAGGGCCGTTGCGCAGCTGATCGGCAGCACGGAAATGTCGCCCGGGCCTGCCTCCGCCCTTTGGAGTATGCTTGCCAGGACACCCTGTGGTGGGGAGTTTACAAATGAGCAGTGAAGTCAGCCGTCGTGATTTTTTGTTTGGTGCAGAAGCCGCAGTGTTGGCCGCCATGCTGAACACCGCCTATGCGCATGTCGCCCCGGAAGATTTAGCCGGCGACGAAGAATACTGGAAAAAGATTCGCAGCGCGTATGCGCGCGATCCCAAGCTCATCAACCTCAACAATGGAGGCGTAGCCCCGTCGCCGAATAGCGTCCTCGAAGCGGAGATTGAAGCTATCCGTTACAGCAACCAGCTTCCTGCCTATCGCATGTGGCACGACTTGGAGCCGGGAATCGAAGACGTGCGCAAAAAACTCGCCCACATGTGGAACGCCGACCCCGAGTGCATTGCCATCACGCGCAACGCCAGCGAATCCTTACAGATCGCGCAGTTTGGGTTGGACTTGCAGCCTGGCGATGAAGTGCTCACCACCAGCCAGGACTATCCGCGCATGATTACCACGTGGCAGCAGCGGGAGCGCCGCGAAAAAATTGTCCTCAAGCAACTGGATTTCAACGTGCCAGTGCACAACTTTACGGATTTGGTGCACATGTTCGAGCAGGGCATTACACCGCGCACCCGCGTCATTCACGTATCTCAAGTGGTGTTCATGACCGGCCAGATTTTCCCGGTGAAGGAAATCTGCGCCCTCGCGCGTTCGCGCGGCATTACCAGCATCGTGGATGGAGCGCACGCTTTTGCCCACGTGCCGTTCCAGTTTTCGGATGTGGACTGCGATTTTTACGGCGCCAGCCTGCATAAATGGCTCTCCGCCCCCATCGGCACCGGCATGTTGTATATGCGCAAGGACCGCATCGAGAAACACTGGGCGCTGATGGCTGCGCCGCCTTCGATGGACAAAAACATCCGCAAGTTCGAGGAAATCGGCACGCATCCGGCGGCGATGCACAACGCGACGCTACAGGCGCTCGAGTTCCACGAGCAAATCGGGGCGGAGCGGAAATATGCGCGCCTGCGCTACTTGAAGAACCGCTGGGCCGAACGGTTGAGCAAGGTTCGGGGAGCCAAAGTGCTTGTCGAGCTGGGGCCGAACCAGTCCGGCGCGTTTGGCACGATTCACTTTGACGGCGTGGATCCCGGCAAGCTGAGTGAGGAACTGCTGAGCAAATACAATATTTTCGTTGTACCGATCAAAGGCCCGGGGCTGGACGGCATTCGGGTCAGCGCCAACGTTTACACTTCGCCGGAGGAAGTCGATCAGTTTTGCGCCGCCGTCGAAGCTATCGTCCAGCACGCCTGACGCCGGATTTACCCGGGAGCGCCATTCACCAGATGGCGTTGCCAGCGCTACATATCCAAACCCGCCGATCCGGCGATCGGCGTTCCCGGGGAGGAGCTTCAACTCTTTGACTTGCCGAGGATCGAGGCGCTGCCTCCGGGCCAGTGCAGGATGGTCCCGGGGGCTTCGGCTTCCCCTCGTATGTAGGCGGTGGCGACGTAGCCCATGCCGATAATGCGCTCGGGATCCCAAATACGGGCGGCGCGGGTGACGTAGCCGGCTTCTTTGCCGTCCGCCGTGGTAAGCAGTGCGCCGGATTCGGGAACGGCATCGCCGGAGAAGAGCAGCGAGACGCGACGGCGGTTCACGTGGCCGCGCGAACGCACACGCTCCACGATTTCCTGGCCGGTGTAGCAGCCTTTGGTGTAGCTGATGTGGCTGTTTTCCAGGCCTGCTTCGTGGTGGATTTGTTTTTCGCCGAAGTCGTAGCTGAACCACGCCACTCGCTGCCCCAAGCGCTGCCCGCTCAACGCGGTGTAGCCCATGGGTCCACCGCCGTGTTTGCGCACAGCCTCGAGCAGAATCTGCCAAAGCGGGGCAAGCTGGGCTCGTTCAACGACGAATTCCGCGCCGGGCACGTCCCCGGGGGAACGCTTCACGATGCGGCAGGGGATCGTACCAACAGCACTATCGAGAGAAAAGAGCTCGGCTTGCGAGGTAATGTCCACGCCCGAGACTTCTCGCGCAGCCGCGGCAGCTTTCGGCCCTTCGAGGGCCAGCGTGCCCCAGCGCTCGGTCTCGTCGCTCATTGTGACGTCGTCCATGATGATGTATTTGTCCATCCACTGGATCAGTTGCTCGCGAATCATGGCGTACGAAACGCAAAGATGGTGGCCGGCCAACGCGTAGGTTTCGAGTTCGGCGAGGATGTGGCCTTGGGGATTGAGCAGCAGGGAAATGGTCCCTTGTCCCGCAGCGAGGTCCTTGATGTTATTCGTCAGGATCGCGTTGAGATAACGCCCGCGATCCTGCCCGGTGAGAGAAAGATACGCGCGGTAGTTTTTGTCAACGAGCGCGACGCTTTGATTCGCGAAGCGGTATTCAGCAGCAGGATCGCCAAAATCGTTCGGCAGCGCGCAGCCGAACCACACGCCCATGTTCGCGCCAGCGTCCGCTTGGAGCTTTGCCAGCGCGGCGTCGTGGATTCGCGGCGTAACCATTGTTCTGGTGGTTGCGGGCGTTTTGGTTGTTGCTGGTGTTTCCATGCGTTTCTCAGTTCGGCGTTTCTCGGGTCGCCCCAGGTCAGTTTTAGCCCGCGGGACGGTGGGGCAGGCGACGTAAAGTCGCCGCTACAACATGTTCAGTCTATCGCCTTTTGTGTTGGCGGGCGATTCCATCCAGGAACACGGAAAAGGAGCCAGAGAATCCGATGCTATAATCGCTCCATGCGTAATGACTTGCGAGGCTTGCCGGCCCTCAATGCCGCCCAGGAAAGTTTGATTCACATCACTATTCCCGTCGGCATGCTGCAATGCAATTGCTCGATCATTGGCGACCCGCTCACCCGAGAAGCGCTGGTCGTGGATCCCGGCGACGAGGTCACGCGCATTCTGGATTTGCTGGGGCGGCGGCGGCTCACGGTGAAGGCCATCGTCAGCACGCACGCGCACATTGACCACGTCGGCGGCTTGGCCAAACTTCACCAATATACGGGCGCGCCGGTGCTGATGCATCGCGACGATTTGCCTCTGTATCAGGCGATGGACATTCAAGCTTCGTTTCTAGGCGTGCTGCCGCCGGATTTGACGGAAGTGGATCAATTGTTAAAGGAAGGGGACGTGCTGCGATGGGGATCGCTCGAGGCGCAAGTGATTCACACGCCGGGGCACACCCCCGGGAGCGTCTCGCTGTATCTTCCGCACGATGCCGGAAAAATTTCGCTGACGGACAAGGGCGTCAAAGTGGATGGAAAGCCCAGCGCGGCGGATGGAGAAATGGAAGAGAATTCAGACGGTTCTGAAGAGGCCGATGAAGAAAAGGCTGGCTCCGGGAAGACAGAAATTCGCGTGCCACAACTGCTTTCCGGGGACACGCTTTTCAAAGGCAGCATCGGGCGCACGGATTTGTGGGGCGGCTCGATGGAAGAAATTATGGACTCGCTTCGCAGCAAATTAATGCAGTTGCCGGACGCGACGATTGTGCACCCGGGCCACGGGCCGATGACCACGATCGGCCAGGAGCGCGAAGTGAATCCGTTCTTGCAGCCGGAGTGAAGCAAGATTCAACGGCAAAGCCAAGTTCGCGCGCACGAGGCAAGAAGATGACAGCGTTTCAAGAACATAAAGAAGAGCTGGAACACTACGAACAGATGTTTGGGCGCGAACGCGGGCGGCTGGCGGTTTCGCTCGACCGCATCACCAATGCACTGGTTCTGGCAGGACAGCACGGCGTGTACTGCACGAGCCAGCGGAATCCGGCGGTGCCGGCGATGGACTTGAGGATAATCAATCAGGAATTGGTCCACGCCAAAGAACTTGTGCAGTCCGTGATGGAAGAATTGCGCAAGGCGAAAGAACAGCCGCAAATCTAGCGGTTAATTGTTTTCTTGTCCCGGGCTTTTGCCAAAGCAGGCAGTTCCCGCCTGCGCTAAGTCCCAAGGACCGCCGCAAGCGGAGTTGCACTTCGGGCACACCCGCTTCCACTTAACTTTACCCGGCCGTTCCCGCAGAACATAATTCGTCTGCCACCAGAGCCAGCCCTAATGTGCATTGAAGGGAGCAAGCTTCAAATGCAACTAGAGATGCTGGACACCTCAAGTAGCCCTGGGGAATCGGTGTGGAGCGACTTAGCGATGCGACGTTCGGACTTGGTGCAGCATAAGGAGAAAGAGAAAGGCTTGGTCCACCGGACTTCCCAGATTGTTTTTGGGGAGAGGCAGCACCTCCTTCGTGTGCTCGATTCACTCGAAGGCACGGATGTGCCCATTGCGCGCCGGCAGCAGGAGCGGCGCATCCTGGAAGAACTGATTCACGCGCGCACGCGAGAACTGAATCAGATTAACGTGGCGTGGGACGAAAAGATTGGATTGGTGTTGAGCGCGGACGCCAAGCCGGAAATGCTGGAAAAACTGGCCAAACAGGCGCCGCCGGAGGATTTTTATTTGCTGCGGCTGATTAGCGAGCATCCCCGTGCCAACGCCAAAACGCTCGGCAAGCTCGCAAAGCACCCTTATGGCGCGATTCGTGAAAATGTAGCGCGGCACCCGAACGCCGACGCGCCTACGCTGGCCTGGCTGAGCCGCGATCGCAGCCAGCCGTTGTGGTACCTGGTGGCTTTCAATCCGAATACTCCTCTGCCCTTGCAGCGCCGGCTGCGCGACCGCCTGAAGCGCTTGGGCGAAGACCAAGCCTCCAGGTAAATCGGCGGCGCGAGATCCAAGCCTCAAAGTAGACCCACAGGACTCGTTCGAATGAACGGGCCTCAAGACCAAGGAAGGCGCGCT
>Ga0079221_10000340_pt1 | contig 12455 bp, 14 predicted proteins | sample GAAS200_FD_75069 | JGI IMG/M metagenome (GOLD analysis project Ga0079221, IMG submission 75069) | Agricultural soil microbial communities from Georgia to study Nitrogen management - GA AS200 | ecosystem: Environmental > Terrestrial > Soil > Agricultural land | place: USA: Georgia | collected... | reverse complement strand
GATGGAGCCCGGCACGATGCACATGCAGATGAGCGGCATGGGCGGCACCGGCGGGGACGAGCTGCTGGTCCGCTTCGCCTGGCCCGGCACCAGCTGGCTCCACGGCTTCCACCTGGAGCTGGTGGACAGCCTGGGCCATCCGCTGCCGCGCCGGCTCCTGCACCACCTGGGCATGGTCAACTTCGACCGCCGGGAGCTGGTGTACAGCTTCGCCGAGCGGGTGATGGGCGTGGGACAGGAGACGGCGGACATCTCGCTCCCCAAGTCCATCGGGCTTCCGCTCGAGGCTGGCCAGCACATCGGTCTCTACATCATGTGGGACAACGAGACCGGCGCCGACATCGACGGCGTGTACCTCCGCTTCTCGCTGCAGTGGTTGCCGAGCAATCTCCTGCCGCGGCCGGTGACGGTCCTGCCGTTCCTGGTGGACGCGAACTCGGTGCCGGGCGGCGCCAACACCTACGAAGTACCGCCGGGCGGGGGCTCCCGGGTCTACGACTTCACGATTCCCGTCAGCGGACACCTGCTGGGCCTCGGCGGGCACATGCACGATCACGGCGTGGAGATGCGGCTCGAGGACGCGGTGACCGGGAAAGTGCTGGCGCGGGTGACCACCCAGCACGGCCCCGACGGCCGGGTGACCGGGATGTCCCGCCAGCTCTTCGCGCTCACCGGGCAGGGCATTCACCTGCTCGCCGGGCATCCGTATCGAATGGTCGCGGTCTACGACAACGACACCGGCGCGCCCCTCGAGGGCGTGATGGCGATGATGGCCGGGCTCTTCGCGCCCGACGACTACCGGCGCTGGCCGGTTCTCGACCGAACCGACCGGGATTACGTCCTGGACGTGGCGGCGCTCCCCACCCAGACTCCGCTCGCGGGCAGCGGCGGCGGGCATTCGCGCCGCTAGCCCCCGCGGGAACATCGGACCCGCCGGAGTCATTATTGAATGGACATGACGACCGGAACGGCAAAGAGGGCGAGCGCGGGGCCGACGTATCGGCTCCCGGCGCAGACGCGGGTCGGAGGCGTGCGCCTGCGGGTGGCCGACCTCGAGCGCTCGCTCGCGTTCTACACCCGGGTGCTCGGTTTCCGCGGCCGGGATTCTGGCGCGGGCCGCGCCACGCTCTCCGCGGCGGACGGAGAGCGGCCCCTCATCGAGCTCGAAGAGCGGAGGGGCGCGGCCCCGGTGCCGCCCCGCGGCCGGCTGGGCCTCTTTCACTTCGCCATTCTGCTTCCCGATCGCGCCGCGCTGGGCCGGCTCATCGCCCACCTGGCGGAACTCTCGGTGCGAATCGGCGCGGCCGACCACCTGGTGAGTGAAGCGATCTATCTTGCCGACCCCGACGGGCTGGGCATCGAGGTCTACGCCGACCGGCCGCGCGCCGCCTGGCGCTACCAGGCGGGCGAGCTCGCGATGGACACCCTCCCCCTCGACCTGGGCGGGCTGCGGCGCGAGGCGGGGGGCAAGACCTGGAGCGGCATGCCCGCGGGCACGACCATCGGCCACGTGCATCTCTCGGTGGCGGATCTGGTGCGGGCCGACGACTTCTATCACCGCGGACTCGGGCTCGATCGCGTGGTGTGGAGCTACCCCGGCGCGCTGTTCCTCTCGGCCGGCGGCTACCATCACCATCTCGGCGTGAACACCTGGGCCGCGGGTGCGCCCCAGGCCGGCGAGGACGACGCCCGGCTCCTCGAATGGGAGCTGCTCCTGCCGGGCGCGGCGGACGTGAGCGCCGCCGCCGGGAGCCTGGCCGCCGCCGGTTACGTCGTCCAGCGCGAAAAGGGATCGGCCACCGCGACCGATCCCTGGGGAACGCGGGTCCGGATCGTCCCCGCCTAGCAGGGCGGCGACCTGTGCGCCGCGGTGAGCTGGGCGATCCGCCGCCGCGCGAACCCGAGCGTCGAATCCTTGCTGAACGCCAGCTGGTAGCTCTTGCACGCGTCCGCGGTGTCGTTCTTCGCGAGATACGCGTCACCCAGCGCCATCGGAATCTGTCCCGACGCGGGATTGAACTCCGCGTTCAGCTGCAGGAGGCCGATGGCGTTGTCGGGCCGGCCCGCGCGCGTTTCGCTCCGTGCTACGTCCGTGAGCACGCCTTCCCGGAAATCGTACGACCCGCTCCCGTAATATTGCTGCCGCAGGGCGCGATAGCGGCGGACCGCCGCGTCGAGTCCCGAATCGGCGAGGGTCAGGGTGATGTCGTCGTCCAGGAGCCGGGGCCGCGCCACGCCCCGGTGACAGGTGGCGCAGCGCACCACGATGTGCGGCTCCGGGCGGTCGGGGACCGCCTTCAGGTGCTCGCCGTTGATGTGATCCACCATGTCGATCATCACCCGCGCCACCCGCTTGGTGCGCTTGTCGTCCGCCGCGAAGTCGAGCGAGTCGAGCGGCGCGCCTTCGGGGCCCACGTGACAGTAGGTGCAGCGCACGCCGAGGCCGATGGCGAAGCTCCGCATGGTGTCGATCAGCGCGCGGCGGTCGATGTTCTTGGGAAACACCTTCAGGTTGGTGAAGGAGTCGGGCGGAAACTTGCGCTGGGCGGACGCGGGGGCCGCGAAAAGGGAAGCGCACCCCACAAGCAGTAGCAGACGACGCACGGTGGTCTCTCCCGGGAGTGGTTGCCTGAAAAGTGGCCTGCCCGCTGAGACTTCGCTCCCGCGCGCCGCGATGGGGTAGCGGAGAGGCCGGCGGTCTGACACGTTCCTGACGTGAACGCGCGCTGGCGCTGGATCCCCGGCCTCGCGCTCGCCGGCGCGTGCGGGCCCAACGCGCGGGTGGCGCTCCCGTCCCCATTCCCGGAAAGCCAGGGCGGCGCCACCGTGCCCGCCAGCGGCGGAGCGCTGACCCTCGGGCTCGGCGACGCCCTGCGCGGCCAGGAGCTCCAGCGCACCGAGATCACCACCTACTCGCTCACCGCCGCCGCCTTTGACCGGGTGAGCCTCTCCCTCGGCGGCTACAACGGCCACGCCGACGGCGATCCCTCCGCATCGGAAACGCGGGCCAAGGTGCGGCTGGGGAGTCTTTTCGGACCGAAGTCGAGCACCAGCGTGCAGGTGTCCTTCGTCTCCGTGGAGCGAAGGGCGGACACCCTCCAGTACGAGCGGCTGCACACCGAGGACGTGGCGGTGTCGAGCGAAGCGGCGCTCTCCGACCTGGGCGGTGAAGGACGGCTGTCCCTTCTCTTCGGCCCGCGGGTCACCGTCGAGCAGTACACCGATCTCCTGAACGACGCCAACAGCATGCACGCCGTGTACTACGGCGTCTTCGGCGGCGTGCACCTCGGGGTGGGGCCCTTCGATGTGTTCGGAGAGGCGACGCTGGCGCGGGTGCCGAGCTTCACCTACCAGGGGGTGACGCACGGCGGTGACTTCGCGGTATTTCCGATGGTGACCGCGACCCTGCACGTCGGCCCCTCGCACCACTGGCTTCCGCGCTGACCGGGCCGCGCCTTACATCTTCTTCTTGATCAGCTTCCGCGCGGCCGAGTCGTTCCCCTTCACCATCAGGCCCCCGGGCATGGTGTCGAGCATCGAGTCCATCCGCGCCGGGCTCTCGAGGACCGTCGAGTCCGGATGCGGCATCTCGACCTTGTCGGCCATCGGCGGCGTCTTGCGGCACGCCGGCACCGCGAGCGCCAGCGCGAGGATTACAAGCCGCCGAACCACGGGTAGCCTTGATCCTCCCAGTAGCCGCCGGGACGGCGGGCGGTGAAGGTCATCGACACCAGATACTTGGTGAGCTTGTAGCCGAGCTTGACCGGCGAGTACACCCGCACCGGTGCGCCGTGCTCGGCCGGCAGCGGATGGTCGTTCATCCCGTAAGCGAGAATGGTCTGCGGGTGCATCGCGCTCGCCAGGTCCCAGCCGTTGGAATATCCCGCGTCGAACGAGACGAAGTTGATGTAGCGCGCCGCGGGCAGGGGCCGGCACCGCTCGACGATGGCCGACACCGGCACGCCGTGCCAGCTCGCGATCGCGGACCATCCCTCCACGCAGTGATGTTTCACCGTGTACGAAGTCCGGGGCATCGCGAGGAGGTCCGCGGCGGAAAGCTCGAGCGGGTGCGCGACCAGTCCGTCCACCCTGAGCCGCCACGCCGCGGGATCGGCGAGGGTCGGCGTCATCGCGGAGATGAAATAGCTGGGGAGCGCGGGACTGCGGTCGGCGGCGCCGTAAGTGCGCGCCAGCCGGGTGGGGGAGTAGAGGAGGTGCTCGCCCACCCAGTCGTTCAGCCGGCCGACGTCCACGAGGCGCGGGCGCAGGGCGTTGCCGCCGTCCCATCCGCACGCCGCCGCGAGCGCCGCGGGCCCGGCGGCGGCCGCGAGCTTGAGAAAGGCGCGACGGTCCCCGCCGGGAGTGAGGGGCGTCCCCTGGGTTTTCTCGCGATCAGTCATGGACTCGGGAATCTTCCGCGATACCATCCGGTGATCATCGCGCGCAGGGAGTGGGGATCCACCAGAAGCACCAGCGCCACGTGCACCAGGGTGAATCCGATGAAGATCCAGACCGCCCAGAAGTGCCAGTAGCGCGCCGCCTGGAATCCGCCGAAGAGCGCGGTGAGCCAGCTCAGCTGCACCGGCCGGTAGATCGCGAAGCCCGTGAGCACCGACAGCGCGCCGAGGCCGAGGATGAACGTGTAGGCGAGCTTCTGGAGCGGGTTGTGCTTGCCCTGCGGCGGATGCTCGCGGGAGAGGCGAAGGTAGTAGGCCTGCATCGCGATGGCGCCGGGGAGGTCGCGGGGGCGGAACAGCAGCGCGCGCCACTCGCCGCTCCCCACGAGGTAGGCGAGGTACGCGATCCCGAAGATCACGAGCGGCCACGCCAGCGCGAAGTGCCAGTTGAGCGCGCCCGCGAGCCATCCGCCCAGCCGTCCCCACGCGGGGAACTGGGTGCCGTTGAAGGGGCTGGGCAGGAGGGCGCCGCCGCGGTTGCCGAATCGCGCGTAGGCTTCGTAGATCTGGAGGCCGCTCGCGATCATGCCGGCGAGGGCGAGCACGGTGCCCCAGTGAGTGAGCCGTACCAGCCAGTGATGCCGGTGGACGAGGGGGCGCGGCGAGGTCACGGCTTGACGCTACGAAAAACCGGCGGGCGCCGGAAGAGGGCGGCGGCGGCCGGGGGGGGGGGGGTCCTGAAAAGCCAAACGGCGCCCCCGCTGTGGCGGGAACGCCGTTTGGTGTGCGGTGCCGTGGGGCTTAAAGCTTCACGACGTCCTGCGCCGCCGGGCCCTTCTGGCCCTGGACGACTTCGAACTCAACGCGCTGTCCCTCGGACAGCGACTTGAACCCCTCGGCGCGGATGGCCGAGTGATGCACGAAGCAGTCCTTCTCGCCGTTCTCGGGCGTGATGAAACCGAAGCCCTTCGCGTCGTTGAACCACTTCACGGTACCGGTGATGCGTGCCATAACTGTTTGATACTCCTATCTAGTGTTGTTCGCGACGCCGGGCACTTTTCAGGTTGCGGCGAGCCGCAGCCTTGTCTTTCCGGCGCCGTCGAGCGCTTGGGCTCTCGTAGAAGCGCTTCTTCTTCATGTCCTGAAACAAGCCTGCCTTGGTGACCTGGCGCCGGAATTTCTTGAGGACGAATTCCAAACGGTCGGTCTCGTTCAGCGTGACGTGCATCAGTGCGCTTCCCGTTAGAGAGAGGACCAGAAACAAAGCGAGGACCTTGGCTAGGAGCCCAGGTCCTCTGTTCAGTCACTGGTGTCCAACTGCGGCACCATGCCGCAGCCTGTTCGCTCGCCCCAATAGTGGGGGAGGGTACCCGATTTGTCAACCCGCCGCTTTTTTGCGCGCCGGGCCCGATCCCTGCACCTTATTCCCCGCGATTCCCGCGCGCACGTCCAACGTCCGAGGCCAGAATGTCACGTCATTACGGCGCTTTCGCCCTGCTCCTCCCCTTCGCCGCGGCGGCCCTCGCCGCCCAGCAGCCCCAGGATACCGCCTTCGCCCGGCTGGTGCGCGAGTACACCACCGACCCGCGGTTCCTTCCCGCGTCCGTCGCCTCGCTCCCGCTCGCGCCCGGAATTCCGTCGCCCCAGGCGCATTTCGGCACCATCGCCGGGGCGCCGGGCGTGATGCATCACTCGGACGAGGTGTACGGCTACTTCCGCGCCCTCGCCCGCGCCACGCCGCGGGTGCGGGTCGAGACCGTCGGCAAGACCGAAGAGGGCCGGGACATCGTGCTGGTCGTGATCGCGGACTCGGCCACGCTCCAGCACACCGACGCCTATCGCGCCGCGCTGGCCCGCCTCGCCGACCCGCGCCTCACCCCGCCCGCGGCCCTCGATTCGGTGATCGGGGCGGCGAAGCCGGTCTACTATCTGAACGGCGCCCTGCACTCGGCGGAGATGGGCAGTCCCGAAATGCTGATGGAGCTCGCCTACCGGCTCGCCGCCGACGAGTCGCCGGCGATCCGCGCCATCCGGGAGCGGGTCATCACCCTGATCAACCCGGTGAGCGAGCCCGACGGCCGCGACCGCCAGGTGGATTGGTATCTCCACTACACCAAGAGTCACACCACCGCCGACGACGGCTTCCCCCGGTCCTCGCCGTTCTGGGGAGACTACCCCTTCCACGACAACAACCGCGACGGCCTGCAGCTCGCCCTCGCGCTCACCAAGACGATTTTCAAGATCTACTACGACTGGCACCCGGTGGTGATGCACGACCTGCACGAGTCGGTGCCGCTGCTCTACGTCTCCACCGGGACCGGCCCCTACAACGAGCACAACGATCCCATCGCGATCAGCGAGTGGCAGCTGCTCGCCAACAACGACATCACCGCGCTCGACGCGCAGGGCCTCCCCGGGGTGTGGACCTGGGCCTTCTTCGACGGCTGGTGGCCGGGGTACGCGATGTGGGTCGCCAACAATCACAACTCCATCGGCCGGTTCTACGAGACGATGGGGAACGCCGGCGCCAACACCTACGTGGACGATCTCTCCCAGGACAGCTATTCCGGCGATCCGGTGACCAGCCGCCAGTGGTACCGGCCTGACCCGCCCACGGCCAAGGTGCGCTGGTCGGCGCGGGACAACGTGAACTATCAGGAGGCGGGCGTGCTGGCGTCGCTCGCGTTCACCGCGCAGAACGGGCGGGAGCTGCTGCGGAACTTCTGGCAGAAAGGGATGAACAGCCTCACCCGCGGCCGCACCGAGAAGCCGTACGCCTACGTCATTCCCGGCTTCGCGCGCCAGCGCGACCCGGCGCGCGCCGCCTACCTCGTGAATCAGCTCCAGCGCCAGCACATCGAGGTGTCCCGCCGCTCGACCGGTGACTCGGCCGGGGACTTCGTGATCCGGCGCGACCAGCCCTATGGCGACCTGGTCGTCAACCTGCTGGGTGTCCAGCACTATCCCGCGACCGCCAAGTATCCCCCCTACGACGACATCGCGTGGACCCTGGGCTACCTGTACGGGGTCACCGTCAACGCGGTCAACGACACCGCGGTCTTCCACTGGACCGGTCTCGCGCCGGTGACCGACACCGTGACGGCCCCGGGGGCCGTGAACGGGAGCGGCGCGGTGTACCTCCTCGCCTACCGCGCGCAGGGCAACCTCGCCTCGGCGCTCTACGCGCTCGCCTCGCGCGAGCCCAAGGCCCGCGCCTTCGCGGCGGAGACCGCGTTCGTCTCCGGCAAGGACACCTTCCCCGCGGGCTCGGTCATGATCGAGGGCGCGACGGCCGGCGCGGTGCGCGATCTCGCGACCCGGTACGGGCTCACCTTCACCGCCACGGCGCAGGCGCCGGCCGCGCGGCGGCATCCCCTCGATCTCCCGCGGGTCGCCATCTACCACAGCTGGTACTCCACCCAGGACGCCGGCTGGGCGCGCTTCACCTTCGAGCAGTACGGCATCCCCTACGTCTCGGTGGACAAGGACGACCTGCGCCGCGGCCGCCTGCGCCAGCGCTTCGACGTGATCCTGGTGCCGAGCTTCTTCGGCTCGGCGTCGCAGATGCTCAACGGCATCGACCGCAAGTGGAGCCCGCTGCCGTACGAAAAAACCAAGGACACGCCGAATCTCGGCACGCCGCTCGCTTCTCCGGACATCACCGGCGGGCCGGGCTTCGAAGGGATGGCGGAGCTCGAGAAGTTCGTGCGGGAGGGCGGGGCCCTGGTGACCCTCGGTGCCGCGACCGCGCTCGCCGGGGAGACCGGGCTCGCGCCGGCGCTGTCGCCGCTGCGCACCGGCTCGCTCTTTCATCCGGGATCCATCGTCCGCGCCCGCGTGCGCCGGCGCGGGTCCCCGATCCTCTACGGCTATGACGACGTGACCGAAATCTTCCGCGGCAACGGGCCGCTCTATCAGGTCGCCGACCGGGATTCCGGCCTGGTGGTGTTGCAGTACGGCACCACCCGGAAGGTGGAGCACGAAGCGGGTCCGATGCTCGGCATTCCGGACACGACCCACCCCGCGCGCCCCGACACGGCGGCGAAGCACGCGAGCGCCGCCCCCGGGGCCGACTCGGGCTATGTGGTGTCGGGCCTGGTTCGCGGGGAAAACGAGATCGTGGGGCAGGGGGCGATCTTCGACCTGCCGCTCGGCGCCGGCCGCGTGGTGGCGTTCACCTTTGATCCCTTGCACCGGTTCCTGAATCACCACGAGTTTCCGCTGGTCTGGAACGCACTGCTCAACTGGAACGACCGCCCCTGACGGGCGCCCACACTCGGGAGGCCGCACCATGCAAGCGTTGTTGATCACCCTGCGACTGCTCCACATCGTGCTCGGCGTGTTCTGGGCCGGCAGCATGATCTTCGTGATGATCATGCTCGAGCCCGCGCTGCGGGACCTGGGTCCCGACGGCGGCCGGGTGATGCAGGCTCTCGTCAAGCGCGGATGGCTCGTGATCGTGCCGGTGTCCGCGATTCTCACCATCCTCGCCGGGCTGGGTCTGATGTGGGTGGTCTCCGGCGGGTTCAAGCCGGAGTGGTTCGCGACCCCGCCCGCCCGCGGATTCTCGATCGGCGCGCTGGCCGCGATGGCGGCCCTCGGGGTGGGGATGCGGGTGACCCGCCCCACGGCCGTGAAGCTCCAGGCGGCGGGCGCGGCGGCCGCGAGCGCGCCCCCGGCGGAGCGCGAAGCGCGCCAGGCCGAGGTCACGATGTTGCGGAACCGCCTCACCAGCAGCACCCGGTGGGTCGGGACCCTGCTCCTGATCGCCGTCGCGTTCATGGCGGTCTCGCGGTATCTCTAGAGGGTCCTGACCACGAGCCCGAGGAGAAACCCGTGTCGATCCGCACGCCGCTGCTCGCGCTCCTGCCCGCCGGGGTTCTGGCGGCGGGACTCGGGCTCTCGTCCACCCGCCTGGTGGACAATGGCCTCGCCCGCACGCCGCCGATGGGGTGGAACAGCTGGAATCACTTCGGCTGCGACGTGTCCGCCCAGCTCATCAAGGAGATCGCCGACTCGATGGCGTCCTCCGGGATGCGGGACGCCGGCTACCGCTACGTCATCATCGACGACTGCTGGCAGGTGGCGCGGGACGCGCGCGGAGTGCTGATCGCGGACACGCTGCGATTTCCGGGCGGCATCAAGCCCCTCGCCGATTACGTCCACTCCCGCGGCCTCAAGTTCGGCATCTACACCGACGCGGGGCACCAGACCTGCCAGGGGCGCCCCGGCACTTACGGCTACGAGCAGCTGGACGCGAAGACCTTCGCGGCCTGGGGCGTCGACTACGTGAAGGAAGACTGGTGTTACGCCGACTCGATGGACGCGCCGACCCAATACGCCAAGTTCCGCGACGCGCTCCGGCGGTCGGGGCGGCCCATCGTCTTCAGCATCTGCGAGTGGGGATCCGCCGCGCCCTGGACCTGGGGACCGCGCACCGGCAATCTTTGGCGCACCACCACCGACATCGAAGACACCTGGGGCAGCATGCTCGACAACCTCGACATCTCGGCCCAGCACCCGGAGGCGGCGCGGCCCGGGGCCTGGAACGATCCCGACATGCTGGAGGTGGGGAACGGCGGGATGACGGACGACGAGTATCGCGCCCATCTCTCGCTGTGGGCGATCCTCGCGGCGCCGCTCATCGCCGGCAACGACGTGCGCACCATGACCCCGGCCACCCGGGACATTCTCCTTAATAAGGAAGTGATCGCGGTGGATCAGGATTCGCTGGGCGTGCAGGGGACGCTGGTGTCGGAGCACCCGCCCGAGCATCAGGTCTGGATGAAGCCGCTGGCGGACGGCTCCCGCGCGGTGGCGCTTCTCAATCGCGGGACCGCGCCGGACTCGATCGCCGCCAGCTGGTGGCGGCTCCGGATCCGCGGACCCGCGGTGGTACGGGATCTCTGGGCCCATGCGGACCTGGGCACCTTCACCGGGCGCTTCGTCGCCGTCGTGCCGCCGCACGCCGCCCTGATGCTTCGTGTAACGCCGGCGAAGCCCTGAACGTCGCGTGGTCGCCGTGACGACCGCCGAGCCGGTGACCGGCGTCACTCCGGCGCGCTCGCGGCGGCGTGGGGTTGGTAGGATGGCTCGCACCCTGAAGCCGATCGCGGTCTGGCTGGGGCTGGTCGCGGTGTACTTCGTGGCCGGCAAGCTGGGCCTGCGCCTCGCGTTCGTGAACCCGAGCGCCACCGCGGTGTGGCCGCCCACGGCGATCGCGCTGGTCGCGTTCCTGCTGCTGGGGTACCGGGTCTGGCCGGCGATTTTCGCGGGGGCGTTCCTCGTGAACGCGCTCACCGCCGGCACCGCGCTCACCTCGCTCGGCATCGCCACCGGGAACACCCTCGAAGGTCTGGTGGGCGCGTGGCTGGTGAACCGGTTCGCCAACGGCTCCCGGGTCTTCGAGCACGCCCCCGACATCGCGAAGTTCACGCTCGCGGCGCTGGTCAGCACTTCGGTGAGCGCGAGCATCGGCGTCGCGACCTTGATGGCGGGCGGGCTCGCGGCGAAGGGGGTCGCGGGCACCGTCTGGATCACCTGGTGGCTCGGCGACGCGAGCGGCGACCTGGTGGTGGCGCCGCTCGCCCTCCTCTGGGCGAACAACCTTCGCCTCCGGTGGCGCCCCCGCGCGGCGATCGAGGCGGCCGCCCTCTTCGCCGCCACCATCGCGGTGGCGCGCCTGGTCTTCGGCCCGCTCGGGGCCGCGCCCGGCGATCACTACCCGCTCGAGTTTCTGTGCGTGCCGCTCTTCATCTGGGCCGCGTACCGGTTCGGCCCGCGCACCGCCGCCACCACCATCGCCATCGTGGCCGGGATCGCGATCTGGGAGACCCTGCTGGGGCGCGGACCCTTCGCGCGCTCCTCGCCGAACGAGTCCCTGCTCCTCCTCCAGACCTTCGTCGGCGTGGCGTCCATCATGAGCCTGGTGCTGGCCGCGGTGGTCGCCGACCGGCGGCGAGCCGAAGACGAGCTGCGGCGCCTGGCGGTGACCGACGGCCTCACCGGCCTGGGAAATTACCGGCATCTGATCCGGGTGCTGGAAGGAGAGGTCCGGCGGGCGGAGCGCACCGACCGCAGCTTCGCGGTGCTGTTCCTCGACGTGGACGGTCTGAAGAAGATCAACGATCGCCACGGACATCTGGTGGGGAGCCGCGCGCTCTGCCGGGTGGCCGAGGTGCTGCACGCGTCGTGCCGGGCGATGGACACGGCGGCGCGCTTCGGCGGGGACGAGTTCGCGCTGGTCCTGCCCGAGACCGCGGCCGACGAGGCCCACCGGGTGGGCGCGCGGGTGGCGGAGCGGATTCGCGAGGACCAGGAGGCCCCGCCCCTCTCGGTCAGCGTCGGGGTGGCGGTCTACCCCGAGGACGGGCGCACCGCGGAAGCCCTCCTGGGGTGCGCCGACCGCGAGCTCTACGACGCCAAGAAGCGTGGTGCCCGTCCCTTGACACATCAATAATACTTGATGTATTGTGAAGCGTGACTGCAGCCACGCTTCCCCCGCCGGCGCGCGCCGCGCGCTGGTTCCACGCCCTCTCCGACGAGACCCGGCTCCGCCTGGTGGAGCTGCTGTCCCACGGCGAGCGCTGCGTCTGCGAGCTCGCGGGCGTCACCGGCGCCGCGCAGCCGCGCCTGTCGTTTCACCTCAAGACCCTGAAGGACGCGGGGCTCGTGACCGACCGCCGCGACGGCCGCTGGGTCTACTACGCGCTCCGCCCCGACGTCCTGGACCGCATCGCCGCGTTCGCGCGGAGCGTCAAGCCCGGCAAGCACGCCGGCAGCTGCGCCGCCGCCTGCTGCGCAGATCCCGACCGAAAGGCCCGACATCATGAGTGACGTCAAGGAACTGGTTCGCGAGAAATACGCCGCCGCCGCGCTCCGGGTGCTCGACGGCCGGAGCGATTGCGGCTGCGGACCGGTCTGCAGCACCGGATACGACGCCGCCGACCGCGCCGCCCTGCCGGAAGCCGCGGTGCGCGGCTCCCTCGGCTGCGGCAACCCCACCGCCCTGGCCGATCTCGCGCCCGGAGAGGTGGTGCTGGACCTGGGCTCGGGCGG
>Ga0079221_10000339_pt1 | contig 12459 bp, 10 predicted proteins | sample GAAS200_FD_75069 | JGI IMG/M metagenome (GOLD analysis project Ga0079221, IMG submission 75069) | Agricultural soil microbial communities from Georgia to study Nitrogen management - GA AS200 | ecosystem: Environmental > Terrestrial > Soil > Agricultural land | place: USA: Georgia | collected... | reverse complement strand
GGACACCGCCCGCGCCGTTCCCGGGGATTCCTCGCAGTATGCGGCGCAGCTGTGGCTGATGGCACCCGGCGCGTACAGCGTGCAGATCAACGTGTCCGGACCCGGCGGTGGAGGCACGGCGCTCGTCCCTGTCATGGCGCTCGCCACCAAGCGCCTGCCGATGGATCGGCCCCTCACCTGGATGCTCCTGGCACTCGGCCTGTTCCTGTTTGCCGGGGCGCTCGAAATCGTGCTCGCCGCCGCCCGCGAGGGCACCCTCGAACCCGGAGTGCCCGCGGATCAGGGACGGCGCCGCCTGGCCTGGATCGTCACCGGCATCGCCGGCGTGGTCCTGGCGTTCGCGGTCTGGGGTGGCCGCGCCTGGTGGAACGCCGCCGACACGAACCACGCACGGTCGCTCTACCGGCCCATTCCGGTCCACGCGAGCGTGTCGAGTGCGGCGCAGGGTCCCGTGCTGCACCTGGCGTACGGCTCCACGGTGTGGCGCATGCCGAACTACAGTCCCCTCATCCCCGATCACGGCAAGCTGATGCACCTGTTCCTGGTCCGGGACTCCGGGGGACCGGGCTTCGCACATCTGCATCCGGTTCCAGCCGACTCGTCGTCGTTCACCGCCAACCTGCCGCCGCTGCCGGCCGGACGCTATCACGTGTTCGCCGACGTCGTGCACGAAAACGGACTCGCCCAGACACTCGAAGACTCACTCACGCTGGCCCCACCGCCGGCGTTCGCGTGGAAGGCGACCGATGGTGACGACGCGTACGAGGTGAGAGGCGTCGCGGCCGCTCCCGGCACGCCGGCTGGGCTCGAAGACCGTTCGGTGATGACCTGGACGCCCCCTCCCGGCGGCCTGGTCGCGGGCCGTCCGGTGACGCTCACCTTCGCCGTGACCGGACCCGACGGTCATCCAGCCGCACTCGAGCCGTACATGGGCATGCTCGCCCATGCGGCAGTGGAGCGCACCGACGCCTCGGTGTTCGTCCATCTCCACCCGATGGGTACGATCTCCGCGGGAAGCGCGCTCGCCATCGCGCTGCGCGAATCCGGTGACACCGTGCGCGGGCGGCTCGCGCCCCGTGTGGCCGCGGCCGAACGGACCGCGATGCCCGTGATGGATGGCGGTGCGCCCGGCGCGTTCGTCCTGCCTTATGCGTTCCCTGTCTCCGGAGACTACCGCGTCTGGGTGGAGGTACGCCGGGGAGGCCGCATCCTCACTGGGCTTTTCGCCATGCGGGTCGCCGGAAGTTAGGGTCCCGTGAAGTAGCAGCGCGGAGGGGCACACCCGCGTAATTTCCAGGTCCGATGGCTCTCTTTACTCACCACCCTGCTGGCGCCGGCCGGCCTCGCGGAGTCCTGGTCGCCGTCCTGCTCGTGGCGACGCTGGGCATCACTTCGCTCCTCGCCTACCAGTCCGTGCTCGAGGTCACCTCGCACCGGGCCACCGCCGAGCGGGTGCTTCGGGATTACTCGGCGTTCGCCGCGCATCAGCTGTCGACCCGCACCTCCAACGAGCTCGGGTACTACGGCTTCGGCCGCGCCCTGGGAGCGCTGGACCGGCTGAGGACCGCGACTCACCAGAACACCCTGCCATCTCCCGTGGAGCTGGGTCAGCGTTCCGACTCGGCCACCCGCGCGTTCCTGTCGAAGCTGTCATTCGCCTTCGACTTGACCATCCCGACGCGTGAGCTCGTGATCCGCGGCGCGCCCGCTGATTCCGCGCTGCGGCGCTGGGTCACCGATACCCTCGAGAGTTACGTCCGGGGCGTTCATCGCCCGGAATGGGCCGACGCCGTGATCGTGGGCGCTCCGGGTTCCCGGCGGCTGATGCTCGCGTACAAGCTCGAGCGCGACGCCAAGGGAGCACCGCGGGAAGCCGTGGGCTTCGCCGCGGAGCTTACGACGCTGACCCCGCTGTTCATCGACGCGGCGGAGAGTGGCCCCCTCATCCCGCCGACACTGACCGGCGGCATCCCGTACGACTCCATCGGATCGGTCGCGATCCAGGACGCGGACGGGCGGGATATCTACCGGTCCCCCGGCGGGTTCCCCGCGCTGTTCACGGGGCACGACACCTCGACGACGATGCTCGGCCACCTGCGGTTCGAAGTGACCCTGCGTCCCGACATGGGCCCCAAGCTCGTCATCGGCGGCCTGCCTCGCTCGCGGCTCCCGCTCATCACCGGTCTCCTGCTCATCACCGCCATCCTGGTCGGTGGCATCCTGTATCAGCTGCGGCGTGAATACGCGCTGGCCGCCCTGCGGTCCGACTTCGTCGCGAGCGTCTCACACGAGCTCCGGACCCCCCTGGCCCAGATCCGGATGTTCTCCGAGACCCTCAGGCTGGGCCGGGTCCGCTCGCAGGAGGAGCGTTCGCGGTCGCTGGTCATCATCGATCAGGAGGCCCGCCGGCTGACCCACCTGGTCGAGAACCTCCTCCATTTCTCGCGGTCCGAGCGTCAGACGGCGCGCATCGATGCGACCCCCGAACACATCGCGCCGCTCATCCGGTCGGCCGTCGAGAAGTTCGAGCCGCTCGCGGCCGCGCGCCGGGTCACGGTCCGGACCGTGCTGGACGAGCGCCTGGTGGCGGTGGTGGACCCCGGCGCCCTGCATCAGATCCTCCTCAACCTGCTCGACAACGCCGTGAAGTACGGCCCCGACGGCCAGACCGTCACCATCACGCTCGAAGGCTGGGGCGGCTATCTCCGCATCAACGTCGACGATCTGGGACCGGGCGTGCCGGTGGAGGCCCGCGAGCGGGTCTGGGACCGATTCTGGCGCCTGCGGCGGGACCGCGGCTCGTCGGTGGCCGGCACGGGCATCGGGCTGGCCGTGGTGAAGGAGCTCGCGACCCTCCATCGCGGACGGGTCTGGTGCGACGAAGCGGAGGCGGGCGGGGCGCGCTTCGTCATCGAGCTCCCGGATGCCACCCCCGCACAACCGGCCACAGAGCCGCAGCAGGCGGTGGAGGCGCTGACGTGAGCAAGGTGCTGGTGATCGAAGACAATCAGGACCTGGCTTATGGTCTCCGGAACAACCTGGAGATCGAAGGCCATCAGGTGGAAGTCGCGGGAGACGGCGCGGACGGCCTGGCCCGGGTCCGGAAGACCGAGCCCGATCTCGTCATCCTCGATCTCATGCTGCCCGGCCTCGACGGCTTCCGGGTCCTCCGCACCCTGCGGGACGAGGGGCGACGCCTCCCCATCCTGATCCTCACGGCCCGGGGCGACGAGTCCGACAAGGTCCGGGGCCTGAGGCTGGGCGCCGACGACTACGTCACCAAACCCTTCGGGGTGCTGGAGCTCCTGGCGCGCGTGGAGGCCCTCCTGCGCCGCGCCGCGGCGGCCGAGCCTCCCAAGGTCCCGCCGGTCGAGAAGTTCGGCGAAATCGAGGTGCACACCGCCTCCCGCACGGTTCGCCGGAGCGGTGAGCAGGTGACGCTCACGCCGAAGGAATACGACCTGCTCCTGGCGCTCATCGATCGCCGGGGCGCCGTGGCCTCGCGGTCCGAGCTGCTCACGGAAGTGTGGGGATACAGCGCGGCCGTCATGTCACGGACCGTGGATACGCACATCGCGGAGCTCCGCCGGAAGCTCGAGGATGATCTCGCGGCCCCCCGACACATCCTCACGGTCCGCAAGACCGGATACCGCCTCGAGCGCTGAACTGGCACCGGGTGCCAGGACTCGCGCCCTGACACCCGACACCTGACACCTTTCAGTTCACCCGGCGAACGTGTAGGTGCAGCCCTTCTCCTGCGTCCGGTTTACCGCGAGCACGCCGGAGGGCACGACCACGATCCCCGGAATCAGATTGGCGACCCAGTCGGCCTTCACCTGCTCGGCCGTCATGCCGCCGCCCATCTTCTGCGCGACCATGCCGCTCATGACCGTCAGCGCCACGTTGCACACGCCCATGAGGACGCCCTTGGCGAGCAGCTCGTCGATGCCGTAACCGGGAAGCATTTGGTCGGTCGCGGCCATCTTGTGCCACATGTTCCGCACCGCGGGAGCGTTGGTCTTCGAGTCGTTCAGCTTGATGGCCTCTCCGAAGTGGTACTTCGCCCACATCGCATCCGGCAGCGCCAGCGGCGCGGCCCAGTGCCGGAGGACGATCGCGCCCGAGTTGTCGGCGTCGGTGGTGCCGTACGTCGCGTTGCAGGTGTTGAGCCACACCCGGGCCCAGATGAAGCAGAATCCGTCGTTCACCTCGGGCGCGTCATAGAGGGACTTATGCTTGCCCGTGATCTTGTTCAGCCACCCCTCGAACACCGGATCGGCGGCATGATGCATCCCCGCCGTCTCCGCCGCGGCGGCCACCGGAGCGGCGACGGACCCCAGGCCAAGCGCGGCGGCACCGGCCGCCACACGTCCCAGAAAGCCACGTCGATGGGTGGAGAGCTTCAGGTCGAGCATGATGGGAATCCTCCAAATGGTACGGGTGAACGCGCCCCGACGGTCAGCGGGCGCTGGATGCGGGCGGCGCCTTGTGCGCCGCTTTCGTCGGATAGGCGACATCAGGAGGTGCGTCGCCGTTGGGCCAATCGGATGCCTTCCCCGCGAAATCCGGGCGGGATTGCGACGTGACGTAGGCGGCCACGTCCAACGCCTGCTGATCGGTCAAGGTGACCGCCTTGTCGAACGGCATATTGGCCACGATGAACGCCGCCGCCGTGCGGACCCGCCCCATCCCCGCGCCGATGTTGAATGAGCGCGGGCCCCAGAGCGGCGGGGCAGCGATGGTGCCGCCACCGTCCTCACCATGACACCGGGCGCAGGTCGTCGCGAAGAACTTGCCGCCGGCCGCGGTATCCGGCTTGAGGGCCTTCCACCGGGTATCCGGGGCCGGGGCCTTGTACCCGACGGGGACTCCGGTGGACAGGAACGTCAGGTACGACACGATGTCCCGCATGTCGTTGCCGTCGACGGCGATCGCCTTGCCGTTCAGGGAACGCTCGAAACATCCGTTGATCCGGTATTCGAGCGTTTCCACCCTGCCGGAACGCGCGCGGTACTGGGGGTATCTCCCTGTGACGCCGACCCAGGACTGTGGCGAGCGCCGGCCCTCGTCGAGATGACAGCTGACGCACCGCAAGTCGTTCCCCACGTTCTGCGGGAGACTGTCGTGGGTGGCGGTCAGCAGGGCCAGCCCCCGCCGGATCGAGGCACCCAGCGGCCCCGACGGGATTTCCGAGTCGGTGGGTACCCGCCCGGCGGACACCGCCGGCGTGGCGGTCCCGCGGCACGCGGCGAGCATGAGCAGGATCGACCAGGAGAACTTCATGGGGAGCGGGGAAGCTAACCCTCGTTGCGGGCTCGGCAACCTCCGTCTAGCGTTCTCGACATGACGCCTTGGATCAAGCGGCTGCTCATCGCGAACGCGGCGGTATTTCTGGTCACGTTCCAGCGGCCCGAGCTGAAGGACTATCTCGCGTTTTCCGCGCAGACCGCGCTGCAGGCTCCGTGGACCATCATCACCTACCAGTTCACGCACGCGAACTTTTCGCATTTCTTCTGGAACATGCTGGCGCTCATCATCTTCGGGCCGCGGGTGGAGGCGCGTCTGGGCGGACCCCGCTTTCTCGGGCTCTACTTCACGGCGGGGATTTCGGGCGCCCTGCTCTCCATCGCCCTGTCGTCATACGGCCTTGTCGGCGCCTCGGCCGCGATCTACGGCGTCAGCCTGGCGTACGCGATGTTCTGGCCCTGGGAGCGGTTCGCGTTCTTCTTCCTGATTCCCATGCCGGCGTTCGTGCTGGTGATCGTGTATGGCGTGATCTCGCTCTTCGGGGGGTTCGGGTATCTCCAGCCCGGCGTCGCCCACTGGGCCCACCTCGGCGGATACGCCGGCGCGTACCTCTACCTCACCCTGCTGAAGAATCAGACGGGCGCTCAGCGCTTCCGCGCGAAGGCCGCGCCGGTCATTCCCGTGCCGAAGTCCACGGAAGTGGTAGACCGGTGGAAGCGCATCGACCCCGGCGCCCTGCATCCCGTGAACCGCGAGGAGCTCGCCCGGATCCTCACCAAGCTCGACGAGCAGGGAGCCGGCGCCCTCAGCTCCGACGAACGCGGGTTCCTGGACCGCTTCGCGGCGTCCAACTGATCACCGGCCCCACCCCGCGGCGCCGGGACCGTACCGGTCCCTGATCTTGTCCACCATGCGCGAGAGGGTCCGGTCGCGCTCGGTCTCCACTCCCTGGGGCGCCCCTTCGAACAGGGTGAGCTGATCAGGCGTCCCCTCACGCATCAGCTGCGACAGCCCCACGCCCAGCAACCGCGCCGGCACGTGACGCGCTTTTCGGAGTATGGCGAGGAGTTCGCGCGCGGTGGCCAGCACCGCGCGGTCCGAGATCACCGGGGCCGGCAGCGTGCGGCTCGACTGCCGCATGGTGAAGTCGGCGTCCTTGATCCGGACCGTCACCGTCCGGGCCGCCAGCCCCGAGGCGCGGAGGTCGGCGGACGCGCGGCCCGCCAGCGCCACCAGCTCGCGGTCCAGTGACTCCGCGTCGTTCAAGTCCCTGGCGAAGGTCTCGTCCCTCGAGATCGACTTCGCCTCCCCGGCGCTGTCGACGGCGGATTCGTCCTGGCCGCGAATCCGCCGGGAGAGCCAGGCCCCCGCGCGCTCGCCCAGCCACGCCTGCAAGGTCTTGAGATCATGGCGGAGGGCGTCCGTGACCTCCCGTAACCCGAAACGCACCAGCTCCTCCTGAAAGCGAGGGCCGACACCGGGGAGATCGGCCAGAGCAAAACCACGCAGGAATTCCTCTTCCGTGCCTGGTTCCACGATGACGACGGCCCGGCCTTCCACACCTGCTCTGGGTTTCGCTCTTCCCGCCGCAAGCTTGGCCACCAGCTTCGAGGTGCCGCCTCCGATCGAGACGGAAAGCCTGGTGGTGTCCTTCACCGCGGTCCGGATTCGCCGAGCGGTCTCGGAGAGGTGCTCATTCTTGTAGAGCCGCTCCGTCCCCGACATGTCGAGGTAGAACTCGTCCGAGCTGGCGCGCTCCACGGCCGGCGTGAACCCTTCCAGTACGGCGCGAATCTCCTCGCCCTTTTCGACGCACGCCTCCCAGGGCACCGGCACCACCATTGCATCCGGACAGAGGCGCACCGCCCGGGCCATCGGCATGGCCGAGGACACGCCGAAGGCGCGCGCTTCATAGGACGCGGACGTCACGACGCCGCGCTTATCCGCCGATCCGCCGACGATGAGCAGAGGAGTTTTCCCCGCGCCCTCCGGGTCGACGAGACGGGCCACGGAGACGTAGAACGCATCCGCATCGGCCAGCAGGATACGGCGGGCGGTCATGCAGGAAGTTTATATCTTTGGGTCATGATCAAGCGCTGCTGGGGCGACGGCGACCCCCTGATGGTCGAATACCACGACACGGAGTGGGGCGTCCCGGTCCACGGCGACAAGAAACTCTTCGCCAAGCTGATCCTCGACGGCTTTCAGGCCGGGCTGTCCTGGCGGGTGATCCTCCACAAGCGGGAGGCGTTCTACGAGGCCTTCGACGGGCTGGACCCCGAGCGGGTGGCCCGGTTCGACGCCCGCCGCCGGGCGCGGCTGCTCAGGAATCCTGGCATCGTCCGGAACCGGGCCAAAGTGGCCGCGGCCGTGACCAACGCCCGCGCCTTCCTGGCGCTCCGGGACAAGGGCGAGACCCTGAATCGTCTGCTCTGGGACTGCGTGGGGGGTGCCCCCATCAAGAACGCCCGGAAGACGCTGCGGGGCCTCCCGGCGGAGACTCGCGAATCCCGCCTGATGAGTGCCATCTTGTCTGAGCGGGGCTTCAAATTCGTGGGACCCACCATCTGCTACGCCTTCATGCAGGCGGTGGGGATGGTGAACGATCACCTGGTGGCGTGCTTCCGTCACAGTGAGGTGTAGGCCCGACCATGGCGAAGACCAAGAAGCCGAAGGTCCTGATCATCGATGACGACCGCCCCCTCTGTGAACTCTTTGCGTCCCACCTCCGGGGCGCGGGCTACGTGCCGATGATCGCCGAGGACGCCATGCAGGGATTCATGTTCGCCCAGCGGGAGCTCCCGGACGTGATTCTCCTGGACATCAACATGCCCGCCGGCGGAGGCATGACGGTGTTCGATCGGTTGAACAAGTCGGCCAAGACGCGTGAGATCCCCGTGGTCGTGGTCACGGCCGTCAGCGACACCAAGGTCGAGGCCGACAGCACCGCCCACGGAGCGCGGGCGGTGCTGCACAAGCCGGTCGGTAAAGAGACCCTGCTGAAGCAGGTCGCCTCGGTGCTCGACTCAGCGGGCTGACACCGCCTTGATGGCCACCGGTGCCCCGCCCATCAGCACCGGCGTGTGGTTCGTGTTCGCCACCTGATTGTAGGCCGCGACGTCACTGCTCAGAATCGCGTTGAAGGTCGCCAGAAATCCGTCCAGCTGACCCCGCTCCACTTTCCACTCCTCCACCAACTGCGGTGAGGGCGGCTGCGCGTACCCGCCGAAGACTCCGAAGCCAAGACTCTGATACTTGTCGGCGAACCGCGTGAGGTAATGAATGTCGTCCTCCGGTGCGCCGCGCTGTTGATCGGAGTTGTACAGCGTGTCCTTCAGCTGGCGCAGCTTCCGGGAGAGGTCGCGCGAAGCCCGGTTCAAGGCACCCAGCGCCGCCGTATCGCCGGACTCCCGGACCGCGGTCTGCGCGTTCCTGATCTGCGTCTCGAGCCCCACCAGCCGGTTGAGCATCTCGTGCAGCGCCGTCAGCTCCGACCGGAACTGGAGCCCCGCGGCGAGCTGGGCCTGGAACTTGGCCGGATCGCCCACCTGCACCGGATCAGGCTTGACCTCCACCGTCTGTGAGCCGCTCTTGCCCGCCACGGTGACGGTCAGCGTGTAGGTACCGGGGACCACCGCCGGTCCGAACCCCCCGCGGCGGAACCCCCCGCCGCCTTCGCCGGGCTGGGGCGGCTCGATGGTGAGCGGCGCCGGACCGCTCCACCGCAGGCCCCACGTCATCCGGTTCACACCCATCTTGGTCGGCCCGGACGAATCGGTATAGACCGTATCACCCGCCGCACTCGTGACCACGAGCCGCGCGCCCGACCGCCGTCCACCCCCGCCAGGACCGCCTCGCCCGCCCCGGCCGCCCCCAGGCCCACCGGCCTCTGGCCCACCCGCCGGCGGCGTGGTGTCCGTCCCGGCCTTCAGGTAGTAATCGATGACGGCGCCTTGCGGCCCGCCCCGCACCGAGAAATTCGTCGGCGCCACACCGGAACGGCCGCGCGCCCGGCCCCGCAGCACCGCGGGCACCACCGGGAAAAGGTGGAAATCCTGCGCCGCAACGTCGGCGGTCAGGCCTTCGAGCGGACCGATGTTGTCGAGGACGAAGAGGCCCCGGCCGTGTGTCGCCACCAGCAGGTCGTGCGACGCCTTGACGAACTTCACGTCGTAGACCGGCGTGGTCGGGAAGTCGGCCTTCAAGGTCTTCCACAACGCGCCCCCGTCGCGCGAGTACCAGAGCCCCTGGTCGGTGCCGAGCACCAGGAAATTCCGCTCGTTGGGATCCTCGCGGATGACGTGCGCCGCTCCTTCGGGCAACCCGGCGTCGATCCGCGTCCACGTTTTGCCGTAATCCTGGGTCTTGTAGACGAACGCGCGATTGTCGTCGAACTCGTGCCGGTCGTACGTCACGTAGGCGGCGCCGGGGTCGAAGGGCGAAATCCCCACCTGATAGACCCGGCCCTCCTGATCGGCCGCGAGACCGGGGAAGTGCCCGCCGACGTTGGTCCAGGTCTTCCCGCCGTCCTTCGTCACCTGTACCAGCCCGTCGTCGGTCCCCACCCAGATCACGTTGGTGTCGCTCGGGGCCACGTTCACCGTCAAGATCGTGTTGTAGGTCTCGGCGCCCGAGATGTCGTACTCGATGGGCCCGCCCGAGTTGACCTGCTTGGCCTTGTCGTTCCGGGTCAGGTCCGGGCTGATCGCCGCCCAGTGCTGGCCGCCATCCGTGCTCTTGAACACGACGTTGGCCCCGATGAACACCTCGTCGGCATTCGTGGCCGAGACCTCGATGGGGGAGGTCCAGTTGAAGCGGTAGGTCAGGTCCGCCGGCCTGGTCTCCTCTACGCCCGGCTCGTACGGTCTGATGCCCCGCTGTTCGCCGGTCTTGAGATTCACCCGCGAGATGGACCCGTTCTGCGAGTCGACATAGAGGACGGTCGAGTCGCTCGGCGCCGGCACCGCGTATTCACCGTCACCGCCCGTGGCGGTGAACCATTGCGCCCCGTCACTCGCGCCCGAGGGGCCGCACCAGGCGTTGTTGTCCTGGAGACCGCCGCAGAGCATGTACGGATCGGCGCTGTTCGCGGCGACCATGTAGAACTGCTCGATGGGCAGATTGTTGAACCAGGTCCAAGTCTTCCCACCGTCGGTGGTCGCGTAGGCGCCGCCGTCGTTCCCCTGCACGATGCGTTCCGCGTTGGTGGGGTCGATCCAGAGCGCGTGGTGATCGACATGGACGCTGCGGTCGATCGCGTGGGCCGTCTTCCCGCCGTCATCGGACTCGAGGAGCTCGTAGGACGCGAAGTAGAGCTTCCGGTCGTCCGACGGCGAAACCGCCATCTGGGAGAAGTAGAAGGGGCGGACATCCAGGGCATGGTTGTCGGAGACCGACGACCAGTGATCGCCGAGATCGTGCGACTCCCAGAGCATGCCCGTCTTGGCTTCCACCAGCGCGTAGATGTGATTGGGATCCGACGCCCCGATTCCCAGGGCGATGCGTCCGTAGATGCCGCGCGGCAGGCCCTCGGACAGCCGCTGCCAGGTCACGCCTCCGTCGGTCGAACGGTAGATCCCCGATCCCGGGCCCCCCGACACCAGCTCCCAGGGGTGCCGGACGAACTGCCACAGCCCGGCGAAGTAGACGCGCGGGTTGCCGGGATCCATGATCAGATCCGAGGCTCCGGTGGTGTCGTTGACGAAAAGGGTCTTCTGCCAGGTCTTGCCGCCGTCCGTGGTCCGGAAGATCCCGCGATCGGCGTTGGGACTCCAGGCGTGGCCCAGGGCCGCCACCAGCACCACGTCGGGGTTCGCCGGATCGACGATGATCTTCGAGATCTGCCCCACGTCGGCGAGGCCCATGAAGTGCCAGCTGTGCCCGGCGTCGGGCGAGAAGTAGACGCCATGCCCATTCACGACGTCGTTCCGGATCGCCGCTTCACCGGTTCCCACCCAGACGAGATTGGGGTTCGACGGCGCGAGCGCCACCGCGCCGATCGATGCGACCGGTTGATCCTTGAAGATCGCGTCCCAGGTATTCCCGCCGTCCGTGGTCTTCCAGACGCCGCCCGCCGCCGCGCCCACGTAGTAGGTCAGGGGCTGGCCGGGAATCCCCGCCACCGAGGCCACCCGTCCGCCCGCCACCGAGGGCCCGAGGTTGCGGAAGCGGATCGTGTTGAGCGAATCGGCCGGCGAAGCGGCAGCCGCTGCCGTCGCGGTCGCATCCGCCGGGGCCTTGGCCGCCGGTTTGCGATTCGCCTTTGCCTGTGCGGCGAGAGGGGTCGCCAGACCTGTGAGGCCGGCGAGCACGAGGACAGGGAGGACACCCGGGCGGTGCATTGACGTCTCCTGATGTGTAAAGGGAAGGGACCCCCAAAACTGCGGCGCCCCCCTCGTTACGGAAGGGGGGCGCCGATCGTTGTCGTCCAAGAGTCGTCAGGTGCTACTTGGCTCTTTCGAGGTATTTCCCCTCACGGGGATCCACCCGCAGGCGGTCCCCGGTGGAAATGAACTCGGGCACCTGAATCGTTACCCCGTTGGACAGCTTGGCCGGCTTGCTCGAGGCCGTCTTGGTCGCCGACTTCATCACCGGCGAGGTCTCGACGACGTCCAGCTCCATCACCGCGGGCAGTTTGATCCCGATCGGCTTCCCGTCCAGCCACTCGGCCTGGAAGCGCATTTCAGGCTGTAACCACTCACCCTGGTCGCCCGTGCTCCCCTCGTCCAGCGTGTACTGCTCGTAGGTCTCCGCGTCCATGACATGCACGCCGCTCTGGTCGCGGTACAGCACCTGGAATTCCTTCTGGTCGAGGCGGACCTCGTCCAGGAAATCCGTGGCCGAAACGCGAGTATCGAACGTGTTACCGGAATTCAGGTTGCGCAGACGGAGCTGCACGAACGCGCGGAGATTGCCGGGAGTGCGGTGGGTGAACTCCTCTACGCGGCACGGGTTCCCGTCCATCATGATCACGTGCCCGCGCCGGATGTCGGTCGCCTTCATTGCAATGCCCTTCTACTAAGAAGAAAGGTCGCGCTACAAGGGAGGGGAAACCTAAACAAATGAACAAGGGGGGCAATGGCACTGTTGCCATCGCCCCCCTTCTCAACTCGCTATCCCTTCAGTTCTTAGGCGCCTTCCACGACTCGATTTCCTGCATGAACGCCAGGGCCTGTGCCGCGAGATCCACGGCCTGTGTGCCAGGAGCCTCCG